>Ga0272441_10000159_pt1 | contig 151006 bp, 161 predicted proteins | sample SSMProp6N_FD_193582 | JGI IMG/M metagenome (GOLD analysis project Ga0272441, IMG submission 193582) | Marine sediment archaeal communities from Little Sippewissett salt marsh, Falmouth, MA, United States - SSM-Prop-6N | ecosystem: Environmental > Aquatic > Marine > Wetlands > Sediment ...
GGGACGAACTCGGAACGCTGGCCGGGGCAATGCGGGAATTCGGGGAACAAAAGGGCTATTCTTTTTTTCTTCGTGACGCGGCAAATATCGAGGAAAGCGACGCCTGCCTGCTCATCGGGGTGAAGGGGCAGGTTCACCCCGGCCTGAACTGCGGAGGGTGCGGGCATGCCACCTGCGATGAAATGCTCGCCGCACGCGGAACCTCTCCCGGGGAAGGATCACCGTTTTCTGGCCCGAATTGCGTGATACGCATGGCCGATATCGGGATTGCACTCGGCTCGGCGGTGAAGACCGCCAGCATCCACAATGTGGACAACCGGATCATGTATTCGGGGGGAGTAGGAGCGCTGAACCTCGGGTGGCTGGAGGATTCCACGGTCGCCTACGCCGTCCCCCTCAAGGCATCAGGCAAAAATATCTTCTTTGACCGTACACACTGACACACAGTGCAGGATTGATGACCATGCCGAAAATGAAAATCAGGGGCGGGGACCTGGACCTGGTGGAATACGATTTTCAACCGTTCCATCCAGGTGAGTGCATCAAGACACTGGGGTTCGAAGAGAACTACGATCTCGTCCCGGTACCCGGAACGGTGATGACAACCGCACCTGCCCGTATTCATCTGACCGTTCTCGATATGAACCGTTTTGCCCCTGACAGGCCGGGTGGGGGCGGGATAGGGTTCGCCATCCAGATATATTGCACCGCGGAGGTTGAATGCACCTCCTCGGGGTTTGAGATCGATTATGCCCGTGAACCCATAATCCGGCATTTTGTGGAGGTATTCAGGCATACCGTCGGATACGAAGGTGGCTTTCGGATAAAGGCGAGGGACCATGAACACAAGCATGTGGGCCTCGGGTCGACCAGCACCGTTCTCGTGGCGGTTGCGCAGGCGATGAATGCCGCCCTCGGATCGCCCCTGACAGACCCGCAGATCCGGCTTCTGATCGGGCACAACTACGTGGAAGAGACGCTTGACGGCCAGATAACCCCCGGGTTCGAGACAGGGGTGGGCCCAGCGGTCGCCACCTACGGGGGTATGGCGGTGATGGGCGATGAACTGACGCTGGTGTACCAGAGGCCCTTTGCCGAAGAGAAAAACGTTATCATTGCCATTCCACCAAGCGATATCTCTTCGGCCGGAGAGCGGGAGTTCGATCTCCTCATGAACAGGGCCCGGTCGCTCGATTACCGTGACCGCGAGCTCAAGGCGTACCTTATTCTCATGGACCTCGTGCCCGCACTCGAACGCAACGACCTCGAACGGATCGGGGATATTGTGTGGGAGATCGAGTTTCGGGGCTCGAAGCGAGCGGAGGTCGAGCATCACAGCTTCGCGATCTACCACTATATGAGCAAAATCAGGGACGCGGGATTCGAATTCGTGGGAATGAGTTCTGTCGGCCCCTCCCTCGCCATCGTAACCGAAAGAAGCGTGGAGGAGACGGGAGAGTTCCTCAGATCGATCGGCCTTGAGATGGCGATCACCACACGGGTCGACAACCGGGGCATACAGATCGCCTATTCTCCCGAATAGACCCCGCGCATCGACGGTGATCGACACGGGCATGTCCCGGGGCGAACCTCGCATTATTTTTATTCTCCTATAATTATAAAATATAAGGCGCCGTTATTCTCGTCGATGCACACGCCCCTGCAGTCGATTTTTCTCGCCGGAATTATCGCGCTCTTCAGCCTTGATATTCTTCTCTCGCTCTTCGGTGTTCTTTTTTCCACATGCTTCTTAGAGGTCAATCCCCTCTTTGCACCCTTTGTCGATACCCCCGCCCTCTATGTCATGCTCCTATCCATCCCGAAAATCGCGCTCCTCTGGGGATTTGTGCGTATTTCGGACTGGTTCAATACGAACATGCAGACCGCACTGTACGGATCCGTGGTCTGCACCACCGCATTCACCATCCAGCTGGTATATGTGGGCTGGCTGTTCGGGGTGAATTTCTACGGCTGAAAAAAAAAGATACCTAGCGTTTGTTGATGACGTAGGCATTCATCGTGCCGAGAGGATGGATGGAAACCTCGTCAAGGCCGGAGAGAAATTCCTCGAGCCATGCGAGATCGACAGGGGTGTAGGATGAGGTGCCATGCAGTTCTTCGAATCCCTCTGCGGTGAATTCGGCGATGACCATCCGTTCGTAGACCACCCTGAAAAGCTCGCTCAACACGGCTTCCCGCTGCTCGACGGGAATGTGGTGGAGCACGCAGAAACAGATGCCGATGTCGAATGTTTCGTCACCATAGGAGAGGTCGGCGGCGTTTTCCTGTTCGAAGCTGATCTTTTCCGCCACCCCGTACCTTTCCGCCTCCCGTTCGGCCTCCTCCAGCGCTGCGCTCGAAACGTCAACAGAGGTCACGTAACAGTCGTGCTTTGATACCGCAAGCCGTGCAAACGGTCCGGCCCCGATGTCAATGATTTCCTTCCCCTCGACCTGTGCAAGCTGGAGCACCTGCTCCCGCTCCCGTATGAATGACACATCTTCGCTCATGATTCTTCAAGCATCCTGTCGATTGCCCGTGCAGCCCGCTGTGCTGCCTGCTTTGCCGCTCCCATCGCCCATATCACGGTCGAAGCGCCCGTGGCGACATCGCCTGCCGCATAGACGCCGGAAAGCGTGGTTTTGCCCTCGCCATCCACCTCCACATTCCCCTTTCTCCCGATCGCAAGACCGGGAATGAGGTGGATGAGAAGGGGATTCGGTCCCTGGCCGATGGCCTCGATCACCACATCCACGTCGAGGGAGAAGGTGCTCCCCTCGATGGGGCGCGGCGTCGGCCGTCCGCTCTGGTCCGGCTCGCACATCTCCATGCGGACGCACTCGATGCCGGTCACCGTCGGCCCGCCGAGGATCCGCACCGGATTGGCACAGGTCACGAATTCTATGCCCTCCTCTTTCGCATTCTCGATCTCCGCCGCTCTTGCGGGGAAATCCTCCTCGCGCCGCCGGTAGATGAGAAAGACGCGCGCCCCCAGCCGCCGGGCGACGCGGGCGGCGTCCATCGCCACATTTCCTGCACCCACCACGGCGACGCGGCTCGCACGCACCACCGGGGTGTCGAAGTCGGGGAACCGGTCGGCGTGCATCAGGTTGACGCGGGTGAGGTACTCGTTGGCCGAGTACACCCCGTTGAGGTTATCGCCCTCAATCCCCATAAAATAGGGCAGTCCTGCCCCCGTGCCCAGCACCACGGCATCGAACGCCAGCAGTTCGTCCACCGAGACACTCCTGCCCACGAGATGGTTGAGTTTCAAATCGACACCGAGTGCGAGCACCTGCTCGATCTCGCGTGCCACGACATCCTTGGGGAGGCGAAACGACGGAATCCCGTAGGTGAGCACGCCCCCCGCCTCGTGCAGGGACTCGAAGATGGTGACCGAATGTCCCGCCCGGGCGAGCTCGGCCGCGGCAGTAAGCCCTGCCGGGCCGGATCCGACGACCGCGACCCGTTTTCCCGTGGACGGGGCCACCTCGGGGAGCTCGACGCCGTGGTCGTACTCCCAGTCCGCCACAAACCGCTCGAGGGAGCCGATGCTGACCGGCTTGTCCTTGATGCCCAGAATGCACACCCCTTCGCACTGTGTCTCCTGGGGGCAGACACGGCCGCAAATGGCCGGGAGCATATTGTCCTGCTTGATGGTGCGGGCCGCCTCACGGAAGTTGCCCGCGGCGACTTCTGCGAGAAACCCGGGGATATCGATAGTGACCGGGCACCCCTCGACGCATTTGGGTTTCTTGCACTGCAGGCACCGGGCCGCCTCGGCGACGGCCTCCTCGGTGGAAAGCCCCTGGTCCACCTCGCGGAAGTCCTGTATCCTCTCGGATGCGGGACGTTTACTCATGGCGGGCGCCCCCCTCTCCGCACCGGCAGGTGTGTTCATGGTAGCGTCCCATGGATTCCTGCTCCTGGGCCGTGTAGATCCTCTGCCGCTGCATCAACTCGTCGAAATCAACCTCATGGGCATCGAATTCAGGCCCGTCCACGCAGGCGAATTTCGTCTCGCCCCCCACCGTGACACGGCATGAGCCGCACATCCCGGTGCCGTCGACCATGATGGGGTTGAGGCTGACAAATGTCTTGACGCCGTAGGGCCTGGTGGCGCCCGAGGTGATCTTCATCATGATGGCGGGACCGATGATCCAGACGGCATCCAGCGTATCCTCGGCGAGCAGTTGTTTGAGGATATCGGCAGGAAATCCGTGGAACCCCTTGCTCCCGTCGTCGGTGCAGACGACGAGCTCATTGCAGACGGCGCGCAACTCGTCTTCCAGAATGAGCAGGCTCTCGTTCCGTGCGCCGATGACGCCGATAACCCTGTTCCCGGCCTCTTTCAGCTCCTGCGCGATAATCGGGGTGCAGGCGATGCCCACCCCACCGCCGATCACCATGCAGGTGCCGTACTTTTCTATCTCGCTGGGTTTGCCGAGCGGCCCGGCAACATCCCTGATGGCGTCCCCCGCACCGAGCGAGGAGAGCTGGGTGGTGGTCTTTCCCACCGCCATGAACACCACGCGGACGAGGTCTCCTTCGACTGCGGAGATGGTGAGGGGGATGCGCTCCCCGTGCTCGTCGATTCTCAGCACCACGAACTGCCCTGCCCTGGCATGGCGGGCCACGTGGGGTGCCGTTATCCAGAATTCAAAAATCTTGTCTGCAATCTCTGTTGCGCGTGCTATTGCGTACAATTCGGTCACTCCATTCCGGGAAAAAAGTCATATTGGTATGCAGAAGGTCTGTTTTCTCTATCGCTCACGGTCCATCGGTCATCCATCTGGTCGTATCTCTCTCTCCAGATAAGTTTCTCCTCTCAATGGAAAGAAGTTTACTACGCTACACCCGGTTATACGCCGGGAACGCCGGAGAATATGCCGTCATGGGACACATCAGTCCTCAACGGCACGTTTTTGCACTTTCCGGACTTTTACCGCAACACCCCGTGACGAACGGCGCATTTCATCGGCACCCATCGCAGCCTTGCCGGTTGCGACGGCTCTCCTGCCGACCACGAATACCTCATCTCCTTCCCGTATGGCGTCGTCGGCATCGATCACGCCCGGTGCCAGGATATCGCCCTGCGGGATGAAGTCGTCGATCACCACGCGGTAGCAGTCACCAAGTACCTTCCAGCCGGCAAAGGTCGGGCGGAAGAGCCCTGTCACCGCATCGATGCTGAACAGCTGTTCCCTTCTCCGCACCACGATGCGGCGCCATGGCTTGCCCCTCACCTGCAGATCCTTTGTCGGGATATCGACATCAAACTGCCAGGATACCGTTCCTTTGATTGGATCAGGGCGTATGGTGCGCTCGCCCTCGAGGGCTTCGGCAAGACGTTCAAGGGAGGCGGGGTCGGTCGGGTGGCCGCGGCAGGTCTCCTCGAGCTCGATACCTGCCGTTTCCGCGGCTTCCCGTGCGATCTCCACGCCCCCCCCCTCGAGATGAGCGACGACCCGTGCGTAGCCATGGCGTTCCAGGTAACGGGCAATGGTCGATGCGATGATGAACCGCTCTTCCCGGTCCCAGTACCCGCTCACCGGAACATCGTAATGGGCTGCAGGGTAGACCGCCTCCAGCTCACGCGGGACGAGCCCCAGAGGCGAGGTGAGGATGAGCTCGTGGCCCCGGTTCCTGATTGCGCCCTGGAATTTCCTGTGGCTCTGCGACTTCGAGTAGGGTTTTTTTGCAGAACATGGCAGGAGTACCGCCACATCGGTCCGCGTGGGAATAAAACGGTCCACGACACGCTCACCAAACCGGACGACCTCGGGCCGCTTGAGCGATTCGCCGGATGCGGCCTTGAGCGTCCCTTCCCGCGCCACGGGTGCGTGTGGCTCGATAAACTCGTAGCGGGCATCGAAAAGCCGGAGGACGGCCACAAGGGGTACGCGGCTGCGGCACCGCCCTTCGATGAACTCCCGCAGCGTCCCCATGACGATCATCTTTTTCGCAAGAGCGATCTCTTCCGCGAGTGCGTTGCGGTTGTGCTCCCCCAGATCGCCTGACCTGCACCCGGCACAGGAGCAGGTGCCTGCACCCATCCACTCGTCTGCCGGAAACTCGCCTTCCGTCGTGCAGAAACACCCCTGTGCGGTTTTCAGGTCCACTCCCTTGAAATCAAAGAGATCGAAGCCTGAATACACGAGAAAGGCGACTGTCGAAGGGAGGGCCGCCGCGGGAGCGTACCAGATTGTGTCGGGTGGGTGCTGTCGTTTCAGTGTCTGGAGCATATCCACGAACACAACCGGGTTCTCCATTACGGTGTGCCAGTTTTCCACCATGACGCAAGTTCCCGAAGATGCGCTTTCCGCAGATCGCGGGTGTATTGCGGCAAGATCACGGTAGTGGTGGAGATAGGCTGCGGTGAAGGATTCTCCCGCCAGAAGCGGCACGTTGGTGTGCCGCACCGTGCCGAGCTCGGGAAAGATATGCTCTGCATCAACAGCTGCGGGCGAGGATATCTTCACCCCGTCGTGTTCAAAAACACCGATGCGGGCCAGAATGTCCCGCTTTTTTGCTTCAAAGAATGACAAATCCTTCCTCCTGCGCACTCAGCGCGTCTGCCACGACCGGCTTCCAGCGGTCCTCGCACTCGATCTCAAACACGGTCCCCGGGTGCGACGTGATGAGGGAGGCGATCCCCGCACAGCCTGCCCTGACCATCTCCTCGTCCCATTCCGGGATTTCGGTCTGCCCCACCGGAAAGGTCTCTGCCAGAGCCGCCGGATACGGGCCGAACGGTGGCCGAAATGAGAGCACATCCTCTCGGCTGCGTCCCTGCTGCTCATCGATCACGATACGTACCCGCGATCCGAGCGCAATCCGGCCGATCCGTGCATGGTAGCGCATGACTTCCGAACGCCTGCAGCTCTCGCTTCCCCGGTAGAAGAACCGCCGCTTCGAGGCGCGATCCTGGTGCTCCAGGCGATCGCCGTAGCTGAGAAGCGTCCGGTAGCCGTTCAGGAGCCGGGGATGGTTCCTGCAGCGGTCATCGACCAGCTCCCACAGGGTGCCGTCCTGGATGGCCTGGCGTATCTGTTCGATCTCCGCGAGGGAGACATAGAGGTTGTGGAGTGCGAGCAGGCGCTCCCTGTCGGGCGCTTTCTGCAGCTCCCGCGCAGTGTGGGAGCGGCACACCGCACAGGCGCAGGGCAGCCCGTTCAGTTCATCGAGTTTCATGCTCCCCCGGGGGGTCATGTACCGCCCTTCACGGGCATAGAGTGCGTATGCGGCCGAATCGAACACATCGCATCCCATCGCCACGGCGAGCGCAAACATGGAGGGGTGGCCGGCGCCGAAGAGATGGACGCATGCGGCAGGTGACAGCCCCTGCTTTGCGGCCATCACCACATGGACGAGGTCGCTGTACCGGTAGGATTCCATCAGGGGCACGACCGCGCCGATCGGGCAGAACGGGGTGGCGAATTCCCTGACCATCTCCCCGGCCCTGCGGCGGAGATCGCCGAACCGCCCGCCCTGCACGGGGGTGGCAAGGTGCCCGGACGAAACTTCGCCAAGCGCCTCGCCGATGCGCGCGCAGGTGACCTCGAGGTCGGATTGCGCTTTCTCGTAGTCTGCATCCGGTGGCGTGGCGATGTCAAGGGGGACGATAATCTCGCTTCCGATGGCTTTCTGGAAACGGACCGTTTCAAGGTTGCCGATATCGACATCGCCGTAGACCGACTGCTGGAATGCCCCGGAATCGGTCATGATCACACCGTCGAAATCCAGAATTGCATGGAGCCCTTCCGTGAGCGCACGCTCCCTGAATTCCTCGCTTTTGTAAAAAATATAGGCGTTGGTGATGATGGCCTCGACGCCCATCTCCTGCATCTCGGACGGCTGTATGATCTGGATGTGGGGATTGATCACCGGAAAAAGAAAGGGGGTCTTTACGGTTTTTTCGCCCACACGGAGCCTGCCGACCCGCCCGGCAATATCTTTCTGGAGTACTTCAAAGTGTATGGCCATGGTTACCGCTGTTCTGTAAATATTTGCCCCTCAAAGACCATAACTTCAGTCTCTTCGCGCTGCCAGTATCGGGGAGGGAGGCCGGCTTTGATACAGGTGTGATCGAGAAATGTCGTGCTGTCCCATCCGTATTCCGTGGCGACCTGGGGCAGCAACAGGCCCTGGCAGCCGAACCCGGTAATGATAATGCCGTGCTTCCCCACCTCGATCTCCTTTTCCCGCTCGCAGGCATCGCAGGAGAGCCGCAGGGGAGAGGTAAGGACGGTCACCTCGATGGTGAGATCCGCAAGTTCGTCGACGGTCACGGGAGGAAAGCGTGGATCTTCGATTGCCGCGGCGACTGCGGCCGAACGTATTGCTTTTTCAAGCGGATACACCGGGTAGGGAAAGCCGATGCAGCCCCGCAATTCATTGTTTCGCTTCAGGGTGACGAATACACCGCGTTGTTCAGAAAATACAGGAGGCAATGTGATAGGTTCTTCAGGTTCAAGGGCGATCGCCTCGTTGAGTGCGCGCCGGGCCAGCGAGAGTGCGAGCTCACCCTCCTTCTCTGTCAATGCAACCATTAAGATAATTATCGAACCGACCAAATATAATATGAGAGGGAGAGTGCGGCCGACGGTGGCGCATGCGCTGCTGAGGAAAGTCCCCCCACCCTCCGGACACGCAGCCGCATGCAAGTGCGGATGGCGAGAGTCATGGCTCTGGCACAGAAACGACACGCCCCACTGCCAGTGATGATGCGACTGAGCCCGAAAGGGCGAGAAGCGCGTATGCGCAAGATAACTCGCTGAGCGTATCAGTGGGAATCGCTGGAACGGTGAATCCCTGCGGGTGCAAACCAGAACAGGACCTATGGATCGTCCGGAATCCGTCCGGGTATGGCGCAAAGCTGAATGCCGCAATGAACAGAAGGGGGCTTACTCCTCCCACTCAAGATGCTGCTCTATTTTCCATAAATCGTGCATTATATTAATAAGGTAATATCACCAACAGTAATGCAATGCAGATACCTACGCCAGCTGAGCTGAAGTCAAAGCGGGTGATGCTCGGGTTGCGGCAGTCGGACGTGGCGAAGGCTGCGTCCATAAGCCAGTCCATGGTCGCCCGCATCGAGGCAGGCACAGTGGATCCCAGAGTGAGCACGCTTACCAAGATCGTCGAAGTTCTCAAAAAGGCAGAACGTTCTGCAATAACCGCCGTCGATTTCATGCATACCCCGGTACTGAGTGTCGCGCCCGCAGATACCGTTACAAAAGCCGTTGAGATTATGGAACACAATAGCATCTCCCAAATTCCCGTGATCGAGGACGGAGTGCCGGTGGGATGCATCTCCGAATCCGCCATCGTCAACGCCATCGAGGAAGGAAGGCTCCAGAAGCACCATATCAACATGGTGAAGGATTTTATGGAGGAGGGCTTTCCCACCGTCCCGCCTTCGGTGGATATCGACAGCGTGGTCCACATCCTCCAGCATCACCATGCGGTGCTCGTGGTGGAAAAAGGAAAAGTAATCGGGGTGATCACCAAGCACGACCTGATATCGCTCGTCCTCTGACCTCAGATGAGCGAGACCAGATCCCGCAGCACTTTTGCGGGGTCATCGGCTTTGACGACGCCGGATGCCAGCAGTACGCCCGAGGTCCCGAGATCAAGTGCGATTTTGATGTCCTCGCCCGTGCTGATCCCCGCACCGGTCAGCACCTTCACCTCAGGGTTCACCGCGTACACGGCCTCCACCGAGCCTTCGATGATACCGGGATCCGCCTTGGAAACCGAAACCCCCGTCCCGATCAGCTTTGGGGGTTCGATGGCGATATAGTCCGGGGCGAACGAAGCGGCTGCGGCACTTGTGAGAGCGTTGTTGGTGCAGACGACCGTCTCGAGGTGTGCGGCTTTTGCAGCCTCGACTGCGGCCTGAATATCCGCAAGGGTGAGCCGCCGTTCGGAATGGTTGATGAGGGTCCCGTGGGCCCCCGCAGCCCTCACCGCTCCGGCGAGCACATGTCCGGTGTGGGCTCCAGGCGCCACGCCGTCCACATGCTGTGCATATACGGGTATCCGGAAGTGGTTGCTCATGGGGTGGATCTCCATATAATTCGGGGCCACGCCTATCCTCACCCCGCTCTCCCCGGAGACTTCCTCTGCAGCGACAGCAATACGGTGGGCGTTTTGCCCGAACCCTTCATTGTAGACCTTGAGATTGATAATGATCAGGGGTGCGCTCATGCCATTCAACTCAGGAGTATACTTCGCGCTTTTTGTTATCTATCTTTCTGCTCCTGCATCAGGAGCGCTGTCCCGGAAATCAGGCTGAATCTGGTGGCATTTGGCGCGTATGCACGAAAAGAAGAGGGGAAGGGATCCGAACGGTTCCTCCGGTCAGGAAAAGCGCCATCAATGCGGGGTGGGCAGAACGGGAAGATCCGCTCTTACTTTCCACCCTTTTTGATCTTTATCAGATCGCCGAAAGTCGTGGTGAGTTTGCCGCCCGTCTCTGTGGAAAGATCCCCGGTCGACGTATCGAGAAGACTGATCCCGAGAATCTGTTCGAGTTTCTTTCTCACATCATCCTCCGGGATCAGGTCGCCTTTCTCGATCTTCTTTATCAGAAGCTCTTTTTCCTTGAGTTTCATGGCGAGGTCTTTCTGGCTCCACCCTTTCTGCATACGGGAGTTGCGAACACGGTCGGAGTAATCGTCGACAATCTCCCCCTCCATCATGTCAAAAATATCGCGCGATCGTCTTCGTGGAGGAGAGGCCGGGGCTCCGGGTGTCCTTTTCTGCGCACTGGTGCGCGCAGGCGGGCGGTGCACTTCGGTTCCCAGCCGTGCGCACTGGCCGCAAACCCGCAGCTCTGCACCTTCGATACGGACAATTTTTGGGGCTCCTCGAATTTTAGCCCCACACAATTCACATTGCATGTCAATCTGCAAACATCTTTATAGTCATTTATACCTATATATCTATTTGAGGAGACAAATGGGAGAAAAGCCCAAACACACTCCGGATTCTCATAACGAGGAGGACATAGCCAAATATTTACTGGAGAGGATCTCCAATCTCGAAAGCCGCAATATGGAGCTGCGCGAGCAGGTGCGCCAGCTCGAATCCGAAAAGCGGTATATCGAAACCCAGAAAATACGGTATGAGCGGGAAATTCGAAAGCTGAAAAGTGAAATCGAACAACTGCGCAGCCCTCCTCTTGTTATCGGGACCATCACCGACGTCATTGACGCAAACCGGGTTATCATCCGCAGCAGTGCGGGGCCCCGCTTCCTGGTCCGCACGTCGAATTTTATCGAACCCGAATCCCTCAAGCCGGGGATCCGCTGCTCCCTCAACCAGCAGTCTCTGGCCATCGTAGAGGTGCTGCCGCAGTCCTACGATGCGGCGGTGTACGGCATGGAAGTCCTCGAGTCCCCGCTCGAGAACTACGAGGATATCGGCGGCCTTGGCCAGCAGATTACCGAAATTCAGGAAGCCGTTGAGCTGCCCCTGAAAAAGCCCGATCTCTTCAAGACGGTCGGGATCGAGCCGCCCAAGGGAGTGCTGCTCTACGGCCCGCCGGGTAGCGGCAAGACCCTGCTCGCCAAGGCGGTGGCACACGAGACGAACGCCTACTTCCTCCGCGTCGTGGGCTCGGAGCTGGTGCAGAAGTATATCGGTGAGGGGGCCCGACTCGTGCGAGAGCTCTTCGAGCTGGCCAAAAAACAGTCCCCGTCCATCATATTCATCGATGAGATCGACGCCATCGGTGCCCACCGCACCGAGAGCACCACCTCGGGTGACCGCGAGGTGCAGCGCACCCTGATGCAGCTCCTCGCAGAGATGGACGGGTTCGAGACCAGAGGGGATGTAAAGATCATCGGTGCGACGAACCGCATCGACATCCTCGATCGCGCGCTGCTCAGGCCGGGCAGGTTTGACCGCATCATCGAGATCCCGCTGCCCGATTTCGAGGGTCGGCTCTCGATCCTCAAAATCCACACCGGCAACATGAATCTCGACGACACCGTCAATCTCGGCGAGATCTCCAGGCTCACCGAAGGGAAAAACGGATCCGACCTCAAGGCGATCTGCACCGAGGCGGGCATGTATGCCATCCGTGCGGACAGGGAAATTGTCACGCATGACGATTTCCTCCGTGCCATCGAAAAGGTCGGGCTCGACTTTAACAGAAACCATCTTGGCACCACATTCGGTGCCATGTTCGCCTAATCTTTTTTGTCCTGCAGGAATTCGGATTCACTGCACCAGATGTCAAGAACGGTATCCATCCCGTCGGCAATGTCCGGTTGGTCTTCGGGTTCGCTCTCCAGCCCCGGCCACGCAACTGCGGCCACTGCCCCTTCCCGTATGCCGATGCGTTTTTTGTGGTTCCAGTCAGCCTCATGCGGTTCCCGGCGCTGGTAGATCTCCTCGGCGAGGGCCAGCGTGCAGAACGTTTGGGGGGAGACTTCGACGATGGCTTCCTGCACGTACCGGCGCAGGTACCACCGAAGTTCCGAGGCAAGGGAGAGCACACTTCCCAGCGATGCACAGGTGATGGACACCCCGTAATCGAGCCGTTTCGGCCGGTAAAATCTGAGAATATTTCTGCTCGTTTCCGAGGATAAAAGAGTTGAATAGAGGTCTGTTGCCTCACGCTGGACGAGGAGGAGTTTCATATTACAGAAACATTCTATCCTCGGCACAGGATTTGTTCTTTACCTTTTTCACCGCGTTCAGGAAATCGTTCATCTCCACACTGTCGGCGTCCCGCCTGACTGCGATCATTCCTGCCTCCCTGCAGATTGCCTGCAGTTCTGCACCGGTGGAATTTTCGGTGAGCCGGACAAGCTCCCTGAAGTCCACCGCATCCAGGGTCATCTTTGCCGAATGGATTTTAAGAATTCCGTGGCGCGAATCCTCGTCAGGAAGCGGTATTTCAAGGATTCGATCAAACCTTCCGGGCCTGAGCAGTGCGGGATCGAGCATATCGACACGGTTGGTGGCCGCCATGATCCGCACGTCGCCGCGGTTGTTGAAGCCGTCCATCTCCGCAAGGAGCTGCATCAGGGTGCGCTGCACCTCTGCACTTCCTGACGTCCCGTCCTGTGTTCTCATGCTACCGATTGCATCGATTTCATCGATGAATACGATGGAAGGAGCGCGTTCCCGTGCAAGGGTGAAGAGTTCACGCACCATCTGCGCCCCCTCGCCGATGAACTTGTGTACGAGCTCGCTTCCCGACATGCGGATGAACACGGCGTTTGCCTGGTGAGCGACCGCTTTGGCGATGAGGGTCTTGCCGGTACCCGGGGGACCGTGAAGCAGGATTCCCTTCGGCGGTTCCACGCCGATCCGCTTGAAGATCTCGGGTTTGGTGAGGGGGTATTCCACTGCTTCGCGGACCTCTTCGATCTCTTCTCTCAATCCCCCGATCTGACTGAAATCGACCTCCGGTGATTCATCGAGCTCCATCACCCGCACCCGGCTGTCAAATGTGTTGCCGACGATCCTGACGATGGAGAGGGTATTATTGACCGCGACCTTCATCCCCGGTTTCAGTGCGTCGCGAAGTTCATCGATGGTCTGGGAGATGTATTCCTGGTTGTTTCCCTGCTGCCTGAGGTAGACCTCACCGTTTTCCATGGTATCCAGCACCACGGCGACGAAGAGCGGAGGGTGCTTCAGCTGATTATTTTCCCGTTTGAGCTGGTTGTTCTCCTTGTGCAGGAGATCATTTTTCATTTTCAAATCGAGCAGTTTTGCCTTCAGGTCCTGCACCTGCAGACCGGAAAGGTCGGTATCGCCGCCCGATGCATTGAAGATGGTCTCTTCCATGGCAATATATACTTAATTCTCACACCATTTATGTGGTATGGAAGTGATAATCCGGGCCAGACCGATTGCGAAAGGGACAGGTACAGGGCCGTTGCTGGTGAGCAATGCACCGATATCATTCCTCTCGGGTGTGGACCCCGAATCAGGCGTGGTGATCGAACATGGTCACCCGCTCGAGGGCGTATCCATCGAGGGGACGATCCTCGCCTTCCCCTTCGGGAAGGGTTCGACGGTGGGGTCCTACGTCATGTACGCCCTGCAGCGGAACGGGAAAGCCCCGGCCGCCATCATCAACCAGGAGGCAGAGCCCATTGTTGCCGTGGGGGCGATCATCGCCGGGATTCCGATGATCGACCGTCCTGAAATCGCGTTCGCTGAACTGGAGAATGACAGCCCCGCCACGGTCGACGGCACTGAAGGGTCGCTGAAGATCGGGGCGTGATCGCCGGCACCCCGGGCCCACGCCGTCCCGTAAGGGCTGCGGGCTTCACCATTTTTTCCCACCACGCATATGCAGGTGAACTGGAGAACGATAAAAGGCACGAACAATTCGTATGCTGCCCTCTCTGCCGCATGCGAACTCTATGGCATATCTCTTGAGGCGGTTGACCGGCCGGCAGCGGATATCACCTGTTACAGCCTGAATTCGATCATTGAGCCGCATTTTCGCGAGGAGATCAGGGATGCCGACTGTATCACGGTGGTAGGGGGGCCGCATGCAACGGCATGCTACCGGGAGGTGTGTACCTATGCCGACTATGCCATCATCGGCGAGGGGGAACGAACCCTCCCCCTCCTTATCGAGATGATCCGGGACGGCAGCTCCACCACCCCGCCCGGCGTGGCAACCGCCCGATCGGTCCGTCCTGCGAACTCCTGCGTCTGGCTCGAGGCATTCCCCCCCTTTTCACGGGTGCGGGGATACATCGAAATCAGCAGGGGATGCCCGTTCGGATGCAAATACTGCCAGACACCGAGGATTTTCGGCCGATCGATGCGGCACCGTTCGATCGACGCCATCGCCCGCACTGCATCCTGCTACCGGGATGCACGGTTCATCACCCCGAACGCGTTTGCCTACGGTTCCGACGGCATCCACCCCCGCTTCGACAGACTGGAGCGTCTTCTCAGTGCGCTCGACAACAACATCTACCTGGCCACGTTCCCCAGCGAGGTCCGACCCGAATTCATCACCCCCGAATCGCTCGATCTCGTCTGCCGGTACTGCGCGAACACAAAGGTCCATTTCGGCGCGCAATCGGGGAGCGACCGCGTGCTCCAGCAGATCGGCCGGGGACATTCGGTGGCGGATGTCGTCGATGCGGTCGAGCTCTGCCTCGAATACGATCTCGTCCCGGTGGTGGACGTGATCGTGGGGTTTCCGTGTGAGACCGATGATGACCAGCGATCGACACTCGATCTCGTCACATGGGTGGCGCGCCACGGACAGGTGCATGCCCACTACTTCACGCCCCTCCCGGGCACTCCGCTGGCGGGGCAGCAGCCGGGTCCGGTGCTTCCCGAGACGCAGAAAACACTCGGCATGCTCGCCCTGAAGGGAAAGGCCACCGGTTCGTGGATTGCTCCCGAGGCAAGGTTTTTTAAGCAGAATTGAGATGTATACCCATGATTAATGTGCTCCTCCTCTCGGATTTGCACGGTTGTTACGAGCATATTGACCGGTTTCTCGAGCTGAACCCCGACATGGTGCTCATCGCCGGGGATCTGACCGACTGCGGCCCTGCGGAACAGGCGAAGGACCTGCTCTCAAAATTTGATATGCCCTGCTTTGTCGTGCCCGGGAATTGCGACCCCCGCGAAATTCTGGATGTGATTGAACGTTCTGATGCGGTCGGCCTGCACGGATCGTCGATCGAGATAGGGGCCATTACGTTCACGGGCATCGGCGCATCCAATCCCACGCCCTTCGATACTCCGTTTGAGCTCAGCGAGGAGGAGATCGACGAACTGCTCGTGAAAGCCAAGAGAAAGATGAAGCGCAACGTGCACAACGTGCTCGTGGCGCATGCCCCTCCCCTCGAGACCCTCGACTGCATCGGCGAGATGCACGTGGGAAGCGCCAGCCTGAGAACGCATATGGAGGATTTCGATCTGGTGTGCTGCGGGCACATTCATGAAGAAAAGGGGATCAAAGAGTGCGGCGGGGTGACGGTGGTCAACCCGGGCATGGCCTCCCAGGGAGACTGTGCGCTCATCCATTTCGGGGACACGGCGAAGGATTTCACCATCGAGCTGCTCACGCTTTAGCCAGGATCAGCTCCAGATACGAATCCGGGATGTGGACGCCCTGCACCCCCAGTTTCTTTTCCAGTTCATGAATGTGTGCTTCTGCGCCGTCCCGTTCATCCTCGGTCATCACCTCGATTTCCACAAAGGTACCGAGCCCTTCAACTGAATCGAGAGCTACCGAGGCTCCGTGCCAGCGGTATTCCTCCCGGTGTTTTACCACGCTTGCCGTACGCGTGAATCCGAGCTGTGCCAGCAAGTCCTCAAATCGTTCCCCCGAATCAACCCGTATGTTGATCTCTCTGCGGGCCTTGACTCCTGAGGAGGCAATTTTTGGCCCTTTATACGTGATCTCAGGAACACCGCCGGTATAGCGGACGCGCAGCGCCTCATCCGTCTCGGCAAAATCGCGGTGCGGTGCATTGTAGTACACGTCGGTTTGTGATTCATCGCGGTGTTTTTCCGCGCGGTGTTCCGTTAAGCGGCTGCGGACCTCGTCAAGGTCATCAACCCGTACTTTTACTTCGATTTCATACATAGGCGTCAAAATTATTTTGTATGTAGTTCTCGATTTAATATAGTTTAGGTGAATGCATGATAGTTCAGGAAGGTGACTTTGTTAAAATTTCCTATACCGGATTGGTGGATGAAGAGATCTTCGATACGACTGATGAGGAGAAGGCAAAAGAAGGCGGGATTTACACCCCCAAGAAACCCTACGAACCCATTGTCGTCCGTGTCGGCAGCATGCACGTGCTTGCCGGGCTCGATGAGGCGCTCGTCGGAAAGGAGATCGGCGACGAGGGCGAGATCGAGATTCCCGCCGAGAAAGCGTATGGTCCGCGCGACGAAAACCTTGTGCGCTCCGCTCCGGTGAAGGATTTCCAGGAAAAACCCACCGTGGGTACACGCGTCAGCTCTGAAGGGCGTGAAGGAGTGGTCGTCAATGTGATCGGCAAGCGTGCCGTGGTCGACTTCAACCATCCGCTGGCGGGAAAGACACTCCAGTATACCTTCAAGATCGAAGATTCCGTCGAAGATACGGTCGAACAGGCGAAAGCCCTCATCAACCTCTTCTCGGGCCGCGACATGGAAGTCGAACTCTCCGACGGGGTACTCACCATCCTGCTTCCCCCGGGAATCTCCTATGACCGCCAGTGGATGATGGGCAGGGGAATGGCCGTCCACCAGATCTTTGAATACCTTGACGGGGTGAATGAGGTCGTCCTGAAAGAGGTGTTCACGCGCCCGGCAAAGGCCGAAGAGGCCGCCGAACCGATCGAGGAAGCAGCCGAGGAGCCTGAAGAGGTACCAGAATCGACGGAAATCGAGGAACAGGAAGAATAATTTTTTCTCTTTTTCGTTTCCGGTTCTGGGTTGCGTGTTCGGATGTTGGTACCGATACCGCGCACCTGCCGGAAATTCTTATGTACGGTCGATGCTGCGCGCATGTCTTAATACGATAGTCCCTGCGTTCATCCCCCGGTGCAGCGGGGGATTATTGAATCGGGAACCGCAACAGCGCCGCAATGCCCCCGAGCGACATGAGCTGTTCGCCGGGTTCAAACACTGTGGAAAAGACGACGATCGTCGCCCGCATCTGCTCTGCCCGCTCGAGAAGGGCTTCTACCTCGGCGTCGAGCATCATCTCGTCGCACACCATGACCTCGTCGACCGCCCCGAAGTCGATGGCTTTTCGCACCTCCTCAACCCCGTATGCGGCGGCGCCGCCGGTCCCGATGCGCCTGAGCAGCTCTTCCATCAACCGCACTTCACGGGCGAGCTGCACATCCTCGGTAATCCTGTCGAGCACACCCTGCCCGATGACCTCCTGCACCGCTCCGTGCCCCACCCTCCTCGTTTCCGAAAGAATGCACCGTGAAGCCAGATCGGGGGCGTGAGAACGCAGGTATCCCATAAAATCATCTTTCACGAACCCCGGTCCGGCGATAACCACAGGGCCGCTGATATCCGCAAGGGAGGACGCGACCTCGGCAAAAAACATCCCCCTCCCATCGATCCCCTCGCGCTTGGCGCTGCCAACAGTGATGGTCCTCACGTGTTCGGGACCAAACTGCCGCATGCGAAAGATCTGCGCCTCGCCTTCCTCGATGGAGACCACGTGGGTCACCCCGGCCGACGAAGCCTTCACCGCACGGTCGATGCGATCGAGGTCGGTGGATTTCCAGGTTTTAATCACGGAAATCTCGTATCCGGACTCCACGTTGAGGGTATGGTGGAACCCTTCATCGACCCCGTGTTCGATCGTCCCGCTGATGCGGAGGCGGTTGGCATGGTGGTGGAATTCAACCTTTTCTACGCGTATCCCGAGTCTCACCGGCTTTTTTTCTGATTTTTCCGGGCGCAGTTTATCCGAGACCGAATCCATGCTCCTGAAGGTGGTCGCAAAGACCAGATCGCCGGACCTGACCAGGTGCTTCATGTGCCAGAGATCGTCGAGCGATTCAGGGAAAAGCCTGATTTCCCCGTAATTTCTCTTTAATTCACCGAATTCAGCCTTCATGCGTCTCCACGATATCTGATCCGCCCGGGGGCACAAAGGCGGTGACCTGTTCAGTATTCAGCACGCGCTTCAACCCGCTGACCTCGTCCTCCCCAAGGCTCTGCCTGAGGGCGCGGAGCACCTTTTTTGCCGTGTCGTTCGGGCTGTACTGACCGGGGGCGAGCACGACCCATACCTTTGCTTTTCCCGCTACCGCGCTCACCGGGCCGCCGATCACGGCAACAGAGGGCTCGACCTGGATGCCAATCGCCACGCCCAGCGGCACATTGCGGAAATATCTCCGTTCTCCCCGGATAATAAACGAACCCCTGCTCACATATTCCCCGGCTTCAGGTGTTTTGCTTACCTGGTCCGGGCGTGCGGCATACACGTCGGCAGAAAAATGCCCGGATTTCCATGCATTCGAATACGATGCCGCGAATTGAGCCGCTTCGTCCATGTGTTCGGTTTCACCCTTGACCAGGACGACGCCTGCCCCGTGCACATCCGCGTGGAGGAACGTGTCCCCTCCCTCCAGGTATCGCTTGACGAGATCCTCGTTCTGGGACGCATCGCGCCCGCCGAGCAACAGCACGCCGTCGCTGGTATAGCACCAGCGGAACCGGTGGTACCAGCGCGGCTTTAAAAATGCGTACTCCTTCTTCTTCGAAGGCTCTGCTTTGAACGGCCGCTCCATGGCGCGAAGGGCACCTTCCCGCTTCCGCTTGAACTTTTTTATCTGGTCGTAGTACCGTCCCACATTCGCCTCGAGGGGTTCGTGTACGTAAATCTTCACCGGCACCTCGAGATCGACTTCCACCGCCGCTTCTGCAGGATGGATTGCCCTGATCGCCTTTGCAACCGGATTATCGCTCTGTTTGAGAACCGTTTCGATGTCCTGCCAGGAACGCTCCCTGCTCGCCTGATCGAGGGTGTTGATGATGTCGTTGACCAGCGCATAGTTGCCGTAGATTGCTTCGACTGATTTATCGAGGCGTTCGATTCGCTTTTCAAATTTTGCAATCGCATCCAGCTGCTGTCTTCGTATCAGCTCTTCCCGGGTGAGCCGGGGTTTTGCTTCCTCTTCAACCCTTCCCTCGACGCGCGGATAGAAGGCGTCCAGTGCATCGTTGAAGCGGGAAAATACATCTCCGTTTGCTTCGTAGTCTTCCTGCACGACCCAGGCCCCCGATGCGCCGGCGATCGCCTTTCCCCCGCCCTCAGCCAGTGCAAGCAGCTGCTGGTAGGCTCTATGCACCCTGTCCGGGTCCGCTGCAGATGCGGGCGTCTCCTTGTCGATTCCGGCAATCCGGCACACCTCTTCCGCGTACGATCCCCCGAGAAAAAGCGACGTCGCAAGGGTCCTGACGAGATCCCGGTCCGATTCGTTCAGCACCTCGCCGATCTCCTCAATTGATCGATCTGCAGACTGCGGGCCGGAAAAGGTGTATATCGCTCCCGGCACTACCTCCCGGGTGCGGAACCGGTGGTGCCAGAGCGGCTTGATGATCCGGTATTCTGCATCGCAGAGCACGATATTTCCTTCATCGAAGAGTTCGACCACGAGATGGTAGGTGGTATCGCGTTTGCCCACGACAAATTCAAAGATCCTCTCGAGCCCGTGCTGTCTGATAGCAAGGATTTTTCCCCCGAGAAGGTACTTCCTCAGCAGCATCGAGAATCCCGACGGGTTGGGGGGTGCGGGAGGGAGGTGTTCGGTAAGGTGCGCACGCCGGCCTGATTCAATAATAAAATGATGTCTGGTCTTTTCCTCCCCGTTCAACCGGAACCCGAGGATCCTTGGATTATACTGGTAGATTTTCCCTACCCAGAGCGGGAGGTGTGATCCCAGCTCGGAGATCATGCACCGCACATCGATCCCGCTCATTCCCTGCAGTGTCGCCATTGATATACCAACTTACATATGGTCTGAGCACTAAAAAATACTGCACTGGTGTCCAGATGAGTAACGAGAACCCGAAAGAGGCGGTTGTGGAGAGCGCTGGGGCGTCCGCGCAGGTTGACAAGAGGGCAGCGCACAATGTGCGCATCCTCCGGACAGCTATCGCCTGTATGATGGGAATTCTTGCAGGAATCGCATCATTCTTCTTTGCCGGCCAGGTAGATGCCGCCACAGGTTCACAACCCAATGCAATCATCGGCTTACTTATTCTCCTTGCAGGGATCGTCTTTCAGCGGCACGTGTTCATGATCGCCAGAATCGACTACACGTCTCTTGGCGGAAAGGACTGGTTTTACCAGGCGTTCATGACCTTTGCCCTGTGGTTTATCTCCTGGACGCTTCTCCTCACCAGCACCATTTTTCCGCAGTGATATACCATGCGCATTGCCGTTGTTCATAAGGATAGGTGCCACCCCAAAAAATGCGGCACCGAATGTATTCTCTATTGCCCGCGGGTCCGGACAGGGGACGAGACGGTGGTTATCGGAGAGGATGGCAAGGCGGCCATCTCGGAGGAGCTCTGTGTTGGATGCGGCATATGCGTGAAAAAATGCCCCTTCGGGGCCATCGATATCGTCACTCTTCCTGAAGAGCTGGAACATCCCACCCACCGCTATGGGCAAAACGGGTTTGCCCTCTACGGCATGGCGATTCCCCTGGAAGGGAAGGTAATCGGCATTCTGGGTGCGAACGGTATCGGGAAGAGTACGGCGGTGAAGATCCTGGGCGGGCAGCTGATCCCCAACCAGGGGAGGTTCGATGAGGAGCCTTCGTGGCAGGGGATTCTCAGGGCCTACACCGGAACCGAGCTCTTCGATTATCTCCAGATGGTCTCCGAGGGAAAGGTCAGGACGGCACTCAAACCGCAGTACATCGACTATATCCCGAAGGTCTTCAAAGGCAATGTCGACGAGCTGCTCGCGTCAACCGATGAACGGGGAAAGCTCGATGCGTATATCGACGAACTCGGGCTGCGCTCCCTTCTGACACGCCCCATCAGTGCACTGAGCGGGGGCGAACTGCAGCGGGTATCCATCGCCGCCTGTCTTTCACGGGATGCCGATTTCTATTTCCTTGACGAAATCACCCCGTACCTCGATATATACCAGAGAATGACCGTAGCAAAGCTCATCCGGGAACTGGCCAAAGACCGCCCCGTCATCATCGTCGAGCACGATCTCGCCATCCTGGATATGCTTGCGGATATGGTGCACATCAGCTACGGAAAACCGGCGGTGTTCGGTATTCTCACCCGTCCGAAAGGGGTACGTGTCGGGATCAACCAGTACCTGGAAGGCTTCCTCCACGAGGAGAACGTCCGGTTTCGTGAATATGAGGTGGTGTTCGAAGAACGCGCCCATACGAGAGACGTCACCCGCGAGGTGCTTCTCGAATTCCCGGCGATGAAAAAATCCTACGGGGGATTTTCCCTCAACGTAGAGGGAGGGGATATCAGGTGCGGCGAGGTGCTCGGCGTCGTCGGCGCCAACGGTATCGGAAAGAGTACGTTTGCAAAACTGCTCGCCGGTGCGGAAGAGCCGGACGAGGGGAACATGGAAGAAACCCTCAAAATTGCCTACAAACCCCAGTATATCAAGCCAGGTTCCTCGGATCCGGTCGAGATGATTCTCCGGCAGGCCACGAACCGGTTCGACAGCTCCTTCTACCAGCACGAAATTCTCGAACCGCTCTCCCTCACCCCCATCCTTCAATCGAGCGTGGACACCCTGAGCGGCGGAGAACTGCAGCGGGTGGCCATCGCACTCTGCCTGAGCCAGGACGCGGATCTCTACATCCTCGACGAGCCGAGCGCCCACCTCGACGTCGAGCAGCGTGTGAAGCTCGCACGTATATTGAGGAGATTTGCAGAGGGCAAAGATTCAGGCATCCTTGTGATCGACCACGACATCTACCTGATCGACATGATCAGCGAACGGATGCTGGTATTCGACGGAGAACCGGGGGTGCAGGGCGAGGCACGCGGCCCCTTCGATATGAAGGAGGGAATGAACCATTTCCTCAAAGAGCTCCAGGTGACGTTCAGGCGGGACAAATCCGGACGCCCGCGCATCAACAAACCCGGATCCTTTCTTGATCGGGAACAGCGCTCCATCGGCGAGTATTACTACGCGGAAGTGTCCAAGAAATAATGCACGGCGGGATCGGACACGCCGCACACCACAGCATATTCTGCCTTTCTCTTCTCGTCTATGCACCATCCGGCGCGGGTTTGCCGCGTGAACACGCGTGCAGAATAAAAATAGTTAATTATTTTCGCATGACAAAAGAATATGCTGGGTTTTGGAAATCATCGCATATGCCCCGGGTTTTTCCGGTGTCCTGCAGCGGGTGCATGCAACAGGGTCAGGGGCAGCATGCCGGGCCACGCGTCCCGGTACCGAGAGGTCGACCAGCATCAAGTGTGCGAAATCGTGGTGAGCTATGGTCAGGGGTGAAAAATTAAAGGACGCCATCAGGTACGAAAAACTCGATGTCATGAAAAAAGACTTTGCGGTGTACATCGAGAAGAATATCCCCAAAATCGATTGCAATCTACCTGTGTTCTTCGGCCACATCATCTCCGCGCTGGATCACTCGTTTCCTGATCTGGATGATGCAGCCTATGATGACTATATCGATGATATTGCCTACCGCGTACTGGAGGCCAGCCCGAAGGCATCGGACATCGAATTCATCGAGCGCCTCAATGACAATGCAAACCGCTGGAAACGGAAAAAAGGCGGGAAAGCAAGCCTCAATATTCTTGCCGGCCTGAAACTGATGACCGTCGGAAAATACCGTGATTCCATCAGCTATTTGAGCAATTACTGGAAATACGACGCTCGCATCGGGTTTTATATCGCCTACTGCTACTACCAGCTTTCCCGGCAGGAACCGACGGTCACTGCAGCGGGCGGCAAACGCCCCCCAAGCGAGATGGAACTCTATGCCCGTGAACAGCTGCTCGATCTCGCCCGGGTGAAGCCGCCCATCTTCCGCCTCCGGCAGCTGGATATCAGGGACAGCCCGCTGATGAAGGAAGCGTTCTGGCTGATGATCGCACGCTCCCTGGAATGGCTTCCTAACGAGCGCTGGTTTGCCATGGTCGGGCTGGAAAAAGCAAAAAAAGACCGCAATGAGGATATGCGCAGAAAATTGCTCAAGTTTGCGACGGAGAGGTTTTTCAATGACATGGTTTTCCTGCGAGAGCATTTTTCCCTCAAGCTCGAGGACCGGGATGGGGTCGGTGCAGCCGGGGTGGTAAAGCAGATGCGGCAGCAGTATCCCGATATGGTCGAGCCGGTGTATTACGGGATCAAGCTCTCGCTGCTCTCCGGGAGCACGTCTTCATATACCGCCTACCGGGATCTGGCACTTGAAAAGGATATGCCGCTTCACCTCATTCATCTCCTTGATTTCGGCTTTTTCGTGATGAAAAATGAAAAAATGGAGTCCATGGCGCAATTAAAGGAAATGAAGGGGCGTTTTAAATCATTCGTCTACTATCTTGTCCCGCTGGAATACCTCGCCAGGGAAATCCTCTCAGGAGACGAAGAGCATGCACGAAAAGCAAAAAAAGCCTTTTTCGATTCCATCGATGCCTACGCAATGGAATTGATCCGTGAAAAAGAGTGACCCGGCCGCCTCACTACCCCATCCTGTCCCCTCTCCCGTTCTCCCCAAGCCCGAGTTCTGTGGTTGTTGCAACTGGTGCGCCGTCATGCACCGGATACCCTGCACGATTGCGTTATGCCGCACCGCTGAACATGCCGAGGACTGCATCGATAAACGACCGAATCGTATCGAGAATGGTTGCCGGCGAGGAGGTGGGAAGCTCACCACCACGCGCCTGGCCCGGGACATCGCCGGGTGCTTCGTCCATGGAAGGCGTAGCAGTGCAGCAGGATCCTGCAGGGAGGGGGACGGGCGTATCGGGAGGTGGCGCGATGATGATGGGGCCGTCGCCGTCTTCCGGCAGGTATATTCCTGCATACACCTGGTTGAAAAACCATATTCTGCCGGCGTTATCCACATATACGCGTTTGATCACCTGGTTTCCGATGCCGTCTTCCTGCGCAAGGCGGCGCGTTGCCGTGCCATTTTGCATGAAGAAGAGCCCGCAGTTTGTACCGATCACCAGTGTTCCTTCGTCCGTGAAGGCGATGTCATTGATCAACGGGGTACACCCGGCGAGATCTGAGGCATTCGCCATCTGCTGCACCTGGCCGTCGGAATGGATGTGGTATATCGCCATGGTATTGAACCCCGCGATCCCGCCGAACGGGCAGCTCACGATCGATTCCAGACCACCAGAGATGTCTCCCTCCTCAACACGCGCAAACGTATCGTTCCCCTGATCCCCGGACATGATCCAGAGGGGCCCGTCATCTGCAGCGCAATAGAGGGCCCCGGTCACGTAATCGACCGCCATGCTGCGAATTTCATAGCTTCCAAGCCCGCTGTCCCCGTGCGGCTGAAACCATGTCCATGTCCCCTCGCGATACCGGTGCAGCCCTGCATGGCCCGTGGCAACCCACATCTCGTTTCCCCTGCTCTGGAGGTCGTTGATTGCCAGATTTTTCAGCAGCTGCTGGTCGTTGATAGTGGTATAGGCGGATCCCTCAAGGATCTGGAGACCGTTTGAATATCCAATCCAGAGGCGCCTTAAATGGTCGTATTCGAGGGCGGTCACAAAATCCCCCAACGGGCCGTTGCGGTACGTACTCCTGTCGACATGCACGATCTGCCATGTGCCGTTGAAGACCGACCTCCCGTTATCGGTCGCAAGGAGCACCGCATTCCCCGGTCCGTCGGTGATGTCCCTGACGCCGAGAGAGGAGAGCGAATCAGAACCGGGGGAGAAGAGTACGATGGAAGAGGATACGGGCACCACCAGGAAAAGCACAACACCAAGTAGACAGACTAGAGCTCGCTGCACGACCCATCCGCTCGTTTCACAGAAATGGTTCCGCCATTCAGCGGGTTATACTGGAGTGTTCTTCCCACCGTTCCCCCGATATCTTCAGCCGTGATCGGGATGCCGTGCGTTTGGAGGTGTGCCCGCACCGCCTCGATATTGCGCTCGCCGATATTGAGTTTACCCTGGAAATTGGAAAACATGCTCGCTCCTCCGACGATTTTTGCGACAAAAGAGCGTTTCACTCCCCCAAGCGCAATCAACTCCTCGACGAGCAGAGGGACTGCCGTATCCGCGTACTTACCTGGCCGGTCGCATTTTCCGCCGCTTTCGGGGAGCATGATATGCGCGCATGCACCGATAGAACGTTTCGGGTCGTGTAGCATGAGGGCGATGCACGAACCAAGACCGATGGCGGTCATCGGGAAGGTTCCAACATGATAGGCGCCGATTCCTACGTTGACACTCTGCTGGGGGGGGAGCGAAGGTGCTGCTGGTGGTGGATTGCTGCTCTTTACGTTCAGATGCGTCACCCTTGTATCATTCGTTCAAGCAGCGTGAGGATCTCGTTCAGTGTGGTGTAATCGGGCATCAGCATGATCGCGCCCTGGATTTCGTGCTCGGTGCTCCTGAGATCGGTCTTGAACAGGATGATGCTGTTGATGTCGCTGGCGACCTGGGAGATGATGATTTCAAACACCGCATGGGCCATGTCAATGGCAATGTCGGGCGGTGAGGGGATCATCACGATATCCAGCAGGGTTGCGGTCGCATCGAGAAACTGCGATATCATGATATTGCTCACTTCAAGGAGCGCACTTTCGTCCATCTCATTGAATTCGCGGTCCATATCGGTCGACCCGAGCATGGTGTTCGTGAGCCGGATCGCAGAATCCCTCGGCATGTACAGGCCAACGTAACCACCGGGGGACAGTTCGCCCTGGATCTCGAATATCACGATGGCGGCGATTTCGTCCCTGATATAGTCTGCAATATCGGCAATATCGATGAGCACCACTTCGGGAACTGTCATATCGATCGGACTCATCAACATCTGGGACAGTGAATTTGCGGCATGAGATGCCCCGATATTCCCCAGTTCTTTAAGTTCATCCATTTGTTGTGCAGATAATTCCATACGTTTTCTCCCCTAGATCATGGTATTCACATCGAGGATCGGGACCACATCTCCGTCGCCGGGAATGGTTACTCCGCCCACTCCGCGACAGGTGCCGATCACATGGCTGACCGGCTTGACGACGACCTCCTGCTGCCCTTCCACCCCGTCGACGGGAATGCAACATTTCCTTCCCTGGTACTGGACGACCACGACGATATCGAGGACATCCGATCTCCCGAACATGTCCTCGAGGGTATAGATCTGGAGGACCTCGTCGCGAAGGAGAATTGCCTCGCTGTCCCCTATCCTGTGCACGTTCCCGGGGTCCGCACTGGCGACCTCGACCACGGTGTTGATGGGGATGGCACAGCGCTTTCCATTGATCCGCACCATCATGACCTCGACGATGGCCATCGTGGGCGGCAGGATGAGCCGGAACCTTGTGCCTTTCCCTGCATCGGTGTCGACGCCGATCGAGCCGTTCAACGATTCGATCGTGCTCTTGACCACATCGAGACCCACGCCGCGGCCACTGATATCAGTGATCTCCTCCGCCGTGCTGAACCCGGGTGCGAAGAGGAAATTGACAATCTCGTCGTCTTTGAGAAGGTCCGCATTCTCGGGGGATACAAGACCTTTTTCGATCGCCTTTCCGAGCACCCTCTCCCTGTCGATGCCCGCACCATCGTCAGAGAGCTCGATGATCACGTTGCCCTGTTCCCTCCAGGCAGAGAGGAGCACGTTCCCCTTCGCCGGTTTCCCGGCTTCGGTCCGCTCTGTGGGCGTTTCAATGCCGTGGTTGACGGCATTGCGGATGAGGTGCAGGAGGGGATCGCTCAACCCGTCCATCACGCTCCGGTCGAGCTCGGTCTCGCCGCCCTCCATGGTGAAATTCACCTCTTTGCCGTCGTGGTGGGCGACATCACGCACCACGCGAGGAAAGCGGTTGAAGATTTGGTTGAGCGGGATCATCCTGATATGCATCGTGAGGTTCTGGAGATCAGACACTGACCGGCTGACCATGGCGAGCGCTTCATCCATCTCCTTGATCTGGTACTTTTTCGCTACCTGCTTCAACCGCCCCCCGTTGATCACCAGGTCCTCGACGAGGTTCATCATCTGGTCGAGCCGATGGATATCCACGCGAAGGTTCTTCACCTCCCGTGATTTCTCAGCACGGGATGGTATATTCTCGGGTGAGGGTTCCGTTGCGGGCGTTGATTCGATCTCGTCCGCCTCCTCGAAATCAATTGACACCACCTCGGAATGCGACACCGCACTGCACACCGCCTCCCTGCCGGCATCGGTCTCAACAGTGACGGTGAATGTCCCCGCGAAATTGCCCTCCTCGATTGCTTCAACGTCGGGTACCACAGACCGGATGGCCCCCAATTCCTCCAGGTTCTGGAGAATGAGCATGGCCCGCACATCCTGCATGGAGCAGTCTGCATCGAGGGTCACGGTCACCACATATTCCTGGCAGGGTTCTTCCGCCTCATCGCCATCCCCTGTCTCCGTTTCCGCAACATCATGCAGGTCCCGTACAAGACTTTCCGAAGAAATGCTCGAACTGTCGCCACCCGCTTCGATGTCGTCGAGCAGCTCTTCAATCCGATCGGTGCAGGCGAGGAGAACATCGATGAGGCGGGGAGTGGGGGCGAGCTGCCCGGTGCGCAGAAGCTGGAACACATCCTCCATCGAATGGCAGAGATGTTCCATTTCACCAAATCCCATCGATGCCGACATCCCTTTCAGCGTGTGAGCTGAACGGAATATTTCATCGATTGCGTTCTCGTCGCTGCATTCTTCCAAAACCAACAGGTTTTTCACGAGATTTTCGTGATTTTCTCGTGATTCGGCTACAAACAGGGTTCTATAGGTACTGTCGTCCATCTTTTCATCCCCCGATTCTGGCCACGGCCTTCATGATCTGTTCAGGCAGGTCTTTGAAGGGCACCACTAATCCCACGCTGTCGCGCTCAAGGGCCGATCGCGCCATGCCGTATACGAGGCAGTCCTCCTCCCTGACGACCATCGTCGTGCCGCCTGCATCCCTGACCGCACGCGTTCCTTCTCCGCCATCGCTGCCCATACCGCTCAATAATACCGAGATCGTCCTGTTCCCGAAGGTCTTTGCAGCCGAGGCGAAGGTCCTGTCCACCGCCGGGCGAACCGCATGCACGGGAGGAGAACGGGAGTGGATCACCCGTCCCGCATGCTTCCCACCGGACGAGAGCGTTCCTGATATGACCGTATGATACCCCCCCTTTGAAACGAGGATATTGCCGTTATTCAGGATTTCACCGTTTTCCGTCTCGTGAACCGGCAGGGCGGACACCCGGTTCAGCCGCTGGGCAAGCGCAACGGTAAATCCCTCGGGCATGTGCTGGGTGATGACAACCGAAGCCCGTAGATTCGGTTTCAGCGAGGACACGAGCATGTCAAGCATCGGCGGGCCGCCCGCGGAGGACCCGATCAGCACCACGCACCCGGCGGGCTCGCCTGAAAGAAGCCGTGGCTTTTCCGCGAGAGGAATGGAAAGAAGCTGCTTGATCTTTGCCGTCAGCTCGGGTTCAATAGTCCTCAAAATGCTGAGGTTTCTCGGTTTGAGCATGAAATCGTCCGCACCAAGGGAAAGCGCTTTTTTCGTGATCTCGGCTTCGTTTGCGGCGAGTGAACTGAGCATGAGCACTTTTGGCGCGTCGCGTTTCGAGGAGAGCGCCTCAAGTGTCGCCAGCCCGTCCATTTTCGGCATCTGGATATCGAGGGTCATCACGTCGGGGGCGAGTTCCTCCGCCTTTCGGAGTGCCTCGCGTCCGTCGGATGCCGTGCCCACTACTTCGATATCCGGATCTTTCGAGAGCAGTTCTGCGAGAATCGTGCGCATGAACACCGAATCATCGACCACAAGCACGCGAATCATATCAGGGATTGAGTACGTTGTTGACTTCTTCGATCACTTTTGGTGCCTGGAATGGTTTTACGATGTACCCCTTGGCACCATTCTTGATTGCCAGTTTGACCATCTGTTCCTGCCCCACCGCAGTACACATGATCACCCGTGCCTTTGGATCCGCAGCTCGTATCGATTTGAGGGCTTCGATGCCGTTCATCTTGGGCATCACCACATCCATGGTGACGAGATCAGGCTTGAGTTTTTGATACATTTCAACCGCCTGTGCACCGTCCTCGGCTTCACCCACGATGTCGTGGCCCCCTGAAAAAAGAATATTTTTGACGAGTGTTCGCATGAACATTGTGTCATCGACAATCAGTATTCTTCCCATTTAACACCAGATGTAATTTCTGATGAAATAGTATAAATATCGTACGAAAAGTATTTGTGTTAATTCTAAGGATTCTTCGCGGCATCTGTCACGAAACGAACGCCTTTTGTGGTGAGCTGCACTTCGCGCCTGGTGCGGACGACCTCCACGATGCTGAGATTGAGCAGGGCGTCAAACACCGTTTCGAGTTCGTCGTTGGATATGGCGAGCATTTTCTCGATCGCACTTGAATCCATGCCGCTGTACACCAGCATGGACACCTGGGCAGCGACGGGATCGAGCTCGTTTCCCTCCATATCCATCTCTTTCGTTGCATCCTTGAGGAAATTGTAGAGGACCTGAAGGGTGGTGAGCGGACAGAGCACGTATGATGTACTCACTCCGCCGCCCTCGACATGATCGATCTTGACCACATCGGTTTTTTTGGCATTCACCTCCCTTTTCGTACGTTCAATATCGGAGACGTCCTCGATGGGGATGCATATCTGCTTCTGCTGGCTCACAAACCAGATCCCCGTTTTCAGCACGGCGATCGCTCCCTTCTCCCATGCTGCATCTTTCACCAGCACTCCGCCCCTGACCGCGGGCGACATGAAATACGCCATCAGCCGGTAGGCGGTGCAGGACATGATGATGATCCGTTTCAGGGCAGCGAGGACTTTGGGAACTGAAGCAACTTTATAGACGGGAGGAGGTGTTCCTTTTGTCTCGATCCGCAGGGTATTTTTCCTTTCTTCGAGATCGACAATGGATTTGAGCAAAATGTCCTTGTTCACCGGTTCAAAGATGTGGATCCTGTCATCACCGATACCGATCTTCGATACCACCCAGCTTCCTTCGACCTCGATTTTGACAGGAACTTCTTTCATGGCAGATCTCTCTATAGCATATGGTTCAGAGACGTCTAGGACCTTTTGTTCAGGATCTTGAGTACGGATTCCAATTCTTCGACGAGCTCACCGGTATCCACGTCCACATCCTTGAGATCCCGCAGGAGACTGACATCCTGGACGATGCGGGGGCGCCGGGTCTCCTGTTTGAGCATCTGCATGATATCCGCATCATCATCAGCCCCGAAGCCGAACGATCCGATATCGTTCCTGATACCTGAGTCCGGATCCTCATCCGGCGCTCTCGATTCCGGCGATTCCACTGCGATCGGTACAGGGCCCTGAACCTCGGCTTCAAACGGCTCTGCATCGTCGTTCCCCCTTCTTCCACCCGCATCGGGCTCAATATCATCGAGATTGATGCTCTCGAGGTCCGAGAGATCGTCGTCCCCGAACCCGACATCCGACAGATCGGTGAGATTGTCCAGTTCAGAGAGGTCGATGTCGGCGGCTGCGGCATACGAATCCTCCTCGCCGTCTATCAGGTCGGGGAACGCATCGCTCATCGATACCCCCGCCGCGGAGACGGTTTCCGGATCCGGGAGTTCCCCGTCCGAAAGCAGATCAATCGAATCGAAGGTGGTGATTTCCGCGTCGTCGAACTCCGTTCCTCCGGAGATTCCGTCATCGGGATCCGGGAGATCGAACGCGGGGATGTCAGCCTCATCATCCTCGCCGAACAGCTTCTCGTTCACCTCGCTTTCGAGATGTTTGAGCTCTTCGGCGGTAAGTGAGGATAATTTATCGATCTTTTGCTCGATGCGTTTCTCTGCATCAAAGGGTTCTTCCAGGTCCTCGGTATCGATGAGATGATCAAAGGTGGGGAAATCCTCGGCGATGGGATCCTGTATTGCCCGGTCGAGGAGCGAGTCGATCTTCTCTGTCTCTCTCTCCTTATTTCGCCAGGCCTGCAGGTTTGCCGAGAGCGCTGAAACCACGCCGCCGATGTAGGAGGGAATGCCCTTCAGGTCCGGGAGCCTGGAAGCGCCCTTCCCTTCCGCAGGTGCGGCCTTCGGCTCCTGTGCTCTCCGCGATCCCCTCAATCTGCCAAGGCGCCCCCTGATGTCGGGGCCCTTTTTCTGCGGGGGTTCCTTCTGTTTGGGTACAGGCTGGGGTTCATCATGCTCCTTACCTCCCTTTGTGATCCGTACCATCCCCAGCAGGATGAGCATGATGAACCCCACCAGAACGGTGTTGAGGAGCACAAGGTGCACCGGTGCATCGAGCAGCACAAGTACTCCGCCGGCGATGACCGATGCCGCAAGGAGAATGAGTCTACGCGTTTTCGGTTTCATCTAAATCGTTCCGTAACTGGGTATCTGGAAGTAAGACTCCACGACGATGGGCGTCACGATATACACGATGCCGGTGAGGGCGAACAGAAGACTTCCGAAGAAGTAGAGCATCGAACGATCACCACCCTTCACCACTTTCCCTGCCAGGATATTGGACACGGTGATCATCATCAGGGTGATGATGAGATAGGTCCCCATCTTGTCTTCGGGAAAGTTGACGAAGATATTCATCGATTGCGCCATCGATCCTCCCACAGACTGGCCACCTCCGCTCATTGCCGCACTGCTGGTCTCGCCGAAGGCCGTCATCACCTCCTTGACGGCCCTGGACATGGTCAGCAGAATGTGGAAGAGAAAGGCGAAGATCGCCACCATCGCCACATGCATGGGCACCAGGAGCACGATGAAGCTGGTCGTGAGCATCTCGCGTTTTTTGCGCAGAAGCACCATCTCAAGCATCGAGGAGCTGACGATCTTTCCAATATCGGCAGGGGATCCTCCTAGGGCAATCGAGTCCCTGAAGATGTTGAGGTATTTGTAAATGAGGTTGCTGCCTGATTCCCGGATAAACCGTTCCCAGACCAGCGCTTCATTGAGGCCGAGGTTCAATTTCGAATAGGCCGAATCGACAAACGAACCCAGCTCCTCGAGAGATTTGCGGTCCACTTCCGCAAGCGCGTAAGTCGTGGTCAGCCCCTTGCCCCCCATGATCGATCCGAGTCCACGCAGGAACACGGTGAAGTCCTCGTCACGCCTCTGCACATTCATATCGTCCTTCAATGCGATGATGCCCAGCGGGGCGAACAGCACTCCCACGAAGATGGCGATAAGCCCGGCATTGATCCCGGCCAGTGCGAGCACGATCGCACTCACGACGGCGACGGGGACGATCACCCGTTCAAGGCGCCTGACCATCATCTGTTCATGGGATCCCTGCCCGGGAAGACCATGAGTCTTCGTATCCTCAGGGATGGACCGGTACATGGTGGTGATGCCGAAGAGTGAGATCATCAGGATGATGGCGTAGGACATATTGAGGGTCGAATCGATTTCATCGGGAGAATAGATGGCCACCGATACCATGATGATGATGCCCACGATGGTGCCGGAGAGCATCATGGCGATGTACGCATCGCCCCACTTTTTGAGCATCTCGAAGCCCTGTTCGAAGGTGTTGCGGTAGACGCTGCGCACCGTGGAGAGCTCCAGCTTCAGGAATTCGTCGTCGGGGACGCCGGAGTCGATGCCGTTTGCGTACCGGTTCAGCATGCTGCGCAGGATAGTGTTGCGGCACCGCTCCGCCACGAGGCGCAATGCCTGCGAATAATTGTAGTTCCATTTTTTGACGAAGAACTCCACTTTTTCAATGTATTTTGAAGAAACGTACTCTTTCCGGACCGACGTCCTCGCGAATACCTCCGGCCGTGAAACCTGGGCGGTCATGATGGCGGCCATATAGGTGGTCATGAAGAGGATATCGCCACCCATGCACTTGTTCTCCCGCACATCATCCAGTTTCTGCTTGATGCCTGCGAATGTGCTCTCAAACGGGAGAGAACCGCCGTTTTTCGCCCTGAGTGATTCCACGGTGTGTTCGAACATGTCAGATCTCGATCTTCAGGAGCCCCTGCTTCTTGATTTTGGTCATCATATGGTAGAGATCCCAGAACCCGGTATACCCCGCCTTATGGAGGCGTTCGAGGATCTTGGCCCGTTTTTCAACCTCGAAATAGATCTCCGAGCGCTTGTGCTCCGGGATGCCGAGCATGGTGGCGATCTTGTTTTCGAGGAGGAAACTGCTCCCCTTGCCGGTCCAGATGAACGTGTCGGTCACCGGGTCCCACTGGAACATGCAGACAAAGGAGAACCCCTGCGTCTCGGGGTTGTAACCGACCAGCTCGTTGATGGAAAGCATTCTCCTCACCATGCTCCCGTCCGGGCGGCGGACGGCGCTCTGGATGATCACGATATTTAAATTGTCGACATGCGTCTTCGGGATGTTGATCGGGTCTCCGCAGAGACGCTGGATGAGTTTTTCCACCGATGCCGCGTGGAAGGTGCTCATGACCGGGTGGCCGGTCTGCATGGCGCCGAAGGCCACGGACCCTTCCGCCCCACGAATTTCTCCCACCAGAATCTGGTTCGGGCGCTGACGAAGCGCTGCCTTCAGGAGATCGAACATGGTGACATCTGATCCCTCGCCCTCGCCCTTTCCCTTTCCTTTCGATACTTCGCGGCTCCAGTTTTTGTGGGGAACGGTCAGTTCAGGGGTATCTTCGATGGTCACGATCTTATTTTCCGGTGGTATGAACGTGGTGATGGCGTTCAGGCTCGTCGTCTTTCCGCTCGCCGTCTCCCCGCTCATAAAAAGAGACATCCCGAATTCGATACAGATCCAGAGATAGCCGGCGACCAGGTAGTCGGTGGTCTTCCAGTCGATCAACTGCAGGATGCTTGGCGGCTCTTCGGAAACCTTACGGATGGTGAAATTGCTCCCATGTTTGCTGATCTCCGTGCCGTAGACGATGTTGATACGCGACCCGTCGGGGAGGGTGGCATCCACGATCGGGTTGCGATAGGTGAGCGGCCGCTTGATGCGCTCCGCCATTTTTATTACGAACTCATCGATTTCGTGTGATTCCCTGAACTCCACCGATGATTTGAGCCCCTTGAAAATCTTGTGCTCGATAAAGATGGGGCCTACGCCGTCACAGGTGATATCCTCGATGTAGGAGTCATCGAGGAAGGGTTTGAGAATGCCCATGTCGATCTTGTCCCTGATGATCAGGTACTCGAGCGACCGGAATTCCTGAGGGGTGAGAGCAATCCTGCCGTCGGGGAGCACATCCACGCTGGAGGGAACCTTCTCCTTCTCAAACGCTTTTTTTGCCGTGAAATCGGTGTTGAGAAACTCCACGACACGGTTCTTCAAACCCTTTTTCTCCTCTTTTTCCGAAAAGATATTCTCGATGGATTCGCCCGGCTGTTTGACATAGACGATCTCCCGAAGCGCCCGTTTGAGCACGCCGATACGTTCCTCGTCGCTCACCGGATCCTCATCGAGGGCATCGATCAGGTCGACAAGCCGTTTTTCGACCATCGGAAAACACTCGGCAACGCTGTGCAGAAACGAGGGCTCGATGGGAATGTAGTAGTTGCGCACGTCGTTTTCGTCGGGGAAGATGTGGACGAAGGTCATCTCGTTGACCGGGTAGATAATATTGGGATTTTCCATTGATTTGAGGTCACGCTTGAGCTCAGAGAAGAAGAGGGGGATGCCGAAGGTGTTCACCGGGAACATGAGGAGGTACTCGAGGAGGTGCGGGCTCTGGGTGACGTACTCCTTGGCATTGGCCGGGAGCATCCGGTAGAGTGCACAGGATTCGATATTCTCGCCATAGTCGTTTTCATCGTCGAGAATCTCCGGCTTGAACGGGAGACTGATCGCAGCACTCAGTGAACTCATACTACACCTTCGCCATCGAAATCGGGATGATCTTCATGCCGTAGCCCGGGTGGACCTCGAAGGAAACGATATTTCCGGTGACCTTGCGTGCCCCGCGGATCTTGACCACCTCCATGACCATCACGTACTTGTTGCCTATCAGGGCCTTTTTCATGAACAGGTGGGCATCGCAGATGGAGCGGAGGCGGACGAGGGTGTCCTCTTCGAAGGCATACGTATGCAGGGTGATCAGGATGGTCTTTCCGTGGTCGATCAGGTTTTTGCAGCTGGTCAGGAAGGTGAGGATGTCGTTCTGGCCGGTATATTCGGTGATCAGGGTGAGCGAGTCGATCACGATGACCCGGGCCTTGCTGGTCTTCATATGCCGGATGATACGCGTCAGTACATCATGCATCTCCTCTTCGGACCACTTGAATCCGGTGATATGCATGGGAAAGATGCGGAGATGCCCCCAGGCAAAATAATCGGAGATATCGAGGCTCATCGACTCCATCTGGTTGATGAAACTCTTGGAGGTGTTTTCCGACGTATAGAGGTCGACATCCATCCCTCCTTTCATCGCCCCCCAGATGATCTGCTGGGTCATGACGCTCTTGCCGGTATCGTTCTCCCCCTCGATGAGCGTGAGTGATTCCAGGGGCAGGCCGTCCGCGAGTTTTTTGTCGATCTCCGGGTTTCCGGTCGAGAGGATCCTTTTGTCATCCCCTCCGAGGAGGTCCCCGATTCCCGCTCCTTTGTTATCTCCCATACTATTCCTCCGTTCAGTTCACGTATGCCGAATCACAGACACCGTTGGCCGTCGTTACCTGCACCCATGCGGGCGGATCGCCGCCAGCGTAGGCGATGGTGAGTTCGATGGTTTCTTCGGGATCGAGCTGCCCCGGATGGACGGCATCGGGAGTGATTGCGCCCGAACTCCATGTCCCGGCCCCTGTTCCCGCGGATACATACTGCGGTTCGGCCCCATAGATCACGAAAACGTCCATGTTATCGAAATCGGCGATGATCTCGCTTCCCGCGTTCAAGACCTGCACATACATCACCGAGGCATTTGCATCGACGTCCACGTCCACGATATCGATGGACGTCCGCATGGCCTTCGATATGGTGTGTGCCTGCTCCTCCTGGGCAAGGGAGACAATCTCCGCGGTGGCGATGGTCCCGCCGATGATAACGTAGGCAGTGATCACCAGCAGAATGATGGCGACTGCCGATGCGATCAGCGATCCCATACCCATGGCTCAATCAACTCACGGTGAATTCGGTGGTTCGAAGCACTCCGCTGGGCAGGACGATCTGGAAGTACACCACCTCGGTGCTTCCGGCGGGGATTTTGTCGCTGCTGACGTCGATGCAGATCGTCTCCCCCTCATCCCAGTACTGGTTGGCATCCTCCAGTATGGTGTAGTTCCACTGGTGGTTTGCCGGCTCCCCTGCCACATGGGTGACCATCTCAAAATCGGCAGGTGCACCCACGAAGATATTGGCGTTGCCGACAGTACTCGCAGCAATATGCGTCGACCCGATGTTCTTGATCCAGATCTTCGCCTCACGGGTTCCTGTACCCGAGAAGGTGTTGATGATTTTCACGTCGGTACGCAACCGTTCGTCGGCGATGCGCGAGGATTTGGTAAAAGTGCTCGTGGCCGAGTAGATCACCGGAAAAAACGCGTTCACCAGGACTGCTGCAGCGAGCACCGCGGCAATTAAAAATATGGCGGTGGTGAAGGTATCGCTCGACATCCGTCAGATCCTTTCAAGCACGTCGATCCAGTCCTCGCCGGGTTCCTGCTCCTCGATATCCTCAGGTTTTTTCCCATTTCCAGGAGTCTGGCGCTTGTCCATGAGCACTTCAATCATATCCCGGTCGAGCGACTGGTCGCCGGGATCGAGAATGCGGTTGAGGACGTAGAGTTCGGAGACATACGCGTTCGAGCTGATATCGTGGGATTCCCCGAGCGATTCGGGCATCAGGCGGGTGATTTCCTTGATCTGGGCGCAGGCGTCTTTTGAGATGTATCCCATGGCGGTGTAGGACTCGATCATGATCTCCAGGCGGTCGTGGCCGTACTTTTTGACCATTCTGCCGGTCCAGTCAAAGAGGCGATGAATCTTTTGCAGGCGCAGTTTTTCATTGGCAGCAGTTGCAGGATGCTTTTCTCCTTCCATCTGCTTCTTGAGGGTGCGGAGGAGCTGCTCATCGGCGGCCAGCTGGTCCGAAAGGATGGCCATGGGCGATGCGGGAGCTGGCGGTTCAGGTGCGGGAACCTGTGCCGCGGGGGGCTGGGATGGCGGCACCTGCTGCGTATAAGCCTCGGGTTCGGGTTCCTGCACGGAGGCCTCCTTCTTTTCCACAACGCTCTCCTTGTGTGAACTGAGTGCGCGGTCACCGGGAATCTGGGATCCGAGCACGAAGGGGTTTTCCAGCTCGTTCATCCGGTCGCGGATATCGATGAGGAGCTTTTTGATAGATTTTTTGATGAGGTCGACATCATCCTGGAGCCGCTGCATCTGCACTTCGGGGTCGTCGGCAGATGCAGTGCTGATAATATGGTCTACCTGCGCCTGATTGATCGCCATATTAATGATATGGTTTCCAGTTCATTATTTAAATGCTTTGCGTAATGATTGGAGTGAGAATTCCCTGAATTTCGTGTTTTTGAGGGTGAATGTGCATCAAAATCCTGTTCGCGTCACCAGAGGATTCCGGGGAAAGATCGCACTTGCGATATACGCTATTGATTAACCATGCAGGTTTGGTTCACGTGTTGATCGAAATGGTAGCATTCAACTAACGCGGGTCTGCATCTAATGTAAAACTCGATCTGATGATTGATCAATGCGATGAAATGGGTGAGCGGATGAAAAGAAGGGGTTTTTATCTGGTCAGGTCCATGACCGTGTCAATCTGGGGCGGAACCTTCTCGTCAATGGCGATGGTCGCACCGACAGAGGGCCGTACTTCCAACTTGAAGTTCGTGTTGACACCGACACCGGTGCTCGGCATGGCTTTGATCACAAACTGCTCGTAGTCCTCAAGTAGGGCGTCTGTATCACCATTGTTCATCTCAATGATTGCCCACTCTCCAGCAGCGACACTGGTAGTGTTGCCCTTATACTCGAGGGTCTCAACGATCTCAGAAGTGGACCAGACAACGGTTGTTTTGTTCAGGTCGATGGGAGAACCACCGGCGGTCAGTCCGAGAGTGAATTGAACTGCATTGAGCGTGGTACCGTTTCCATGTCCATACACATCACCGAGGATCTCCATACTGGACGATGCCTGTGCGACACCGCTGGAGACGACCTCCTGGCTTTTCTGGGTCGTGAAGAACCCGGCGCCGAGAACGACGTACGAGAAGACCGCGGCGACCACGACGAACGCGATCAGCACGATAGCGGCCTCAAGACCTGTGAATGCTTCTTCTCTGTTCATGAATTTTCGCATTGCAATGCCTCCATTAGAGCGAATATCGGATCCCTCCAATATTCATGATAAGTATTGAGAAAGAAATCATTTATATACTTTGTTTATTGATTTCAGAAACATTCTTAAGGCATCTTCCCAAAACGACCAAAAATTTAGGTGAAATGGAAAATTACATTTAAGATTATCCTTACTGTTTATCGTTTGCGATCGACCATATTAGATAACTACGGCGCATATCCGTGTTGCCTCGTGGGATTGTAATCAGGCATATTTACTCCGGTAATCGGTCTATCATTGAGCATACCGGCAGAGACGCGAGGGTATGAAGATCTTTAAAAAGGTATGCATTAAAATAGCACGAGATGCCATATCAATGGTATGGAGTGGCGGGATATTGCCCCAATCGCTCTTGCCGTCATTATCGTGCTCGCTCTCTCGTTCGGCCTGAAACCCATGCTTTCAGAGGGCGAAATGGAGCTGGGAAGCGTGATACCGTTTCTTGCCGGGGAGGAGACGCCAACACCCACGGCAACCCCCCGTGAGGTCCTCTCCAAGCCGCCGACCCCCGTGCCCCAGACTACGCCGACACCCGAACCGACATGGGACGGATCGGTGCATGAGATGGGGTTTGTGAATCCGGAGACCTACCATCAGGATCTCGATGGAGACGGGCACCTCACCTCGAATATCCCCTCTTCGCTCCCTCCCTCCACCTACCAGATGGTGACCTATGCGACCATCAACGGCAAATGGAGCGGGACGACGGAGATCATCACCGTCCCCTTCCCCTACTGGGAACTGCACTATACCGTCGAACCGATGACGGAACCGGGTCTTGTTCGCCCAAACATCAACATCCAGGTCATGGATGCGAATGACCCCAACAGGTTTGTGCGGATCATCAATCCCGGCATCCTCGACCCCCGCCTGTGGGAGGATAACGACCCCAGGCCATGGAAGGAGAAGTTCTACGAAGGAGAGAGAAACTACTACTTCATCATCACGACGAGGTTCGTCGATTCCTATACCGTCACCATCAGGGTGCCGCAGAATATGAACCGGTAGAGCCTGGAAAAAGGGGCTCCTGTGCCCCATATCCGGGGCGTTTTTTCGGATCTATGTCGATGACCCGGTTTCTTTCCAGTGGGATGCGATAAAATCCCGAATAATCCTTGCCGCGACCGCTGCCGTCTGCCCCGCATCGACCGGGCAGACCTCCACGTAATCAAAGCAGAGCGTGAGGGGAGCAAGCCCCCGCACGATATCCCGCACGTCCCAGTGCGTGATGCCGAAGGGCTCGGGGGTACCAAGACCGGGAGTCAGGCAGCAGTCGATGGCGTCGGCATCGATGGAAAGATAGACGGATCTACCGTCCACCGCTGCGATGATCTCGTCGATAACCTCCCGAATCCCCCTCGTTCTCACGTCATCGGCTGAATAGAGGTGGAGATCCCGGGCAAATGCATACTCCTCCTCCGTGCCGCTGCGTGCACCGATGATGAATATCTCATTCACGCCTTCCTCGGCCACCCTTCTGGTTACGCACGCGTGGTTGAAGGGGGTGTTGCCGTACTCGGTGCGGAGGTCGAGATGGGCGTCGCAGACCACGTAGCAGTCGGGCTTCAGCGCCTGCACTGCCCCGACCGTGACCGAATGCTCGCCGCCGAGCATGATCGGAAATTTGCCGTCGCGGTGCATCTGCGCCACTGCTGTGCGAACTTGTGCCACCACGTCTCCGGGAAGGGAATAGGGCTCGATATCGCCCATATCCGCCATGGGGATCCCGGCGAGATCGATGCCGATATCGGCGATATAGGTCTCGAAATTGTAGGAGACTTCACGGATGGCCCGCGGACCGTCGCGCGTTCCGGCGCGAAACGACGTTGTGCCGTCATAGGGCACGCCGAACAGCACGTAACGAGCGTCCTCGTAGGAGGAATCTGCGTCAGCAAAAGAAGTATGGGAAAAAAAGGGCATGCAATCTAATCGAGCTTTTTCTTGCCCATCGAGGCGATGTAGGGGATCTCTTTTCCTGCTTCGAGTTCAGCGAGTTTCTCGTCGCTGAATTCCATTTCGAACATATCGAAGTCCTTGATGTCCATCATCTGGACGGTATTTCCTGCAATTGAGATGATCTGGGCGGTGCGGCGCTCCACGATTGGCACATAGGTCTTCGCACTGACCGGCTGGACGATCGAACGCTTGATCCCGTCAAAAATGCCCACCACATCAATACGCGATTTCGCAGATCCGTGTTTTCCAGGCTTCGATGTTGATATTGAAAGAATTTTGCAGGGTTCATCATCAACAACCACGTAGCGGCCTTCTTTCAGCTTACCAATTTCAGTTTGTTCCTTCATAACGATCAATCTCTTCTGTATGATATCTCAATTAACTTAAATAAATTCAACGTAAAGGTGGATTAGAGAGACTGGACCAATGACATTCATTCGTTCCTGCGACGAGATCGCCACGCTGGTTGAAGAGCATACCAGGGACCTCGTAGGAAGATCGGCCGGCGGCGCCTACGTCAAAATGGGAGCCGACGGTACCCCGACAAAGCAGATTGATCAGGTCGCCGAGGATGTAGTCGTGGATTATCTCCTCGAAAACGACCTCTGCGACAGGATTATCAGCGAGGAGCGGGGGAAACTGCAGGCGGGACCGGGGGACCGTACGGTGTTTCTCGACCCTATCGACGGCACCTTCAACGCTGTTTCAGGCATCCCATTTTATTCGGTATCGCTGGCCTATGCGGAAGCGGGGTCGATCTGCGAGGGGTATGTGAAAGATCTCGCACATGACGAAGCCTTTTATGCAACGAAGGGGTCGGGTGCGTTCCTGAACGGCACAAGAGTGCATGTCGCATCCACCGCATACCTCGAGGAGAGCTCCATCAGCGTGTACGGGAGGAAGTTCAATCCGGGAACTGTGCTCAAACTGGGGCAAAAAATACGGAGATGGCGCCTTCTTGGCGCATCCTCGCTCGAACTCTGCTACGTCGCCTGCGGACGGATCGACGGGTTCGTCGATGTCCGGGAGACGCTGCGGGTGACTGATGCGGCTGCAGGGATGATAATCTGCGAGGAAGCGGGGGGAATCGTCTCGGATCATACCGGAGAGCCTATTTCGTTTCCCGAAGAGGTCACGGTCGGGAAGTCGATGGTTGCCTCAAATCGGACTCTGCACCATAAAATCATCGAGTATCTACGATAGGGGTTGTTCATGAACGTCGTGCTCATGTCCAGAATCGATGATCCCGATGCGCTCGAATACACGAGAGCGCTTGCGCATCAACTGGAATCCGCAGGTGACAACGTGCTCCTTGAAGCGCGGACCGCGAACGCTCTCGGCGTGACAGGCATCAACCTTGCAGAAGCACAGGCGGATATCGCCGCCGTGGTCGGCGGAGACGGATCGGTACTCCTGGCGGTCCAGCGCATGAAGACGCAGATCCCTGTGATCGGGATCAACTGGGGGGAGGTGGGATTTCTCGCTGAACTTGAACCTGATGAAGCACCCGCATTTTTCGAAAAAATCCGGGACACAGGATTCCGGACCGAATCGAGGATGCGGATCAGCCTGCACCTGAACGGGAAAAAAGTCGGCGATGCGCTGAACGAAGCGGTCATCGTGACCCAGCGGCCGGCAAAGATGCTCAGGTTCTCCATTGGCATCGACGGGGTCACCGCAGAGCGGTTCCGCTCGGACGGTCTCCTGATCAGCACGCCGACCGGGTCGACGGCGTACGCCATGAGTGCGGGCGGGCCGATCGTCGATCCCCGCATCGAAGGGTTCCTTATGGTTCCGCTCGCTCCCTACCTCCTCTCCTCCCGTCCCCATCTCATCAGCGATGAACGGATTCTTGAAATCCGGCTGGAGAGCGAAAAAACCGCAAGGCTCGTCCTCGACGGCCAGTTCACCACAGAACTCAATTCCGACAGCACTCTGCGGATAACAAAGGCAGAACAGCCGGCGAAATTTGTGGATGTCGGTAAAAATTTCTTTGTGAAGGTGGACAACAAACTGCGCCGCCTGTAATGGATTTTTTCGGGCGCCAACAACAATTTTTAAGGTGTCGCACGCAGAGCAATCCATGATTACCTGCGGGGTCCATGGGTTCCGCACGATCACAAGAATCTGATTGTTGGAGTGATGTCACGTGGTAGATGAGATGAGAACGTCCGTTCCCTACGAAGAGATTGCCGAAACCCTCAAGGAGTACCTGGGCCTCGATGGATCGCCGGTGGCGATCAAGCTCGCCAAGAGCGAGGAGGCGATTCCAGACGGAATCCCCGAGATTGAAGAGACGATCAGGCACTGCATGATGGTGAGCATCGCCCGCAAGGAAGGCCGGATATTCTATGCCACCGCCGAGAAGCACCAGTGCATGGGCGGTTCATGGGCGATCGGTCTGCGGGAACTGACACCCAGCCTGAAGTCCGGTGAATTTTACTATAAACTGGGTAAATTCGACACCTGGGCTGGCTGTATGCGCACCATCGACCAGGTCCCCAACGTGCACGTGCCGGGCGGAAACGAGGGCCCGACCTACGCGACCGTGTATGCCCCGCTGGAAAAGACGCCGTTCGATCCCCACGTGGTCCTTATCGTCGGTCAGCCCAGGATGATGCTCAAGCTCGCACAGGCCTGCCTCTACAAAATGGGCGGCAGGCTCCACTGCTCGATGGCAGGTATCCAGTCCGTGTGTGCAGATACGGTGGCCCTGCCCTACATGACCGGCGAAGTCAACTTCTCGATGGGCTGCGACGGCTCGAGAAAATTCTCCGGCATCGAAGACCAGGAGATGGTCGCGGGAATTCCCGGAGAATTGATCGCCGAAGTTGCAGACGCCATAAAAATTGTAACCGGCACACCTGGTTCCGTATAATCACTTTTTTTCGAGGAGGGCGAGGACTACCCGGCAGGCCTCCCCCACCCCCTCCTCGACTTCCCTGTCCATGCGGTCGCTGAAGGATTCGATCACCCCGCCTTCGATCCCGACGACGATCACGTCTGCGGTTATACCCAGTGCGGATGCGATCTGGAGCGTCTCCGCAATGCCCACATCATGGAGGGTCATCGGAAAAACGGTGGAGGAAGGCGGCTCATTGAATACATGCACCTCGCCGGGGATTCCCCACCCCGTCATGGCATCGACAACAATCACCCTCTCATACCCTTCCATCATGGGGATAAGACCCAGACCGCCAAGCCCGCCGTCTTTCACCTCAAGTTCGGGATGCATGGAGGAGAGTCGTTCTCCTACCCGGATGCCCGCAGCATCATTCCCCATGTAGGGGTTTCCGCAGCAGATCACGCACGACGCTTTATTTCCGGATATTCGATGCGACGGGATGGACATTCCTCCAGTGGTGCCGGGGGCTCGATTCGGGATCAGGCACGCTATAGTCCGAGAATATGATAACATGTCTTCCAGCCATGTAAAAGACTTATCTCCATGGCACAACAACTGTGTACCTGGTGAACAGGATTGCAGGTATCGATGAAGCTTGAGATGAAGGACATGCCGGGGCAGCTCATTGCCGCTCTCAAGCCGATTTCTGATGTCGGGGGGAACATCATGGCGATTATCCATCAGCGCGACCCTGCTGCCGCCCCGGGGGACACGGTCGATGTGCAGATAATGCTCGAACTCCCCGAAACCAAACTCGAATCACTCGTGGGGACCCTCAAAACACAGGGCGTGAATGTTGTCAGGATCGGTGAAGAACGGCTTCTCATCCGCAGATCGGTCATTCTCATCGGCCATATCATGCACACGGACCTCACCGACACGGTGGACAGGATAGATTCCTCGGGGCTGGCGGAGGTCGCCGAACTCGGCATGGTGATGCCTGCAATCAACGAACCCTCCTCTGCGAAGATCACCCTTAAATCGGCCTCGTTGGGGGAGATGGGCAGGGCTATCGACCTCCTGCGCAATGTTGCCACAGAAAAGGATCTCCTTGTCATCGAACCCCTGGAGGGCTATCCATGAGAATCGCGATGCTGGGCTTCGGCTCCGTGGGGAGGGGTATTGCCGAAGCGGTGAGCAACAAGGATCTCGGCCTGACCATCACCTCACTTGCAGACTCACGCAGCGCCGTTATCGATGCGAACGGCATCGATATCCGGGATGTGCTGCAGCGGAAGAAGGAAACAGGGTTGTGCGGCGATCCGGCGATAACGGCAGATGATGTGATCGGATCAGGGGTGTACGATGTACTGGTTGAGGTCACTCCCACGAATGCCGACAGCGGAGAACCTGCGCTCGGCTATATCACCCGTGCGCTTGCATCTGGCAAACACGTTGTCACTTCGAATAAAGGGCCGATCGCCCTCCGCTATGATGCACTGATGCAGCAGGCAGCATCCAGCAATGTCCAGCTGCGATACGAAGCCACCGTATGCGGGGCGATTCCCCTCATCCAGGCACTTGAAATGGGTCTCGCGGGCAACACCATCACCGGGCTCCATGGCGTATTCAACGGCACCTGCAATTACATCCTCACCCGCATGACCGACGAGGGGCTGAGCTACAGCCAGGCACTGCTCGAGGCCCGGGAGCTCGGGTATGCGGAGGCGGATCCCACCTATGACGTGAAGGGAATCGATGCGGCGATAAAACTGGTCATTCTGGCCAACAGCATCTGGGGCCTCAACGTATCCCTCAAGGACGTGGATATCACCGGGATCGACAGCCTGACCACCGACGCCCTCGCCCTTGCCGAAGAGCTCGACTGCACTATCCGCCTTATCGGCGAAATCATCCCTGAAAAACGGGTGCTGAAGGTCTCCCCCCGCATTCTCTCAAAGGATCACCCCCTCGTGGTCAGGGACACCCTGAATGCGGTGACGGTGGAGACGGATATGGCAGGTGAGGTCACGCTGATCGGGAGGGGTGCGGGTTCGCGTGAAACCGCGAGCGCTATCATCTCCGACATTCTCTTCATCCGTGATTGCTATGTCGAGCGTACTTGAGAAACGTAGAGAATTGCTCGATTTAATGCGCCAGCTGACCCTCGATGCGGGGAGCTTTACGGTACACGATCTCTCGGACCGCACCCGGATGCCCCGCAGCACGGTCCAGGACTGGGTGAACCGGCTCATCGAAGAGCGGTGCGTCATCCTGAAAGAGGAAAAACGGGGACGATATCCGGCAAAATATGCAGCCAGCAGCGCAATGCTCTCCAGCGCCTGCAAACGGATTTTCACCACTGTCGACGGGGATATTGTGAGCATTTACCACGAATGCATGAGCGGCGGGTGTGCCGCGTACTGCACCCACCATCACCGCAAAGCGGGAGGCGTCGTCACCGAGGTCGCCCGTGACGGGACGTTGCTGTTCGAACTGGCGCGTCTCGGGGAGGGTAGTGCGGAGATCGGCCTCCACCCCAGAGCAGCGGTGGGCGTGGTCGGGGTGCGAAGGGAGGGCGACTACGTCATCCAGCACATCCGCTGTACCGGTGGCCCCGCCTTCTCGCTGACCGAGATGATGGCGATGGCCGAGGGGGTCGAAAACGTCGATATCCTGCATTACGGGGATACCGTCGAGGGAGAGGTCTACACGAGAGCGCTGACCCACGTCATCATCGGCCTCGATGATACGGATTCCCGGGATGCAGGCGCCACGTTTGCCCTGGCGATCGCGCTGCTGCAGCACCTCTCAAAAATGTCCGGGATCATCCCCATCATGCACCGGGTTGCCATGCTCTACCCCGGCATCGAGGAAAAGACCGCAGGGAACTCCTGCAGCTACATCGAGGTTGCCGCAGAGCCGAACGTCGTCGATGGGCTCATGGAACGTGCGTCGCGCTTTGTCTCGGATGACTCAATTTCAGAAGAGTGGGGTCTCGCCATGAAAACCGGCTTTTCCATCCCCGACGACCTTCGAGTCTACGGGTACGACGCCCGGGAACGGCGGGTGTCCAGAAGCGCCTGTGAGGAGATCGCCGAACGAAATAATGTACGCCTGGCCGGCGGGCGGGGCGTGGTGGGAGCGCTCGCTGCGGTTGCATTGCGAGGGCTTTCCGTTGCGGCGCTCCTGGATCCCGCGGTCCGGCCCGAATAACCTCAGGGACGGCGTCGATCCCTATTTTAATCGTTGGAAAATGAGATGTATTCCTGCTCAACGCATCCCATGATCCGCTAAAACACGAGCAGGATCACCCCGATGGCGAGGAGGTAGGCCAGCGGATAGAGCCAGATCATGATCCTGTCGATGTGCTCGGCGATCTCCATCTGTTCCTTTGTGGCAAGCCACTTGAGATAGAGGTTGTACACCACCGTAAGACCGCTGATCACGAAGGTCGTGACGAGGACGGAATCGAGGAGGGTGAGATACCCCAGCCGCGGGAGATCGTTTGCGATGGTGAAGTTGAAAGCGATGAACAGCAGGAGGTTCGCGGCGGCGATATCTGCCCTCTTCCCGTAGTCCCTGAGCAGGAAGGGAATATAGGTCAGGAGGATGATGATCGCGATCGGGATGAGAATGCGCAGGATGTAATACTCCAGATGGCGCTGTGCCAGGAACCCGAACGAATACCGTGAATTGACGTTGGTCAGAGTGACGCTTTCGGTGGTGGCATTATATTCGGTAATGTACCACTCCTCTTCTCCCAGTTGTGAACCGATAACGGTCCGTTCTTCCCATGGGGTATACACGTAGTTTGTCTCCGGGTAAAGCGAATCGATCCGTACGTAGAATTGCTGCTCGTCAAAGGGATAGTCCCTGAAATTGAAGTCAGGCGCCTGGAGCGTGACCCAGAAACGCTCAAAATAGGTCGCAGTACCATCCGGGGTCACAAGGATCAGGAGGTTCTGCGTCCACCGCCGCTCCTGCTGGTTGAACAACGTGAATTCGGGCCATCGCGTGCCTTCTGCCCCGACAAATTCGTCAATGCTCCGGTAGAGTTTGTAACTGCAGTTGCATTCATCGGGACTGAACGCCAGTTCAGGATCCGTCCATTCCATCCAGATATTGCCGACAATGCCGTAATTTTCGCTCCTCTGGTCCACCCCGGTTATCTGGTCCAGCTCGAAGCCCACCTTGACGACAATCGGTTCCTGCAGGACCGGTATCCCTCCCGGTTCAGCCGAGCCTGAAAGCACCTCCGGCGCATTGAAGCCCACCAGAAGGCGGTATTCCCCGGAAGAGTTCATATTGGAGATTTTTTGGATATTCAGTCTGTCGTTGCTGGATTGTTCATCTGCCTTATACTGCAGACGGGCAATACGCGTCTGGTTTGTCGGCACGCCTGCTGCGAGAGGTTTGTCCCCGTAATCAGCCAGGACAAGTGCGCATATAAGGTCGCCGGAGGTTGTTTCGATGTAGGCATAGAAGGTATCCCCCTCTTCCACCGGCTGGAGGAAGTACCTCCATGATTCCTGATCCGTGGTGAGATTTGCGCGCACCTCCTGCACCCCGACACGGATCTGCGACGCTTCCCGATTGAGTACGGCGATGCGCGCTCCTGTCGGTTCCGCATTCCCTGTAAGGACCTCAGGTGCGTCAATCCCGACAAGGAGGCGGTAATCGCCGAAGGTCTCTGATTTTGCAGGACTATTGGTTACGATGAGGATGTAGTCGCCTGTATCCGGGACGGTATACTGGAACGAGGCATCATAGCCCTCGCCGCTGTCATCATCCCAGGCAAGGAAGTAGCGGTCGGAAAATTGGGGTATGACCTGCAGGGGGTCCCTGCCATCCTCGATGGCCTGCGCAACTTCCGCTTCGAAGCGCTCCCTCAACCCCGGAGGCGTATCAGAGGAGGCGACGGCGGCGAAAGGATCGAGATTGCCTGATTCGCCCTTCACGTAGACATAGACCGTCTGGCCCTCCTGCAATCCCGGGAGAGTATATATCGCTGCCTGTTCGGGCTCGAGCGTTCCATTCAGTTCTTGAACCGCCGAGGCATTGGATAGCGCACATAGCCCTCCCGGGATAATCAGTGATATGCAGACCACGAAGAGGAGGAACAGGGCGCGAGAGTTCACACCCAGAATAGTGCTCAGGGTTATATAAATATCTTACAGTGAATAAAAATACCACATAGTGAATGAGGCATGAGACGCGCAATAATGTCGGGGTACGACAGCCGAAGCACCTAACATTAGGAGCAGCGGCGTCAAAAAAGACGACGGGATTAATCCCGCATGATCACCTGGAATTTCATCTCTCCGGCCTCGAAGAACTCTTTGCAGAATTCTGCCATGACCGTGGGACCATATTCCTTGCAGCTGAAGATATCCAGGTAGGCGGCGTTCGATTCGTTGGCAAAGTGACCGGAGACCAGCGATGTCTCTATCAGCTGGGTCATCGAATACCCGGCGACGCGGTCATTTGCTCCGAAATGGACGATCTGCGGTTCTCCAAAGCGTTTCATATCGATGAGATCACACAGTTCAACGATGAACTCACGGATTTTATCTGCATCGCGAATGGTCTCGGGGTTACACCCCTTGAGGTCGACACAGGTGTAAAGCCCCCATGCCTGCCCCTTTCTGAAGTTCTCTATGACATTGGTGTCAGGTACTGCGTCACACATGGATCCCACCTCGGGGATGTGCTCAAATTATATTCCAATATACAAAGAATATTGAAGATTTAAGGATATCGATGATGCATATCATCTAAAAATAGAATTCACCAACAATTAAGGATTAATTTTTTATTTTAATTGATTATACTGCCATTTTTTACAAATAAAATGATTTTTGGAGGCATTTCATATTTCCGGCGAAATCCACCCCAATCGCGGGATATACGATTGAACAAACAAAAATCCCGGGGTATTTTGACCCTGCGCGATGTGCACGAGCCGGAACGGTTAAAATGAAAATGCATCAGGGATAAATGGAACGCTGTGCAACAGAAAAGAGAAATGTTTGCTACCAGAGGACGAACAATGAACTGTCATGCCATCGCCTGCCTGTGGTGCATCCTCATGCTCTTCGCTGTCTTGATCACCGCAGGGTGCGCCTTTCCAGAGGAAGCAACACCCGGCCCGGCAGGTGCACGTACCCCTGCGGCAATCGGCGACACCGTACGCGTGCATTACACCGGAACGCTCGATAGCGGCCAGATATTCGACAGTTCCTCGGGACGTGAACCGCTCCAGTTCACCCTCGGTGCAGGCTCGATGATACCCGAATTCGAGGCCGCCGTTATCGGCATGAGACAGGGGGAGTCGAAAGCGTTCACCATCCTGTCGGTGAATGCGTACGGCCCCAAAACGCTCGAACTGGACAGGGACCGCATCGCTGTGCAGGAAGAACTGCAGATCGGACAGCGCCTCAGAATGGCAACGGAGCTGGGACGCGTGATGGAGGTTGCGGTGATTGCGATCGGTGACGAAACGGTCACCGTACAGAACACGCACCCGCTCGCCGGAGAGAACCTCATGTTCGCCGTGGAGCTCGTCGAAATCGTGGACGAGGGTTGATCCTGCGGATGCCGCTCCCGCACCGGTCACTCGATTGAGACGGTGAAATCCCCGAAGATCAGCTCTCCTCCCTGCCCGAACACCTTTTTCGAAGCCGGCACATCAGCGTTGTCGACATCGACAAGTTTCCTTGCATCCGCCGTGGCAGCATCCATGAACGTGAAGACGCCGGCACCGAAGAGCCGCTGGTTGGAAGCTACCAGATCGCTCTCCGGGACCTTGATCTGCCGGGAAGGACCCTGGGCAACGCAATATTGTTCATCCTCCTTTGAGAGCCTCTTTCCGAAGCGGTTCCAGGAAAATACCGGCTCGTGATCGATCATCCATGTTGCCGTGCTCTGCTGTTTGTGGTACAGCAGGCTGTAGAAATGCTCGGATCCGGCTTCGATTTCATGGACCGGTTTGATGTAGCAGAACATAGACGATGAGGATTCCTGCGGAAGGCCGCTGATCCTGCGCTCATAGAGCGCGTATACCTGTGCACCGGCAACGACAAACCCGAAGGAGGTATTCGTCTCGTAATCCATGGAGAGCAGCACACCGCTTGAAAGCCGAAAGTCGTCTTCCGGTGCGTGGTAGGGATTGGTGCCGGTGCTTTTCATCCTGAACCGGGCGCGCACGTCGCACCTGAGCGCCGCCCCGTCAGGCGCCTTGAATCCGGGGAGCCCGGTATCGGGATTCCTGCAGTTCCGGAACACCATGAATTTCATATGGTCGTGGTATCCGGTGGCAGCAAGTGAAAACCGGGGGATGTCGACCGCCAGACGGTTTGTACGAACCGATAGTCGTGATTCAGGGTCCCGCGCCGTAAATGCGCCCTGCTGGTAATAAGACCAGTCTGCAACGCTTCCTGCGTCGCCGGTGTCAAAACAGCCATTTGAAAAGGTATCATAACAGAGTATCATACATCATCGCTCCTCCGCTCGTATCCAGGTACGCAGCAATTTTTTTATTTAAAGGGTCAGATAAAATTATAGTAAGTGTATTATAATAAAAAACTTATGTATATCGGCGGGAGTTTGCGCATCGCGTCCCCGCCACCCCTCCTCCATCGCCGTACGGGGAAACAGAGCACGCAGATGGGCAGTGCAAAGGCTCTTATGCAAGAAACGGATAAGGGGGTATCATGGTCGAGAAACGTTTGTTGCGTTCAAAGACGAACCGGATGATAGCCGGGGTTTGCGGAGGGATAGGGGAGTATTTCGACACCGATCCCAACCTTATCCGGGTGATATGGATTGTGATCACCGTGCTCTCCGGCTTCTTCCCGGGAATACTCGCCTACATCCTCGTATGGCTGATTATCCCGGAAAGCGGATCAGAAGAAACAATCGAGGCGACATATTCCATTAAGAACGAAAAAGAAGGACAGTAAAGTAGAACGCTCTTATGCACAACAACCCTTTCATTCCCTCATTTTCTCATCCCGGCGTCAGGATGAATAACTGCGCAATACCGTGTGTTTTGGGACTCATGATGCGATCGTCCGGGTAACGTTTTTCTGAAACGACACGCAATATCCCATATCGTCGGCTATCCTCCGGCATCGGATCGCAATCGTGATGCAGAGTATACAAAAATCGGACAACCCCCGAAGGAAGTGCGCAGCCTGATCAGACAGTATCCTTTTCTCATATCCATCCCGCACGGCGGCGACCGGGTACCCCCCGAAGTGCAGGAGCGGGTTGTGCTTTCACCACAGGAACTTTCCTACAACAGCGATCCCCGTACTCGCGAGATCTACGATTTCCGGGAGCGGGTGGCGGGCGTGGTGGACACGCCCATCGCACGATCGATCATCGATCTCAACCGGGCGCCCTACGACCTCCCTCCCAGGAACCCGGACGGCGTGCTCAAGGTGGCCACGGCAACCGGAACGCCGGTATACAGAGAAGGGCGGTTTCCCGAACTTCATCTCATAAACAGGCTTCTCGGCCGCTATTACTACCCCTACCACCGCCGGATCAGCGACCTGCTGGAGAGCGGGCGGATCGGCGTCGCCTTCGACTGCCACAGCATGCTCCCGTTCGCACCCCTGATGTGGCCTGATTCCGGGAAATCCCGTCCCATCATCTGCCTGGGCAACTCTGGAGATTCAAAGGGGGAGGCGTCAAACCGGAGGAGCCCGCCCACCTGCCCCCCTGCGTGGATCCGGGAACTTGCCGGAACCTTCCATGAAGCGTTCGGCGACTTCGGAGAGGTGGCGATCAACGAGCCGTATCCTGGAGGGTTCATCATCCGCTCGCATTTCCGGCAAAAAAGGATCCCGTGGATACAGGTCGAAATCAGCCGCGTCCTCTATGAGGAGTTCTCAGGCGAAACGATGGCCGCGCCGGTGAGCGATCCCCCGGCCTTCGACGCCCTGCGTACCCGGATCTTTTGGGCGATGAGCACCTTCTGGGAGAACGTCGAATAGGCGCACTTCCCTGCACCTCATGCGAGAACCATTACGGAGCATCATTCCGCCATCCTGCCGGAGAGTTTCCTGATGGTATCCCGCAGGGTAATGGCACGCTCGAAGTCCAGCGAATTCGCGGCTTCCTGCATATCCGCCTCGAGCTCGATGAGAAGATTAGGAATTTCGGATTTCGGTACGTGACGTGTATCCTTGATATCCACCTCCTTCTCCCTGATGGGTTTTTTGATGGTCGTGGGGGTGATGCCGTGCTTCTCGTTGAACGCCATCTGGAGGGCCCTTCTCCGCTCGGTCTCCGCCACGGCCTTTTTGATCGAATCGGTCATCACGTCGGCATAGAGCACCACCTTTGAGCGCGCATTCCGGGCGGCGCGGCCGATAATCTGGATAAGGCTCCGTGCATCGCGTAAGAAACCCTCCTTGTCAGCGTCAAGGATCCCGATGAACCCCACCTCGGGGATGTCGAGGCCCTCCCGCAGCAGATTGATGCCCACGAGGACGTCGAACTTACCCAGCCGGAGCTGGCGGATGATCTCGGTCCTCTCGATGGTGTCGATCTCCGAATGGAGGTAGCGGGTCTTGATGCCCTGCTCGGCGAGGTAGTCCGAGAACTCCTCGGCAAGTTTCTTGGTCAGAGTGGTGACGAGGCACCGGTCCCCCCGCTCGATCGTGGCCCTGATCTCGGCCATGACATCGTCGGTCTGGCCCTCGATCGGGCGGATGAGCACCTCGGGATCGACGAGCCCGGTGGGCCTGATGATCTGCTCCACGGTCCGGCTGGCGTGGGTATTCTCGTACTCCGCAGGGGTGGCGGAGACGAATATCACCCGGCGCATGTAGCGCTCGAATTCCTCGAATTTCAACGGGCGGTTGTCGAATGCCGAGGGGAGGCGGAACCCGTACTCGACCAGCGCCCTCTTCCGGGAATAGTCGCCCCGGTACATGCCCCGTACCTGGGGGAGGGTCTGGTGGCTCTCGTCGATCACCATCAGAAAATCGTCGGGGAAATAGTCGAGAAGGCAGTAGGGCTGTTCTCCCGGCCTTCTCCCGTCAAAGTGCCGGGAGTAGTTCTCGATCCCCTTGCAGGACCCGGTCTCCTCGATCATCTCGATGTCGTAGAGGGTGCGCTGTTTGAGGCGGTGGGCTTCCAGCATGCCGAGATCGGGGAAGACCTCGTCGAGTTCGGCGCGGATCGAATCGACCGCCCGCACCTTCTCCTCTTCCGGGATGACGTAGTGGCGGGCGGGATAGATGTAGAAGTACTCGAACGATTCGGTGATCTTTCCCGAATGTTTCTCGATCTCCACGATGCGCTCGATTTCATCGCCGAACAGTTCGATGCGGATGATGTCGTTCAGGTAGCCGGGGATCATGTCAATGGTGTCCCCCTTCACCCGGAACCTGCCGGGCATCAGTTCCATGTCGTTGCGCTCGAACTGCATGTCGACGAGGCGGGAGAGCAGGTCGTTTCTCCGGACCCGGTCGCCGACCCTGAGCTCGAACCCCATATCCCGGTAGATCTCCGGGTTGCCGAGACCGTAGATGCACGAGACCGAGGCGACCACGATGACGTCTCTCCGGGAGAGGAGCGACGCGGTCGCCGCGAGCCGCATCTGCTCAATTTTCGGGTTGATCTGGGCGTCTTTTTCGATGTACTGGTCTTTTTGCGGGATATACGACTCTGGCTGGTAGTAGTCGTAGTAGGAGACGAAGTACTCCACCCTGTTGTGGGGGAAAAACTCACTGAACTCATTGTAGAGCTGGGCGGCGAGGGTCTTGTTGTGGGCGATGACCAGTGTTGGCTTCTGCACCGCGTTGATGACATTGGCAACGGTATAGGTCTTGCCGGACCCGGTCACCCCCAGGAGGGTCTGATAGCGGTCGCTCTGGGCGAGCCCCTCGACGAGTCCTGCAATCGCCTTGGGCTGCGAGCCTCGGGGCTCGAACTCGCTCACCAGTTCGAATTCGGTCACTTGATCACCTCTTTTTTGCGCAGGAGACGGTTGTAGGCGATGGCGAACCGGTGTGCCTCATCGCGGATCTCCTGGATGAACAGCGATGCTTTCTGTTTTCTGGAGAGCGGGAGGGGGAGGGAAAATCCCGGCACATAGACCTCCTCCTCGCGCTTGGCGATGGAGATGATGGGGATTTTGAGAGCCAGGCCTTTCAGCGCCTTTTGCGCCGCCGAGAGCTGCCCCTTCCCCCCGTCGATGATGATGAGATCGGGAAATTCCCCGTCCTCCGCCTGCAGCCGCGCATAGCGCCTGCGCACCACCTCGGCGATGGCGGCGAAATCGTCGATCCCTTCGACCGTCTTTATCTTGAACCTGCGGTAGTGTTGCTTGTCCGGCCTGCCCTCGCGGAACTGGACCATGGAGCCCACCATCGCACTTCCCGAGAGGTGCGAGATGTCGAAGCACTCGATGACGCGGGGGATCTCGGGAAGGCCCACCGCACGCTTGAGGGCCTCGAGTTTCAGGCGGTCGCCGAAGAACGAGATCTCGATGTTTTTTTCGACCAGGTCGAGCAGGTTCTTCTTGGCGCCCCGTTGCGGCACGGTGATGCGCACCTTTTTCCCCTTCTGCTCGCTCAAAAACCCCTCGATGGCCTCTCCGGGCGCCTCAGGGAGGATGATCTCCGAGGGAGGGATGTGCTCCGCGTAGTACTGGACGAGAAACTCCTCGATGCTGTCCTGGCAGGCATCGAAGGTGAACTCCTGTTTTTCGGCGAGCGTGCCCCGGTCCACGTGAAAGAGCATCAGGTAGACGGTATCGTCCTGCACGATATAGTTGATGACGTCCTCGTCGAGGGCCTTCGGCCTGACCACGTTCTGGCGGCGGGAGAGGTGCTCGACGGCCGCAATCTGGCCGCGCAGCTCGATGGCTTTCTCGAACTCCTGCCGTTCCGCATAGTCGGCCATCTCCCCCTTCAGGGAGACGAGCAGGTCCGATGCCCGCCCTTTTAGCACCTCGCCTGCACGGGACACCAGGTCTGCGTAGTCCTGCTCAGAGATCGTTCCGATGCACGGGGCGCTGCAGGTGCCCATGTGGTAGCGCAGGCAGGCCCGTTTGGGAAGTTTCCGGCACGAACGCAGCCCGAATGTCTTTTTCACCAGTGCCAGCACGTAATCCCGCTCCCGTGCAGAGACGAACGGCCCGAAGAACGTTCCCTTGCCCCGCGCCCTCCGGGCGATGCCGATGCGGGGGAAGGGATCATCGGAGAGGTGGATGTAGGCGTAGTTCTTGGAGTCCTTCAGGTCGATGTTGAACTTCGGCTGGTGGCGCTTGATCAGCGCGTTTTCCAGGATGAGCGCCTCGATTTCGGTCCCCGTTACGATGAAGTCGACGGAATCGATCAACCGGACAAGTTTTGCGGTCTTCGCATCGTGATCCCTGCCCGAGAAGTAGGAAGAGACCCGCTTTTTGAGATTCTTCGCTTTTCCGATGTAGAGAATGGTGCCTGCTCTGTCCAAAAAGAGGTAGCAGCCGGGTTCTTCGGGCAGGGTGTCGATGGCTATCATGTCTGGCGCAGCATGGGTTTTAAGAAGGTCCCCGTATAGGACACCTCTACTGCGGCGACCTCCTCAGGGGTGCCGACGGCAATGATCTCCCCGCCGGCGTCGCCGCCCTCGGGCCCCAGATCGATGAGATAGTCGGCCGATTTGACGATGTCGAGGTTGTGCTCGATCACCACCACCGTATTCCCCTTCTCCACCAGATCGTCGAGCACGGCGATCAGCTTCTTCACGTCGTGGAAGTGCAGCCCCGTGGTCGGCTCATCGAGCAGGTAGACCGTCTTGCCGGTCGCCCGTTTGGCGAGCTCGCGGGTCAGCTTGATCCGCTGGGCCTCGCCGCCGGAGAGCGTCGTCGAGCTCTGGCCGAGTTTGATGTAGCCCAGCCCCACGCGGACCAGCGTCTCGAGTTTCGCCCGGATCGAGGGGTGGTGCTCGAAATGCTCCATCGCCTCCTCAACGCTCATGTCGAGGACTTCGGCGATGGATTTGCCCCGGTATTTCACCTCCCGCGTCTCCCGGTTGTAGCGGGTCCCCTTGCACTCCTCGCACTCGATGTAGACGTCGGGCAGGAAATTCATCTCGATCTTGATCAGCCCGTCGCCCCTGCAGGCTTCGCACCGTCCTCCCTTGACATTGAAGGAGAACCGGCCCGGCTTGTAGCCGCGCATCTTGGCCTCCTTGGTCTCGGCGAAGACCTTCCTGATCTCGTCGAATACCTTGGTATAGGTCGCCGGGTTCGAGCGGGGCGTCCTGCCGATGGGGCTCTGGTCGATGACGATGACCTTGTCGATCTCCGCATCGAAGGAGATGGCATCGAAGCTGCCCGGAATGGTGCGGGATGCGTGCAACGTCTGCATCAGCGCCCGGTAGAGGGTGTCGTAGATGAGGGTCGATTTTCCGCTCCCGGAGACGCCGGTTACCACGGTGAGGAGCCCGATGGGGATCGCCGCGGTGATATTCTTGAGGTTGTTCTCCCGGCACCCGGTGAGCCGGACAAATCGGTCGCTCGTTCTGCGGGTGGCGGGGACGGGGATGGCCATCTCGCCGCTGAGGTACCTCCCGGTCAGCGACCGCGGGTTGGCCTCGATTGCGGCGGGCGTGCCCTCCGCCACCACCTGGCCCCCGTGGAGCCCGGCGCCGGGGCCCATATCCACCACGTAGTCCGCCTGGCGTATGGTGTCCTCGTCGTGCTCCACCACGATCAGGGTGTTGCCGATGTCCCGCAACCGGTGCAGGGTGTCGATGAGCTTGTGGTTGTCCCGCTGGTGCAGGCCGATGGAGGGCTCGTCGAGCACGTAGAGCACCCCGGTGAGGTTGGAGCCGATCTGGGTAGCGAGCCGGATGCGCTGGGCCTCGCCGCCGGAGAGGGTCCCCGCACTGCGGGAGAGGGTGAGGTAGTTCAGCCCCACCTGTTCGAGGAAGGCGAGCCGGGAACGGATCTCCTTGAGCACCTGCCGGGCGATCTCCTCCTCCTTCGCGGTGAGTTCGAGGCCTTCAAAGAAGGCAATGCACCCGGCAATGGAGAGATCGGTGACATCGGCGATGGATTTGCCGGCGATCTTCACGGCGAGCACCTTCTCCCGGAGCCGCCGGCCTTTGCACGTCGGGCAGGGGGAGATGCGCATGAACTTCTCCAGCTCCCGCCGCCGGTATTCTGACTTGGTCTGCTTGTAGAGGCGTTCGGCCTGGGGGAGCAGGCCTTCCCAGCTGCCCGAGTGGGACCAGTGCGCATCGCCGTTCCTCATCCGCATGTCGAAGCGGATGCGGTCAGGCGCCCCGAACATCAGGGCATGGTACTGGCGGTCGGTGAGATCCTTTATGGGCGTGAAGATGTCGAAGCCGAAGTGCTTTGCCACGGCGCCGACAGACTGGACGCGGTAGCCGTCGAGGAAATTGCGGTAGAGGGCGATGGCGCCGTCCGCAAGGCACATGGTCCTGTCGGGGATGATGAGGTCGGCGTCGAACTCCATCCTGATGCCGAGGCCGTTGCACTCCTCGCACGCCCCGAACGGGCTGTTGAAGGAGAACATCCTCGGCTGGAGCTCCTCGAACGACACCCCGCAGACGGGGCAGGCCATCATGGATGAATACAGCCGCTCGTGCCCCTCCTCGTCCATGGCGATGATCAGCCCGCCGTCCGACCGCTGCAGGGCGGTCTCCACCGCCTCGACCAGCCTTGCACGCTCGTCAGGTGCGAGCCGGTCGACGACGATCTCGATGTCGTGTTTTTTATAGCGCTCGAGGGTGATGTCCTCGTCCGTCCGGTGGATCTCCCCGTTGACCCGGACCCTCGTGAACCCCTCGGCGTTGAGGTCCTTGAAGAGCTGCTGGTAGGTGCCTTTCTTCTGGCGGATCACGGGGGAGAGGATGGTGACCATGCCGGAGAGTTCCTGGCCGATGGCATCGGCAATGGCCTCGGGGGACCGCGATTCGATCATGATATGGTGCACCGGACAGTAGGGGACGCCGATGCGGGCGAAGAGCAGGCGCAGATAGTCGTAGATCTCCGTCACCGTGCCCACAGTGGAGCGGGGGTTCTTGGAGGTCGTCTTCTGCTCGATCGAGATCGCCGGGGAGAGCCCCTCGATGCTCTCCACGTCCGGCTTGTTCATCAGCCCGAGAAACTGGCGGGCGTAGGCCGAGAGGGACTCCACGTACCGCCGCTGCCCTTCGGCATAGATGGTATCGAATGCCAGCGTGGATTTGCCCGACCCGGAAACCCCGGTGACGACGATAAATTTGTCCCGGGGGAGTTGTACGGTGATATTTTGAAGGTTGTGCTCGCGCGCGCCCTTGATGATTATATGCTTCATGCTGAGGTACACATGATTGTGCCATATCCCCTAATAGCATCTCGTACAGTACCAAAACCCTCTTATGGGTGACGATTGCGAATCGAACGGGCGCACAGCCCGGCACCCCTCCAAAAGCATTATCCACGCGACGTCGTATCCCTGCCCATGAATGCGGAGCGCAGGGGAAGGTACCTGAAGGTCGGGATCGCGGCCCTCTATATCGGGGTGATACTCTGGTCCCTCACCGTCAGCTTTTTCGGTCCCTTCTCGTGGCTGCTCCGCGTCAGCGGCCTCGTCGGTATGCTCTCCCTCAGCCTGGCGGCGCTGATGACCCCCTTCATCGCCCAGATCCGTGCCCACTTCGGGGCCTCATTCCTGCAGGTGCACCACCTCTTCGCCGCGCTCGGTCTTATCCTCGCCACTCTCCACCCCATTATCCTCGCACTCCAGACCCTTGATCCGGGCGTGTTCCTCCCCTCCTTTGCAACCCTCGATATCTTCCTCGCACTCGGCGGCCGCATGGCCCTCATCCTCATGTACATCGCCCTTGCCGCCATTCCTCCTGCGGCGCCGCCTCCCGCAGAGTGCCTGACGCCCCCTCCACGGCCTGATGTACCTCGTCCTCCTCCTGAGCATCATACACGGCAACCTGATCGGTACCGACTTCCAGGATCCCGTCATCTTCCTCCTCTTCAACGGCCTCTTCGCCGCCGTCGTGGGGGCGTTTTTGCTGAAACGGTGGCAACGGCGGGGGCGAGGGGGTAGCGATATGTGAGTGGTCGGGAAAAATGAGCGTCATTGTGGAGTTAGAGAAGTGTTTGCACGATGGAATCCGGGCCGACCGCCCGCCGAGCAAAACGCGACGAGAGAACGACGAAAGAATGGTTGCAGCGGCACAAGACCGCCCTGCTCGGGATCGTGGGGGTACTGGCCGGGGCGTTCGCCGTGATCACCCGGGCCTCGCCGTCCATGAGTGCGGCGATTGGTGAAATTCGATTGGCATTTGCCTTGTTCCTGATGGACATCGGTGAGAGAGCGGCACCCTTTTTCCAGGACATTGCCGATCTGGCATGGAAACTGCTCGCCTTATGGGAGGGGCTCCCGGAGGATCTGAAAACCGCCCTGGTCAACGGCCTGCCCGGAGTCATCGACTACATCAAGAAAAATTGGGAGACGATGCTGTTAAGCCTGGCAGCCAAAATCGATGAAACCTTCGGTACAGGCGATACGGCCCAGACCACTACGAAGACCTGGATTGATGGATTCAAGGAAGGCCTGAGCCGGTTTGTTCCGGTCGTGAAGGAGACCATCGACAGGGTCTGGGATACCATGAAACAGGAATGGCGGAAGTTCCGGGACGATCCTCTCGGCTGGGGCCGGGACTTGATCATAAGGTTCGCCGCCGGAATATGGAGCACCACCTCGCAGGTCTATTCCGCCGTATCAAACGTCCTGAGCTTGATATGGGCCCGGTTCTCCAACTACGCTTCGTATTCCTACTGGTGGGGCCGGAACCTCCTGGGGAACTTCGTAGACGGTCTTTGGTCCAAGTACAGCTATTTGTATCGCACCCTGAGCTCGATATGGGACACGGTCTGGGGGTTCCTCTCGTTCGATATCCCGGCCAACGACCGCCTGGCGTTCCGGTGGGGTGCGGACATGGTCCGGCACTTCGAGGAAGGGATGCGATCGGTCCGGTTCGAACCGAGCTTACCGATAATTGCACCAGTAGGTGGGGGGAATTCTACCACCTACAGTAGCACCCCGATCAGCGTGACAGTGAATGTCACCGGATCGCAGGCGGCATCCATGAACGAACAAAAGCTCGCCCGTCTTGTCCGGGACGAGATCGGGCAGGCGCTCAGGAAGCGGACATGATAACACTAGTATGAAACAATGCACCCAATTTGGCGAACATTTCGACCCGTTCTTCGCCGTTCTCCCCCGGAATGATCTCGATCACCACTACTTTTCTCCCCTGCGGGACACGAGGCACGCGATGGTTGAAAATCAGGCCATTTTACCCCCTTACAGGTTTGTATCGTTCATAAAACCGATTCATTCAGATCGCCAGTATGGGCGTCTGAGGGGGTGGTGCAGAAAAAAAGGAGAGATTATGTGATCTTCTCGACGATCAGGAATTCCCCTGTATCGTCGATCTTCACAATCACCGTCTCGCCGTCCTCGAACGGAAAATTTGAGTCGGCGGCCACGGACGCAGGGATGGTTAAATACCTCGTTTGAGCCCGGCCCTGCGATACTATTCTCCCTTTTCCTTCTTTTGCCATGTACAATGTATTTTACAGGGCAATGGCTTAATACATTTTATAAGATACAGTATATAGTACCAAGTACTTTACCCCGTAATATACAAGGCAATTATTAATACATCTTATAAGATACTGCATATATTGAGAGGTAAATTACAATGTAATATACATGGTAATGAGGTGAGAAATATCGTCATTATACGAATTATTGATGGAATCCGGTATGATACGAGAACCGCGTCCCTGGTAGCCTCCGATAACCACCCTGCCGATCGGGTTACGGGCCGGAGGACTCATCTCTACCTGACCCGGACGGGCCGGTTCTTCCTGCACTTCGTCCCGGTGAGCCCGGGGGAACGGGAACACCTGGAACCGATCTCGCCGGACGAGGCCCGGAAAATCTACAAACGCCTTCCTGATCGCGTAATGAGTTATGAGAAGGCCTTTGGTAAATCCACGGAGGAAGCGTGAAATGAAACCTACAACCGACGAACTGGAAGTGGCCCTGGAGAAGGTCCTGCCCCAGGTGATCTCGGAGATCATCCAGGCGAAGATCGATGCGGGCGATCCCGCCGTCATGACCCCTCTCCGGCAAAATTAACCAATTTTTTCAGACCTTTATTAAACAACGGATTTCAGGCTCTGTAGAAATGCTATCTGAAGCCAAAATTTAAAATCGACCACAAGATCAAAGGTACGGTGGCTCTTTGAACTGTTATGCCCATAACAAACAAAGAGCCGGTACATGGATCGACGAACAAATATATCAGTTTTATTGATGCGGCTCTGGATGTAGTCAAGGCATCAAGAATACCCCTCTATTCCTCCAGATTCTCCAAAAAAACCTACAATCAGCACCAGTTGATGGTAATCATCCTGTTCAAGGAGTATCTGCAGGAAGATTACCGGGATACAGTTGAATTACTCTCTATAATGGATTCGATTCGAGAACAACTGGACCTACATACAGTTCCTCACTATACCACATTGCACAAGTTCACCACGAGGATCAGCTCTATCACATTCAACAGAATCCTCAACCGAGTGATCGCCCGGTTCTACTTATGGGGAGAGAAAATCCCGATAACAGCCATCAATTCGTCGGGATTCACCAGTTCGTATGCCAGTCACTACTACTCATGGAGAACGGGAAAGACCAGAAAGAGGTTCCTGAAGACGTCAATTGCAGTTGATACCGAGAAAAGGATCATTCTAGGATGGAAGATATCCCAACAACCGGTCCACGATTCCCGGCATGCAGTCACAGTACTGAGACAGTCCCACAGGGCTAGGAAGTCCAGCTGGTACGTCATGGACAAAGGATACGACGCAGAATCGATCCACCGCCAGATCAGGGTAGAACTGCAATCGGGATCGATGATACCGGTACGAGAAAGAAGGAGGAAACGGATCTCAGGGAGATATCGAAGACAGAACATGGCCGAGTTTGATGAAGATGTCTATCACCAGAGGAACCTCGTCGAAACGGTCTTCTCAGTCCTCAAAAGGAGATTCGGGGAGGGTTTGAAGGCACGCAGGTACCGTTATCAGGTCAAGGAGATCAAGGTCAAACTGATCCTCTACAACCTCAGGATAGTGATGAAAAAATCAGTCATTGTTGTTCTCGTGGAGGAATTCTACAGAGCCGTCAAATTATTCTCAATTACTCAGGTCCCTTTAAATACATCTGCATAAGAACCTTATAATTCATCTCCAGCTTTATCAGATCATTTTGCAGGAGGGTTTTGTTTTCTAAATATTTAACAAATTTAGCAAATTTGGTTTGGAGTTATACTGGAGACAGATGAATAAATATCTCATGCTCCCCTTATTCCCCCGATCTAATACACCTCTACCGTGCTTCTCCTATTAGCCAGATTGTCGAAATGATCTCTTCCCTAACTAAAAGATTAGGAGGCATTAGAGAACGATCTATCACTGTTAAAACAAGTGATAGTCAAAAAAACGCTCAAAATTACGGTAAAAATGAATCAATCAAGCATCAAGCGAGATTTGAACTCGCGACCTCGTCCTCTTTGGAAATGACATGCGATTTCGCCAAAGGCCATTTTACCAAGGACGCGCTCTGCCGGCTGAGCCACTGAGGCACCTGCAATTCACCTAAGGACGTGGTCAACCGCATAGCGTCTTTCCCAAGGATGCGCCCTGCCAGTTGAACCACTGAGGCAACCGCAGAATTCACCCATGAATGTAGTCACCTACATAGCATCCGTACCAAAGCGCGCAGCGAATAGTGAACAAAACATTATCATGAAACGCAAACCAAAAGGAAGTTGAGATGCGAGGGGTGAGATTCGAACTCACGAACTCCTATGAGAATGGGTCCTAAGCCCATCGCCTTTGACCAGGCTCGGCAACCCTCGCGTGTGTCGCCTCTACCATTGATCCCGGGATGTATAATGCATTTCTCTTGACTACGGGAAACGGGGCGGCGGATAAGGGAACATTGCGGGCAAAAAAATGTTGATTATCTGTGCATCATCCGGGTGGTATCTGTGTATCATCGGTCGCCGCCCCGCCCTCATCCCGCGCCCCCTTCAGCTCGTCGATGATGATGTGGTAGCCGGAGACGACGAGGGCCACGAAGAGCGGGCCGAGGACGAAGCCGACGATGCCCATGACGGCAAGGCCGCCGAAGAACCCGATCCACATGAGCACCGGGTGGATGGAGGCCCGCTTGCCCATCATCATGGGGCGGACGTAGATGTCGGGGAAGGCGCAGACGACCGGGTAGCCGATCAGGGCGAGGAGGGCGAGGCTGCGCATGTCCCCCATGGAGAGGGCGAAGATGGCCAGGAAGACCATGAGGAACGACGGCCCGATGATGGGGATAAGCTGGAAGAGCGCTGCCATCAGGGAGTAGAAGATCACATGTTCGTAGCCGAGGATGGTGAAGAAGGGCACGGCGAGGATGAAGGTCAGCACCGAGGTGGCGATATGCACCACGTAGATGGCGTAGAGGGTGTCGACCACCATCACCGACATGCGCTCGATGGCGGCCACGATGCGGACCGGGAGGTGCCCGATGAACTCGATCCTGATGGCGTCCCCCCGCAGGATGAACATAAAGAGGCTGAGGAAGAAGACGATGAACTGCACGATGAGGAACGGCAGGCTCCGGATGATGTAGCCGATGTACTCGCTGAACCGGTCGATCTGATCGTTGATCCACTCAGCGACCCGTTCCGGCGGGATAGACAGATCGGAGTAGATGAGATTTATTTCAGCGTCCCGGATCCACCCGACGATGAGGGAGATGATCTCTGAGAGGTAGTCTGCGTTGTTGTAGATCACCGATACGGCGAAGAGCACGGTTCCAAAGAATGCCACGAACACGAGTGCCGTGGTCACCGCCGCAGCGAGCTCCTCGTTCATTTTCTCCCGCAGGCGCCTCTGCAGGGGAAGGACCACGATGGCGAGCGAAGAGCTGAGGATGAGCACACCGAGAAGGGGCCAGAACGAGAGGGTGGCGGCGACGATGATGCCGACCACGAGTGCGATGGTGAGGAAGTCGAGCCGCGTGAGGTCGGGTGACATGCGTTGCAATACCGTCGGCAGGTATGCTGATAAACACTCGTATTTCGTTCTTTTTAAGGCAGGATCACTCCCTAGGTAGCACCGGACGCAATGTACCGCCTGAACGCCGTCTCGGGGGGAACGCATGCCCGGCAGGGTATTGATCACCGGTATACCCGAAAGCGGCAGCAGTGCGTCGGAATAGGTCTCGCTAACATTGAAGTGCAGTCAACGAAAATTCATTAAAAATTATCCTCATAAGCCAAAAAAATTCCCAAAAATATGGGGTTGTTAGCATGAAAACATTTATTCTTTAGACCACCAGAGGTTGATTGAGAAAAATCCCACGTTTTGAGTCCGGAGAAATGGAATGCTCAATGTGATAGCACGCATTTTGGCCGCATCGCTCGTGAGCTGGCTCCTGTTTATTACTATCGATGTACTGTTCAAACTGCCTGAGAAGGGAGGCGTGAGTGGTGCCGCCGCGATCGGACAGGCTATCGAGAAGGATGGAGGGGCGCTTCATGGCGGGTACATGATGGGCAACATTGTCTGCTCTCCGGATGCCTCGGCAGGAACGCTCCTTGCGGCCTGCGGCGTCTACATCGCAGGGATTCCGGGGGGGCTGGCAGCCGCCCTCCTCGTCTATATCGGAAACCGCATCTGCTACGATCCCGGATACGCCGGGACGACAGGGGCGGTCCTGGCCACGTTCGTGATCTTCGGGTTCACCCGGATAGGGTTCGGCGCCGAGGAGTTCATCGCCGGGATGGTACTCGCCATCCTCACCATCCAGGGGCTCTCCCACCTCGGGGCGAGCAGGCTGCTCGCTACGCTGTGGGGGTGGCGGGCATGATCCCCAGCGAGATCGCCCTCATCTTCGTGGTGCTGGTAGGGCTGTTTGCCGCACTCCGGGTGGCGTTCGAGAAGAATACGCTCCGCAAACTCCCCTACCTCAACGTCCTCAGTTTTGCCGTCGCCGCGGCCATCGCCCTGCTCATACGCCACCCCCTGGCGCTGCTGGCCGCCGTGGCATTCTTCGTGGGATCGACGCTTGAATCCAATGCCATTGCGAGCACCTATGCAGGAGGGAGAGACAAAGATGATTGAGGCCCTCCTCTACGCGTTCGCAGGAATCGCACTCATCGGCACGGTGAGCGCCGCCAGCATGCGCGATCCGTTCGACAAGCTAATCGGCATCGGCGTGATCGCCGCCGGGGTCCTGCCCCTTGTGGTGTACCGCGGCTACCTCGACGTGGCAGTCGCCGTCGCCCTCATCGTCCCGGTTACGACCATCATCGTCCTGCTCGTCTGCAGGAGGGATGCCCGATGAGCGTGGAGTTCTTCCTCGGCATCGCCATCCTGGTGATCGGCACGGCGGCAGCCGCCTTCCCGCGTCCCAAGACCTACCTCACCCGGCTGATCAACCTCGAGATCCCGGCATGGGGCCTTCTCCTCATCATGCTCTCCTTTGACGAGACCCTTGCGCTGCTCACCTTTATCGCCGTCACCGCCATCTCCACCTTCGTGATCGTACGCGTTGTCGAGAGGAGGGGTGCCGCATGAAACGCCGTGAAGGGCGGGGCACCTGGATCAGCAGGATATCCCGCACCATCTCGGAACTGGAGAACCTTGCGGGGCTCTATGCCGTACTCTTCATCGCCGTAACCCTCATCGGCGCCTTCACGCTTCCCTCCCTGCTCTACCAGGAGGACCAGCTCTACCCAAAGACCATCGACACGAACAGCTCTCTCAACCCCTACGAGCGGGGCGGCACACCGTTCAACACCACCGAGGTGCGGGCCCAGTACCCGGAAAACTCCCCGTACCTCGGGTATGTCACCGCGTACCTGACCCCGGTCACCCGGTTCATCGCGGACCATACCCCCTACCTGGGCACGACCATCGTCGCCCACCCGGGCGGAATCATCGATGAGATTCTCTACAATACCAGGGGCCTTGATACCGTCGCCGAGACCAGCATCCTGTTCGTGGCGTTCGCCATAGCGGCCCACCTGTTCAGGAGGGAGGACTGAATGGAAGAGATCTACATACTGGGGCTTCTGGCGGTCTTTCTGTCAATTGTCATCGGGTTCTGGGCGCTGGTGAAGGAAGAAGACGACCTGCACCGGATCCTGCTCACCGATCTGGCCGAGATCCTCGCCCTCGCCCTCATCGCCCTGGTGGCCACCGACCTTGCCGAAGCGCTGATCCTCCCCGGTCTGGTGGTGGGCATCTCCGAGCTGATGGCCATCTCGGAAGTCTTTCTGGTGCGTGAGGGCCTCACCCGCCAGCCGGAGCGGATGCTGCATATCGAGGTCATGGACAGCGCTCCGGCCATCCTCGCCCTCGCCCTCATCGGCTACGGCGTGCTCCTCTCCGGCTTCTCAGGAGGGGCCGTCGCCGGGATCGGCGTGATCTTCTATTTCATCTGCAAGGGCCACGATGAGCGGTTCGCCATCTTCGAGGTGCTGAGCGGGTACGCATGGGTCATGTGGATCGTGGCCTTCTTCATCTTCGTGCTCGTCCCCCAGTACTGGTTCTTCGGCGTGCTCATCGCCGGTGCGGCCATCCTGCTCAAGGTAGCGGGGAAGATGTCCCTGGTGGGAACCATGCGGGGTGGTGCGAATGTTTGAGCTGCCCGTTACCACCATCGAGGGGCCCGAGATCTTCGTGATCGAATTCGGCGACATCGTCAACTACTTCACCGTCTATACCGCGGCCCTCTTCACCTTCGCCCTGCTCTTCACCATCCTGGTGATCATCAGCAGGCCCGAACGCCAGGTGGACATCGCCTTCGGGGGCGACGCGTTCTATACCAAGGACGTCACGCCCGCCCAGATGAAGTTCCAGCGGTTCATGGCGCTTGCCTGCGGCCTTGCCACGCTCGGGGCGATGATGAGCGGCGACGTGTTCAATTTCACCCTCTTCACCTCGATGGTGGGCATCACCAACATCGGCATCGTTGCCGCCTACAAGTACAAACACGTGCTCAATGCAGCCTTCCAGTACGGCATCGTGGCCATGATCGCCACCGTACCCCTGTTCGGGAGTGCGGCCATCATCCTCGCCACCACCGGCACGCTCAGCATGTGGGAGCTCTTCGGCAGCGCCATCACCGTGCCACTCATCGCCAAGATCTTCCTGGTGCTCGGGGTGATGGGCGAGGGCATGGCCCCGTTCTATGTGGCCAAGGCGGAGATCACGCGTGCGCCGGGCGCACCGTACGTGCTCATGATCCATGTCAGCTCGCTGCTCCTCTTCCTGAGAGTGGTGGAAATCGTCATATCGATGTGATGTCCCATGAAACGAGAGAACGCATTCCTCATCATGATCGTGGCGGGGGCGGTCTGCCTCGCTGCCGGAGCCAGCTGGAGGACAGGATTCTTCGCCCCGTGGCTCGCAGAAATACTCCTCATCGCCGCGTTCCCCGTGTTCGTGCTCTTCCTCGGGCTGTGGTGGAACGCGTCCGAAGGGGAGGAGGATATACCATTCCTGGGGTACTGACATGATCGACTATCTCATCTTCGGAACCATCATTGGCCTGCTCTTCCACGGCATTCACCGCAAGGTCATCGCACGCATACAGGGACGCCCCGGCCCTCCCATCTGGCAGGAGATCCTGCATACCCTGAAATTCTCCTTCAAGCAGACCTGGATCCCCAAAACGGCGAGCCAGACCCTCTTCGTCTGGGTGGTGCTGGTCGCCATCGGCATCTGGAGCGCGGCGCTCATCGTGCTGGTAACCGAAGGGAGTATCCTGCTCCTCTTCGGCATCTACATGCTCCACAAGATCGTCGAGCATGGGATGGGCCTCTCCTCGGGCTCGCCCTACGGCAAGTTCGGGGCGATCCGGTCGGTCATGTCGGCAGCCTCCGAGCTTCCCCTCTTTGCCACCGTCGGGGCGGTCTACCTGTTTACCGGATCTCTGCTGCTCACCGACATCCTCGCCTGGCAGTCCGCACACGGCCCGCTTCTCATATTCGCCTTCCCCGCAGCCGTCGCCCTGTACGTGGTCATTCTCTCAAAGATGCACTACTCGCCCTTCGCCATCATCGAGAGCAAGGAGATCGTGAGCGGCAACATGACCGAGCACTTCGGCGTGTGGCGAGCCGGACTCGAGGTGGCGTTCGCGCTGAAGACCTACGTGCTCCTCTTCGCGTTCGTCCTCCTGTTCCTCGGCCCGCTTCCGCTGTGGCTGGTGCTCGCGGTCATGCTCCTCCTGCTGCTCTCGCTCTCCTTTATCTGTGCGTTCTGCCCCATGCTCTCCCCCTACGACACGGTGACCATGCAGAGCCTCACCATGGGAATCGTCGCAGTCTACATCGTCATTGTGGGGGTGATACTCGCATGAGTCTCATCAGGGGGGTGCTGTTCACCGGTGCGCTCGCCTACATCGCCGTGGCGCTGCTGGAACTGATGGCGACCGCATCGGTCGAGATACAGGCGATCGTTGCGGGGCTCTTCCTTGCCGCGACCATTGCCCTTACCTTGGTAAAAGACGAAATAGCCCTGAAGAGATACGAGATGACCCTCCTCTGGATGTGCGTTTTCTTATTCGGGGCCTATGCGGCCCTCAGCTATGGAGGTGGGGCATGGTAGAGTACCTCTACGAGAAGGATCTCCGGGGAATGCAGTTCAATATCCTCGCAAGCACGCGGCACGAGTGGGTCATAGCTGAGCTCTCCTCACGCTACGGGGTGAGAAAGCCGGAGATCAGGAGCCGGCTGATCGAGCGGCTGGATATGATCCTCCTGGAAAACCTTCCCGCACGCTACGAGGTCTGGCTGGACCACGGCGACGGGGAGGACCCGATCGCCCGGGAACTCGGTGTCGAGCTGCTCACGGTGTACATCCCTCTGGTCGAGGATACGCGCATGCAGGATATCGCCCAGGACACACGGGTGCGCATCGTAGAGGATGGTGCCCACGACGACGCCATCGCAGAGGGATTAGCAAGAGTTAGGGAGATGATACGGTCATGAGTTTCCTCCAGTCAATCAAGAATACCGTGCGATCAAGGTCCATTCACGTCAGTTACGTGAATGTCGGGTCGTGCAACGGGTGCGATATCGAAGTGCTTGCCATGCTCGCCCCCCGCTACGACATCGAGCAGTACGGGATCTACGTGCACAATAACCCCCGGGAGGCGGATATCCTGCTCGTGACCGGCGCGTTCACCCCCCAGTGGGAGGACAAACTCAAGAGCATCTGGGACAAGATCCCGGAGCCCAAAGCCGCTATCGCCATCGGCAACTGCCCGATCTCGGGATGTGTCTTCAACCGGAGAGGCTGCTACATCGACCCGCCGGTCGCCAAGCACATCCCCATCGCCGCCGAAGTCCCGGGGTGCCCGCCCCGCCCCACCGAGATACTCAACGCGGTTCTCTCCCTTGCGCCGGTTGTGTTCAAAGATTACGAGGAGAAGCAACAATGAAAAAAACCGTCGACGTTTCACTGCCCATCGGTCCGCTGCACCCGTGCTTCAAGGAACCTGCCCGCATCAGGTGCGAAACAAAAGGAGAGCGGGTGATTTCAGCGGAAATGGACCTGGGATACGTCAAGAAGGGAATAGAGCGCATCATGCGCGGGCGGCCGTGGCAGGAGGTCATGTTCCTCGCCGAGCGTGTCTGCGGTATCTGTTCGGTCATCCACAATATGGTGTGCATCGAAACCCTCGAGAAGCTCAGCGGCATCGACGTGCCGGAGCGGGCGGCATACCTGCGCGTGATCGTCAACGAGCTCGACCGCATCCAGAGCCACCTCCTCGCCAATTTCTCCTATTGCTACACCATCGAGCACGAGACCCTCAGCATGTACCTGCTCAACCTGCGGGAGACGGCGATGGACATGCTCGAGCTCATCACCGGCGCACGGGTGACCTGTGCGTACATGGTGCCCGGCGGCGTCCGCTTCGACCTGCGTGACGAAGATAGGCTCACCCTCGAGGAGGCGCTCGACCACATGGAAAAAGAGCTCGACCGGTACGTGGGGATGTTCAAAAACGGCCCGCTCATCGCCCAGCGGAGCAAGGGCGTGGGCATCATCTCCCGGGACGATGTCATCGAGGCGCACGGGGTGGGCCCGGTGGCCCGCGCCTCGGGGATCCCGGAGAGCGACCGACGGCTGGAGCACCCGACCTACCGGAAACTTGGCTTTACCTCCCTCTCCTACGAGGACGGCGACAATTATGCGCGTATTATGATCCGCTTCGATGAGGTGTACCAGAGCATCGGCCTCATCAGGCGCTGCCTCGAGAACATGGTTCCGGGCCCCATCCGGGGCGGGGGCATCGTCACCGCCGGTGAGGCGACGCATGCGGGCGAGGCGCCGCGAGGAGAACTCACCTACTATGTAAAGACCGACGAATATGGCAGGATTCTCGATATCGCCATCAGGACGCCTTCCATCATGAACATCGAGTCCTGTGCGCACTACATGCTGGAAGGGGTCTCGTCCGCTGCTGATATCACCTCGACCTTCATCAGCGCGGACCCCTGCATCGCATGCACGGAGCGGTAAGATGGGCACGTCGTTTTCCTATTATCTGCGGGAGATGCTCCGGGGGGAGTGGCTGCGGAACTTTTTGTTCGTGAAGACCGCACCCTACGTCACCCCCCCGCATTTCAGGGACTACCCGCGGCTCACCGGCAAGGAGTGCACCCGCTGCCTCAACTGCATGATGATCTGCCCCACGCCGGGCGCCATCGAGGTGCTGAAGGCGGAAGACGGGTGGAATCCGGTGATCTACCCGGGACACTGCATCAGGTGCGGCCTCTGCGTGGAGGCGTGCCCGGAGGGTGTGCTGATGAGCGGGAGAATTCTCGAATCACAGTTCTACGAAAATACGGGGTACTCCTACACCTTCCACCTCACCGTCGATACCACCCGCTGCATGCGCTGCGGGAACTGTTCTGTCGCCTGCCCCATCAACAAGGAGGAGGACCCCCAGCTTGCCGCAGGAGGTACAGGGGCGAATGATGAGGTGATCATGCGGGTCAAGGGCGGCGAGCTCCAGATTCTCCACGAGGAGAAGTGCACCGGCTGCAAGACCTGCGAGGAGACGTGCCCGAACAGCGCCATCCGGGTGGCGAGGGTTATCGAGGCGATTCATGTAGCGGAGGAGGAAGGGTGAAGTTCATTCTCAACACCGGCAGGACCGTCACCCAGGGCTGGCATGTCGAGCACAAGTACCACCAGGGCTACTTCGAGGAGACATCTTCCTGCTTTATCCACCCCCTCGATCTCATGGATCTGGACCTGGAGGACGGGGAGCATGTGGAAGTCGTCAGTGAGTGGGGATCGGTGGTGCTCAGGGCCGTGAGCTGCGAAGACCTGCGAAAGGGCATGATCTTCGTGCCCTTGGGCCCATTTGCCAACCACATCATCCCTCCCCGCACCCACTCCACCGGGATGCCGGACTTCAAGAATATCACGGTGGAGCTCGCACGTACCGAGCGTGAGCGGTTGACCCAGTGGGAACTCATGGAAAAGATCGGAGGCAAGCGCTATGAAAATCAATGATGTTGTCTGTCCGTTCTGCGGGTGCCTCTGCGACGACCTCGAGGTGACCGTCGAGGACAACCGGATCGTTGCGGTCGACAACGGCTGCACCCTCGCCAATGCCAAGTTCATGAGCAAAGAACGGCTTGCATCCCCGATCCGCAGGACGGGCGACGGCTGGGAGAATATCAGCTACGAAGAGGCCATCCAGTACACCGTGGATATGCTCCTCGATGCAGACCGCCCCCTCCTCTACGGGTGGAGCGGAACGCACGGCGAGGCCCAGTGCATCGGGGTGCACGTGTGCGAGCTTGTGGGAGGCATCATCGACAGCACCACCTCGGTGTGCCACGGCCCCTCCATCCTCGCCATCCAGGAGGTCGGGCACCCCGGCTGCACCCTCGGACAGGTGAAGAACCGTGCCGACGTGGTCATCTACTGGGGATGCAATCCCCTCGAAGCGCACCCGCGCCACATGAGCCGGTACACCACCTACGCCGACGGCTACTTCCTCGACAACGCCTTCAGGGAGCGGAAGGTCATCGTGGTCGACGTCAGGGAGACCGAGACCGCACGGGTCGCCGATGAGTTCATCAGGATCAAGGCGGGAGGGGACTACGCCGTGCTCTCCGCACTGCGGGCCATCGTCAGGGGCAAGGGCGATGTGGTGCCCGGGTCGGTCGCCGGCGTCTCCCGCTCCCAGCTCGAGCGGATCGTGACCCTCTGCAAGGACGCGAAATTCGGCGCCGTCTTTTTCGGCCTCGGGCTGACCATGACACGCGGGAAATACAAGAACGTCCGCAACGCAATCGAACTGGTCGACGAGCTCTCCCGGCACACGAAATTCACCATCACCCCTATGCGGGGGCACTGGAACGTCTACGGCTCCAACGAGGTCTTCACCTGGATGACCGGCTACCCCTACGCCATCGACTTCTGCCGGGGGATTGCCTTCTATAACCCCGGGGAGACGTCCGCCATCGATCTCCTGGCCCGCAAGGAGTGCGATGCCTGCCTGATCATCGGCAGCGATCCCGGTGCACACTTCCCGCGGGCGTGTGTCGAGCACCTTGCGGAGATCCCCACCGTGGTCATCGATCCGGTGCCCAGCATGACCACCGCCCTTGCGGACGTGCAGATTCCCGTGGCGGTCTCCGGCATCGACGCCGACGGAACCGCCTACCGCATGGACGGCGTTCCCATCAGGGTCAGGAAGGTGATCGAGCCGACGCTTCCCAACGATAGAGAGGTGTTGAAATCCATCCATGCAAAGATGAAGGAGGCCAGGGGACAATGACGGAATTGCTCATTCGCAACGCCTGCGTGATCGATCCCCTCAATGATATCTGCGGCGAGGTCATGGACATCGCTGTGCGGGACGGCAAGATCGTGGAGAGCGTGGGCAGCGGTGCGGAGGTCATCGATGCGGGCGGCAACCTCACCATGCCGGGCGGGATCGATTCACACACCCATATCTGCGGCACGAAGGTGAATTTCGGCCGCTATATGAGCCCCGAGGACATGCGTGCGGGACGGACGGCACGCCAGGGCCACATGCACTCCACCTCCGGTTACAGCGTGCCCACCACCTACGGGACGAGCTACCGCTACAGCGCCATGGGCTACACGACGGCGCTCGAAGGCGCCATGGCGCCGCTCGAGGCCCGCCACACGCACGAGGAATTCACCCACACACCGCTGCAGGACATGATGGCCAACACCCTCTTCGACGGGAACTGGCCGATCATGCAGGCGATCCATGACGGCGATATACGAAGGGCGGCAGCGATCGTCGGCTGGACGCTCTCGGCGGTGAAGGGCTTTGCCATCAAACTGACCAATCCCGGGGGCACGGAGGCATGGGGATGGGGCAAGGATGTCGCCTCCATACGCGACCCGGTCCCCCATTTCGAGGTGACGCCCGCAGAGATCATCCGGGCGATGATCGAGGCAAACGAGATGCTCAACCTCCCCCACTCGGTGCACCTGCACTGCAACTGCCTGGGAAAGCCCGGCAACCACCAGTGCACCCTCGAAACCTTCGATCTCGTCCCCAACGCAAATAACAAGCGCCAGAGTCTCTACGCCACCCACGTCCAGTTCCACTCCTACGGCGGGTCGAGCTGGCGCGATATCTGCTCGCGCTCGGAGGAGATCTGCAGGGCCATCAACAGCAAGCCCCAGATTGTGATCGATATGGGACAGGTGATGTTCGGCAAAACCACCACCATGACCGCCGACGGCCCCATGGAGTTCAACCTCTACCGGCTCTACCACAACAAGTGGAGCAACCACGACGTGGAGCTGGAGACGGGATCGGGGATCATCCCGGTGTACTACAGCCGCAAAAACCTCGTCAACTCCATCATGTGGTCCATCGGCCTCGAACTGGCACTGCTCACGGACAACCCCTGGCAGTGCATTCTCTCCACCGACAACCCGAACGGGGCCCCCTTCGTAAAGTATCCTGAAATCATTGCGCTCCTGATGAGCAAACGCTACCGAAACGAGGTGTTCGAGACGGTCCACCCCAACACCGAGCACAACGTGCCCCTTGCCGCCCTCGACCGGGAGCTCACCTGGAAGGACATCGCCATCATGACCCGCGGTGCGCCGGCAAAGGCCCTGGGCATCGTGGATCTGGGCAAAGGCCACCTCGGCGAGGGAGCGGATGCGGATATCGCCATCTATCCCATCAACATCAATGAGACGGACCCCGCAACCTCGGCGGAAGAGGTGATCCGGGCATTCAGCCAGACCGATTACACCATCAAACGCGGCAGGGTGGTCTGCCGCCAGGGGACATGCATGGTGGACGGGAAAAACACCACCATCTGGGTTGACCCGCACATTTCTGAAAATTACAGCATGGACCACGATCCCGAATTTGCCAAAAATTTCGACCGCTATTACACCGTTCGCATGAGCAACTATCCCGTGCAGGAGGAGTACATCCGGCGCAACCTCTGCATCGAGACGGAGGCGCAGCTATGAAGGTGACGCTGGAAGTTAAACCCCGGCAAAAACCCCACCTTCCCATCGAGGCAGAGGGGATTCTCCCCCGCACCTTTTTCGAGGGAGCGGACTCCCTGACCGTCTTTCGCGGCAACCAGGAGATCCCGATAGGGGAGATATTCGCCGTCACCATCGAGGGGGACGCCGGGTCGGTGGACGATGTGGAGATCACCATTCTCGGTGACAGCTCCCGGATAAAGCGGATCGGGGAGTATATGGACGGGGGCCGCATCCATATCACGGGCGACATCGGCATGCACTGCGGCAATTTCATGAGTGCGGGAGAGATCGTCATCGACGGCAACGCCGATGCCTGGCTCGGCAGGGAGATGCGTGGCGGCACGATCCGCTGCCACGGCAACGCGGGCGACTACTGCGCCGCCGGCTACCGCGGGGAAAAGCGGGGGATGCGCGGGGGCACTATCGAGGTCTTCAGCGATGCGGGGGACTTTACCGCAGAAACGCTGGCAGGCGGCACCGTGATCATCCACGGCAATGCGGGGGATCTCTCCGGCGTGGACATGAAGGAGGGAAACCTGACCATCATGGGCGACACCTCGAGGGTCTGCGCCAACATGCTCGGCGGGACGGCGTACGTCAACGGGACCGTGTACGATATGATCCCCACCTTCAGAAAGATCGGCCAGGAGAAGGTGAACGGGGAACCATACACCCGATTCTCCGGGGATATCGCAAACAGAGGAAAAGGAACCCTTTTTATCAGGAACTATAAATATCTAGACTGATGATCCGACATACCTGCGGTTACGAAGCATCGTTGTACTGCAAAAAGTGCGGACGGCCTATGGCACAGACGGAAAAAGGCCAGATCTGGTGTCCTCATTGCGGGAGAAAAATCCACCTGGTCTGCCCGGGATGCGGCAAACTCTGGTAATCACATCCGGCTTCTCACCAGACGTGCATACTCGGCACGAAGCCGCTCTTTTTCGTCCCGTGTGAGATCATCCTTCCCGCTCGCATGGAGGTAGGTCTCCAGTTCGCCTGCGATCTCTTCCGCATCGCGGTGGCTCTCCACCTCGACATACACCGGCGCCTTCGAGACGTCGATAGCCTCTCCGCAGGTATGGCAGAGCTTCCAGTTCTGGTACCGGTCGATGTAGGTGAACGTATGGCATCCCGGGCAGCGGATCACCGTGTACATCTTCAAGCGATCATCACCGCCGGAGATAAAGAATGTTTGCGTGATCCCCGGTGCCGGAAAACCGTGGCCGCCCGCCGGCCTGCTGCATGCACACGGATAGCCCGGCCCTGCGGATGGCTCAAAAAAGAGGCGGGGATCGGCGCGGCACGGCCTGCCTAATGGTGGCAGACGTTGCTTCCCTGCTCGAGAGTGCCGTCGATGAAGTCTGAAGCCACCTGATCGATCTCTCCGGAGACACCGATGTAGACCTCGATCCCGTGCATGCAGAAGTTGTCCACGGCTTTGGGGCCCATGCCGCCTGCAAGCACCACATCCACGTTGTGGTCGGCCATCAGCTGGGGAAGCACGCCGGGGGCGTGGCCGGGGTTCTGGATCTCTTCTCTCTCAATGATCTTTTTGTCTTCCACGGTAAAGATCACGAATCCCTGGCATTGACCGAAATGCTCAGAGACCATATTCCCTTCCCTTGCAACTCCAATTTTCATTGCGCAATCAACTCGAACCTGTTATTGCTTAGTATCTGTGAGGGATTCTCATAAAACCATGTGACGCGGCCGGCCCCGTGGTCGTGGCGCGGCGGCAGGGAGAAAGAGGCCGACTGCGGCAGCATATCCCTGAATGCGCCGGTTCCCCCGCAGAAGACGACACAGACTTTTTTGTAGTCAACCGCCGACCATAGCAGTATGCAAATCGAGATTGCGCCTGTGGAAGGTTTGCCCCTCATCAAAGAGGGCGACGACCTTCCGGCCCTCATCTGCGACCTCGTCTCGTTTGGGGATGGCGATATCCTCTGCGTCGCCTCGTCGGTCTTCTCCAAGGCGAAGGGGTACACGCGAGTGCTCGCATCCATCACACCCGGAGAAAGGGCAGAGCGGATAGGGACAATGTGCGGTGAAGATGCCCGGTTCATCCAGGCAGTACTCGACGAATCATCAGACATCCTGCTGGAAGCGCCGTTCGTCCTCTCCGAGCTCGCCTGCGGCCATGTCGGGGTGCGTGCCGGAGTCGACCAGAGCAATGTGGAAGACGGCCTGCTCATCCTCCTCCCGCCGGACCCCATGGCTGCCGCCCATGAAATCAGGGAGCGGGTTGCCGGCATCACGGGAAAGGACGTGCGGGTCGTGCTCACCGATACCTGTGGCCGGTCGTTTCGCAGGGGGCAGACCGGCACCGCGATAGGATGGAGCGGGATGACGGCGATCAGGGATTACCGCGGCGATACCGACCTCTTCGGCCACGTCCTCAAGATCACCGAAGAGGCGGTCGTCGATGAAATTGCCGGATTTGCGAACTTCGTCATGGGCGAGAGCAACCGCGGCGTGCCCGCGGTGGTCTTCAGGAACTGCCCCCGGTGGACCGGACACGATGCACTGTATTTTACTGCGGACGAGGATATTACCCGTGCCGCCCTGAAAAAAATGATTCAGTAGATGAAATTAAGCGCAATCGTGAAAACACCGATAATTGCGCCTGCGACAAGCACTGCAGTCGGTGAGATATGAAACGAGCGCTTGTCCTCGCTATCATAATAGGTCACGAGACCCGCGGAGGAAACCAGCCTTCCGCCACTCTTTTTCGCCATGAATAACTATTTGCATTCTGCATATATAAATCAAAGGCAGAGACGACCATGTCGGACGCCGTTTCGTTTCGTGGCAGGGCACTGGTGGGGAGAGAGCTCGAGGAGCGCAGCGTCGAGATCACCGTCGAGGCAGGCACCATCCGCGCGATCGAGGAGAGACCTCTGCGGGAGGACTGCTGGATCCTGCCCTGTTTTTTCAATGCCCACACGCACATTGCCGATACCATCGCCATGGACATGCCGGTGTCGGGATCGCTCTCCGAATTGGTAGCACCACCGGACGGCCTGAAGCACCGCCTTCTTCGCGCCGCACCAAGAACCGATCTCGTGCGTGCAATGGAAAGCACCATCACCACAATGGTGCAATCCGGCACCGCGGGGTTTGCGGATTTCCGCGAGGGAGGGGTCGAAGGGGTGCTTGCGCTCAGGCAGGCACTGGAGAACAGATCCTGCCAGGCGATCATCTTCGGCAGGGAAGGGGGGGAGGCGGTCGCCCACGGGTTCGGGATCAGCAGCGTCCGTGAAGGTGCCCATATCGAGGCGGCGGTGGAGAGGGCGAGAACAAAAGGACTCCTCGTTGCCCTCCATGCCGGCGAAAAAGACCCGCATGACATCGACGCCGCCCTTGCCCTCGAACCGGATCTGATCATCCACTGCACCCATGCAGAGGACCGCCAGCTGCGCCGGATCGCGGAGATGGAGATCCCCATCGTCGTCTGTCCCCGTTCGAACTGGACGCTCGGAGTTGCAGCCGGCGCCGCCCATCCTCCGCTCGCGCGCATGATCGCGCTAGGGTGCAGGGTGTTTCTGGGCACCGACAATGCCATGTTCGTGCAGCCCGACATGTTCAGGGAGATGGCATTCACCTCCCTCATTTACCGTATTCCTGCAAAAGAAGCCCTGAACATGGCGATATCGGGGTCAGACCTGCTCGCCGCCCCGTTCTTCATTGAGGAAGATTGCCCGGCCAATTTTTTCCTCATAGATCCAATGCGCCATAATTATCATTTCAGTCATGATTTATGCACAACAGTGGTAAACCGAGTTAATTCATGTAATATTATAAGAACTATTTTAAACCCGGCAACGAAATGATAATGAAGACTTATTTTTGGAGATAACCCATGTTCAATACGATCCTTGTCGCCATTGATGGCTCGGAAGTGAGCAAAAAGGCACTTGGGGTGGCGATCGATGAGGCAAAAGCATGGAGCGCAGAGCTCCACGCGATATATGTCATCGAAACCGGTATGTTATCCTCAATCCCTGTCGACAATACGCTCGAGGTAATCTATAGCCTTCTGGAAAACGAGGGGACCGATACGCTTGAGGAAAGCCGGAATACCGCCTCGAATGCGGGCATCGACCTGCACACGCACATCGAGCATGGTCATGCAGGCAATGAGATACTGAAAACGGCTGAAGGCATGAACGCAGATCTTATCGTACTCGGTTCACATGGGAAAAGCAATGTTGACCGCCTTTTGATCGGCAGCGTGACCACGTACGTGGTGCGCCACAGCTCCATAACCACACTGGTGGTGAGATCATAGAAACAAAACTTGTTCGCGACTATATGACCGACGACGTCGTGTGCGTCGAAATACCGGGAAACCGCGAGGATGTCCTGCGAATACTGAAGCGCACCGGCATCAGCGGCGTTCCGGTACTCAAAGAGGGAAAACTGGTGGGAATCATCACCCGCAAGGATCTCCTTGCCAAGTCGGAGGAGACGCAGCTCGGCCTGCTGATGACGCCCGACCCCATCTCCGTCGCTTCCAATGCGCATATCAAGGATGCGGCAACGCTGATGGCAAAACACAACATCAGGCGCCTGCCCGTAGTCTCCGACGGAAAACTGGTGGGAATCATCAGCACCGCCGATCTCATCAACGCCATCTCCCAGTTGAAAATCAAGGAGGAGATCAAGAACAAATATGTCCGGCCGACGTTCGCACTCTGGGAAGAGACCCCGCTCCCCCTCGTGGGAAGGATCATGGAGACCTCGGGGTTCGACGCCATCCCCATCCTCAATGACGAGTCGAAGCTGGTGGGCATCATCTCCGAACGCGACCTTATCAGGGCGTCGTGCATCGAGGACTCGGTGCAGGTCAGCGATTTTTCCAACGGAACGGACGACGACGAGTGGACATGGGAGAGCATCAGGGATATGCACACCATATCCTACGGCATCTCAAGGATTCAGCTGCCTGACAAACCGGTAAAGATGGCAATGGTGAGCGATGTCATCTCCGTGCCGCTCAATTCTGAGGTCAGCGAATGTGCACTGAAGATGAAGCGGTCCCGGGTCGACCAGCTGCCGGTCGTCAACGGTGACAAACGACTGGTCGCCATGCTCTTTGACCGGGAACTGATAAAAGTGCTCATTCCGGAATCGGTCATGGTGGGAGGCGTCCTCGACGCATCCAGCCACCTTATCCGGAACCATTGAACGGATTTCCCCCCACTGGGGAACCATACCTTTATGGCAGATAAAATCATTGTATAGTCTGAAGCGCTTTTGTCACCTTTAACGGCGTAATTAACGGTAGGAGGTTTTTTGAATGCCTGAACTCCCTAATGAAATTTTGAAGGGGACGACCACTATTGGTATTGTATTCAATGAAGGTGTCGTCCTCGCCACTGAAAAACGGGCAACCATGGGAAATCTCGTGGCAAGCAAAACGGCCAAAAAGGTCTATAAGATAGCACCCCGCATCGGTATGACTACTGCTGGCGGCGTCGGTGACGCCCAGCAGCTCGCACGGATTATGCAGGTGGAGGCGAGCCTCTATGAGATCCGGCGGGCGAAACGGATGACGGTTGGCGCGCTTTCCACGCTCCTGAGCAACTACCTGAACCAGAACCGCTACTATCCCTACTATGTGCAGCTCCTCGTTGGCGGTGTCGATGAACAGGGGGCAAGCGTCTACTCGGTTGATGCCATGGGCGGTGCGTCACGGGAGGAGGACATTGTTGCCACCGGATCGGGATCGCCCATCGCGTACGGACTGCTCGAGGACGGATATCGCGATGGTATGACCGAAGAGGAAACGATCGATCTTGCGGTCAGGTCATTGCGCTCCGCGATGCGCCGGGACGTAGGATCGGGAGAAAACATCAATGTTGTGGTGATAACGCAGGAAAAATATGAGGAGAAAAAACTTCCTGGTTTAAGCAAAAGCTCCCTGAAATCTGAAAACTAACTTTTTTTAGGACGATTTTAATGCTAATTGAAGAACGGCTGCAAGAGCTGAAAGACAAGATCAATAAAAAGGTCCCGCAAGGAATTACGATCTCTGAAGTGGAATTTGAGGGGCCTGAGCTGGTCATCTATACCGACAATACGAAAACATTTGCCGATCAGGCAGATCTCATCAAAGTGCTCGCCAGGGACCTGAGAAAACGGATTGTGGTGCGCCCCAATATTCTCGAAGATCCCGAACAGGCTGCTGGCAAGATCAGGGCCGTGGTGCCCGACAATGCCGGGATCAGTGATATATTCTTCGACCCAGAGACGGGTGAAGTGCTCATCGAAGCGGAAAAACCCGGCGTGGTTATCGGAAAGAACGGTGTCACATTACGGGATATCACGAAAGAGATAGGCTGGACGCCCAAGGTGGTGCGCACTCCGCCCATCGAGAGCGCCACCGTCAAGCAAATACGCCAGTTCCTTCGTTCGGTCAAAGACGAAAGGAAAACGTTCCTCAGGCAGATCGGAAGACGCATTCACCGCGATGCCACTGCCAAAGACCAGTGGGTCAGGGTGACGACCCTCGGCTGCTGCCGTGAGGTCGGCAGGGCGGCGTTCCTGCTCAGCACCCCGGAGAGCAAGGTCCTCATCGACTGCGGAGAGAAACCGAGCAACAACAACGGCTATCCCTACCTCTACGTCCCCGAGATCTACCCGCTCAACACGCTGGATGCTGTGGTGATCACCCACGCCCACCTCGATCACTGCGCACTGGTGCCTCTGCTGTTCAAGTACGGGTATGAAGGCCCGATCTACAGCACGCCAGCCACGCGCGATCTCTCCGCAATGCTCCAGCTCGACTACCTCGATGTGGTCAACAAGGAGACCGGACAGGTGCCCTACAGCTCCAACGAGGTCAAGACCTACCTCAAACACTCGATCACCCTCAATTACGGAAGTGTCACCGACATCGCCCCCGATATGAAGCTGACCCTGCACAATGCCGGACACATCCTCGGCTCGGCCATTGCGCATTTCCACATCGGCGAGGGGCTCTACAACATCGCCTTCACCGGCGACTTCAACTACGGAAAGACCCGCCTGTTCGGGCCGGCAACCGTCCAGTTCCCCCGCCTCGAGGCACTCTTCATGGAGAGCACCTACGGCGGATCACACGACTTCCAGCCTTCGCGAAAGGACGCCGAAGAGAAACTCTATGATGTGGTCTCCACGACGGTCAAGCGGGGCGGCAAGGTGATCATCCCCGCATTCGCCGTGGGCAGGTCGCAGGAGGTCATGCTCGCCCTCGAGGAGGGCATTCGCCTGGAAAAGATCCCGAAGGTGAAGATCTACCTCGACGGGATGATCCGCGAGGCGACCGCCATTCACACCACGTACCCTGAGTACCTGAACAGCGACCTGCGGACGCAGATCTTCCGCGAGGGCATGAACCCGTTCCTTGCGGATTGCTTTGTCCAGGTCGATTCCCCCTCGCTGCGGGAGGACGTCATCGGCGGCGAGCCGTGCGTCATCATCACCACGAGCGGTATGCTCAACGGGGGCCCTGTGATGGAGTACCTGCGGGCCCTCGCCCCCGATGAACGCAACACCCTCGTCTTTGTCGGCTACCAGGCGGACGGGACCATGGGGCGGCGCATCCAGAAGGGATGGCGCGAGATCCCCACCGGACGGAGGGAGACCATCGTGATCAACCTGGACATCGTGACCGTGGACGGGTTCTCAGGACACTCGGACCGCCGCCAGCTGATGAACTACATCGCCCATATCCAGCCTCGGCCCGAGAAGATCTTCACCATTCACGGGGACGAGAACAAGGCCATCGACCTTGCCAGCTCCATCTACAAAAAGTACCACATCGAAACCCATGCGCCCATGAACCTCGAAACGTACAGAATGGTGTAGATGAAACAGCAGCTCTCCCTCCTGCTCGGCGTGTTTTCGGTCATGGCGTTATCCAACGCCATCGTCCCTGTCCTCCCCTCGTTTGCCCAAGCGGAGGTATGGCTGCAGTCAGCAATTTATTCTGCCTACTTTTTCGGTGCCTTTCTCACCGTGCTCCCCGCAGGGGTGCTATCCGATCGGATCGGCAGGATGCCGCTTATCAACACGGGGCTGCTCTGCACCGTCGTGAGCGGGGTGCTGATCATTCTCTTTCCCACCGCCATCCCGGTACTCCTCGCCCGTTCGCTCGAAGGCATCGGGGGAGGGCTCTTCGTGGCGTCCGCCCTCTCATGGGTGAACTCCCGTCCGGACCACAAGCGCCTTTCCGGTTATTTCATCGGTGCACTCAACCTCGGGCTCGTCATCGGGCTGCTCGGCACCGGCTGGCTCGAGCAGACCATCGGGATCACCGGCGGGGTGATGCTCTTTACCGCCATCTCCCTTGTCTCGTTTCTGATGAGCCTGTTCCTCAAGGATGAGGGGGTTGTACGGCAGCAAAAAGCGGACGTCGCCCACATCGTGAAGGACTACATCTGGCTGTATCTCTCGGCGGTGGTGCTCGTGGGGGTGACCGGCGTGGTTACCGCGCTCTATCCTGAGTTCACCGGGGAAAGCCCGGCGGTGCTCAGCATCCAGATAGGCACCATGTACACGGCAACCATCGTCACCTCGCTGATCGCCCCCGGGCTGGTGAACAGACCGGTTCCCACCATCCGCATCTCGGCGATCGTGATGGGTGCGGCGGTTCTCGGCAGCTTTTTCGCCCCTTCCACGAGCACCGTCGCCGTTTATCTGATGTTTGCCGCGATCGGAGGGCTTTCGGGCTTTGCGATCAACGCCCAGCTCGCCTTTCTCGCCGAAACCCGCCTCCCGCAGGGTGCGGCCACCGGGCTCTTCAACACCTCTACCTACGCAGGGCTCGCCCTGATGCCCTTCTTCGCCGGCCTTATCGCGCAAGCAGCAGGGTTCGGTGCGGCGTTCGCCGTGAGCGCCGCCGCGACCGCCGGCATTGCGCTCACCATCGGGTGGTGTGCGTGCAGGCTGCCCGTGGCTGACCAATCCTGAAAAAGGACACGCACAGTCCCCGCATGTGGAGGGATTCGATGCATCACCGTTCCACTCCTGCGTCACCTCGTCTGCAAACCGGTCGATGTAGTCCCAGCCCGTGTCGGCGAAGGCCACCCACAGGGTGACGGTCACCTCGCAGCATCGCATTCGCACGCCGTGGCATCGCCTCCTTCCGCCGCAGCGGCAGCGGCGGGGATGAGAATCATGGAGATGGCGATGATCCAGACGCACAGGACGGTCTTTTTCAACAACCTTCCATGCTTCATGCCTTATTGAAGGGGAGGGAATGCAGGTAATTAGCAGCATTGAAATCATTTCCGCCCACAGGGATGGCAAAGCGACCACGGCGAGCATCTCTCCATTCAAAAGCAATAATTACTGTAAATGTTACGTTTTGTCATGAAGCTGCACATCCCCCCGAATTACTTTTATCTGGGGCTGCTTCTGAGCGGTGTGCTGTACCTGCTCTTCCCCCAGTTCAATACCATCCCCCTTCCCTGGAGTCTTGCGGGTCTGCCGGTCATTGCGGCAGGATTCTACATCATCATCCGCTCGTGGAAGATCTTCGTGCACCACGGCACCTCGGAGAGCTACGAGGCTGCCGCCACAATGCTGGTCACCGACGACCTCTACCGGTATTCACGGCACCCCATGTACGTCAGTGCGGTGCTCGCCAGCATCGGCCTCTGCATCACCCTCCAGGGAAACCTGCTCTCCTTCGCGGGGCCGCTGTTCATCTTCCTGGTGCTGAACTTCGTCTTCATCCCCTATGAAGAGGAGCAGATGATCGAGCAATTCGGGGATGCGTACCGGGAGTACATGCGCCGGGTGAGGCGGTGGATCTGAGGGCGTATGATTGTTGAACTCATCTCGACAAATCCTGGAAATACCATGATAAAAATTGCCTGTGGGGTGTGCCGTCATGTTCGGAAGGATGAGGATCAAGTTTTTTGGTTGTTCCGTTTGCCGCAAATTCATCGAGGATGTTTATTCTGCAATTCTAGAAAATAAGAGAATGAGAATCCCCTTATACGAGTCTTATAAAATCGCTCGGCTGGCTGCAGCCAGGAATATACCAGGTGTCGTGACCACCCTTCAAGAGCTCTCGCATGATATCGAAGAAGAACTTGAGAGAGGAGAACTGAAAAAAATCGTGATTTAGTCAATTTTTTCGACGATCAAGCGTCAGGGATGAAGCGGCCGCAGGAGTTTGTGGATGTGGAGGAGGTATTAATTATCGGACTAGGCAAAGAAAGTTTAAATATTATTGAGCTATTATCGCCCAATTATCTCACACATTCACTATCACTAAATAATTTTGAGGTGATCATGTGGAATGGCAAAGACGCAATATAGCCCCTTGTCCAGTAATAAGTGAATCCGGTGGAGAGAAATATACTACCAGTGATGAATTTAAGCATGCTTATCGCGAAGTTGCGAAGAAAATGGGCGAAATAGATGTTATCGGTCTCCTTTTATCTCCAAATCCTTACCATAGTGTATCAAAGGTAATAAAGTCTAGATGGCAGGACCTCTATTACGCTTCGGGTGAGCATTTGCTTGTTGTCTTTTTCCAAAATCCTTCACAATGGTCTGAAGTGGTAAAAGAAGACCTCAAACGAAGGTTAGGGGAGGACTTCGATAAGTACTGGAAAGAATGGCAAATTGGAACAGAACCAGGGAAAGCTTGGAAATACGTTGAGCTATTCGAGGATCCAAAAATTGATGAATCGCAATTACCATGTCTTGTGTTTTTTACCTCTGCAGAAAACAGTCAAGCCGTGGTTCGCACGATTCCCGATTGGGGAGAAATAGAGACATATGAATTTTTAAATGCGATATTCCACTCCATTAATGGCTGTTGTAAATACTTAAAAGATGATACCCCTGATCAACGTATAGAACGGATTCGCAAGGCTGTTACGTCTCCATCAGCAAAATTGAGCTCTTACCAACAGCATGTGAAACGGAAAATCTCTCGATTTGCACGAGATAATCCGGGATTCGTGGCTAAAATGGCCTTTAGCATCATTGTTGGAGCTACCGGTGCATTCTATTCCCCAGCTATCCCACTAATGGCTATACTTGTTGCAATCAGTGATAAATTGTAAATCTGGAAATGTAGGTTTCCTTTTTTGTAATTATCTATAACCCAGAATTGGAATGCGAGGGGTGAGAGCCGAACTCACTAACCCCTACGAGACTGGAGCTGCTCCTCAAACCGATAGAATTCGAGTAGGCCGATGAGACAAGAGAGTGAAAAAGATTTCAAATTAATAAAAAAAACCAAAATGAATTATCCTTTAAAATCGACATTTTTTTCAATTTTTTCAATTCTTTCATCGATTGGGGGATGATACCCATAGAAAATAATTATGATTCGTTTAAGCAAGCCATCATTATCAATTTCAGTTTTGTGTATTCTTGTCAAAGATTCCATAACATTTGCGACAATCTTAGATGGTTTGTTGATATTAAAGTTGTTTTTTAAGGCATTTGCTGCATAAAAATCGCTGTCAAATTCATCGAACTCAAGAGGTTTTTGAAATATTCGTATGAATACGGTAAAAATGAATAACCAAATAAAAAATAATCCATAACTCACCAAGACAATTGTAATTTTAGGCAATCCGGAATAAGTGAGCCCTATACTAATTAATAAGTACGAAGTTATCCCTATTCCAAATGTGTAAATCAATGCGATAATTGAACTTTGTGCAACCTTTTTATGTCCTTCTTCATGAAGTAAAATAAATCTGATTTCATCTTCATTTAGTTCAGAATATTCCTTTTCATATTTTCTACTATAAAAGATCGTATTGAAAAACAAAATCCCCGATTTGAAATTTTGAACCAAAAATGAAGATTTTAATTCCCTCTTTTTATCAACAAGCCCCGTCTCCCTTAAATCATCAAAAATTTCATGGATTTTATTCCTTTTATCAACTCTAATCAAATCATATAAACCCAATATTATCAGAAATAATCCAATCCAGTTAATAACTCCAATTGGGTCAATAGGATTCAGAATCAACGATCCAGTTAATATTCGTGATTCTATGATAATTGCCAAGCCTAATAAAAAAGGGCATAAATAAGAACGTCTGTTTTTGATTTCATCAAAATATTCCATATATAATTTTAAAATGAAAATTAAGATAAAAAGGTATTGATTTTTGAGCAACATTAACAATAATCTAAAAGCAGAATGCGAGGGGAGCGATTCGAACGCTCGAACTCCTACGAGACTGGGCCCTGAACCCAGCGCCTTTGACCTGGCTCGGCAACCCTCGCGCCTTACCTAGTTGCCTCTCCGAGAAAATAAAAGTACTTATTAGGCTTCTTGATCGGAAGCCCTTTCGTTCTGGAATTTCTTTAACTCCCTCTCCCGCAGTACATTTCTCCGGATCTTGCCGGAGATGGTCTTGGGCAGCTCGTCCACGAACTCGATCGCCCGGGGGTACTTGTAGGGGGCGGTGGTCTTTTTGACGTGGTGCTGCAGCTCCTTGACGAGTGTGTCGGAGGGTTTGTTGCCCGGGGCGAGTATCACGTAGGCCTTGACGATCAGCCCGCGGATGACATCCGGCGATCCCACCACCGCCGCCTCCTGCACCGCAGGATGCTCGATGAGGGCGCTCTCCACCTCAAACGGGCCGATGCGGTAGCCGCTGGCCTTGATCACGTCGTCGTCCCGTCCAACGAACCAGAAATAGCCGTCCTCATCTTTGTAGGCCTTGTCGCCGGTGTAGTACCAGTCGCCCGCAAAGACATGGCGGTTCTCCTCTTCGTTGTCAAGGTACTCCTTGAGGAGCCCTACGGGGCGGGGATTGAGGGCAATGGCGATGACCCCTTCCTCGTGCGGGCCCACGGGATTGGCGTTCTCGTCGAGGAGCTCCACCTTCCAGCCGGGCGAGGGCTTTCCCATCGACCCGTGCCTCGGCTCCATGCAGGGGAAGGTGCCCACACAGAGTACGGTCTCGGTCTGGCCATAGCCCTCATAGAGGGTCAGGCCCGTGGCGTCTTTCCATGCATGGATGACCTCGGGGTTGAGCGGTTCACCCGCGGAGACGCAGTGGCGCAATGCATTGAAATCGAACTTGTCCAGGTCGGCGAGGATGAGCAGCCGGTAGATGGTCGGCGGGGCGCAGAAGGTGGTGATCCCGTATTTCTCGATGAGGGGCAGGATCTCTGTTGCGTTGAACTTGCCCCTGATATCGTAGACGAAGATGCAGGCGCCCTCGATCCACTGCCCGTAGAGCTTGCCCCAGGCGCTCTTTGCCCACCCGGTATCGGAGAGGGTAAAGTGCAGGTCGGTGCTGCGTACATCGTGCCAGAACCGTGCGGTGATGATATGGCCGAGGGGATAGCTCTGGTCGTGGAGCACCATCTTGGCCTCGCCGGTGGTGCCGGAGGTGAAGAAGATGACCAGGGGATCGGTAGCCTTGGTGCTCTTCAGCCCGGGGAGCTTGGCGATCTTCGAGGAGACGGGGGCGGGGTAGTCGAGTTCGACGGGGTAGCTGATCCAGCCCTCGAGCCGGTCGTCGACGACCATCTTGCTCTCCAGCGAGGGGCACTCATCAAAGATCTTATCCACCTTGGGGGCGTTTTCGGCGTCGGTGATCACCATCTTGATATCTGCGGTGTCGATGCGGTATTTGAGGTCCTTGGGGGTGAGCATGGTCGGCGCGGGGCAGTATACCGCCCCCATCTTGATCAGGGCGATGGTGAAGATCCACCACTCCGGGACCCTGGGGAGCATGATCAGGACGCGATCGCCCTTGCTGATGTTGTACTTGATGAACATGTTCACGACCTGATTCGAGAGCAGGGAGAGCTCGCGGAAGGTGAATTTCTTCTCCACGCCCTCCTGGTTCACCCAGATCATGGCCAGCTTGTTGCGGTCCTTACGTGCCCATGCATCGATCACATCAAACCCGAAATTGAAATATTCGGGCACTTCGATGGAAAAATTCCTGTACGTTTCCTCATAATCGAGCATATTGTGGACATGCTTCTCATTCTTCTCGAAAATGGATTTATCACGATAGATTTCAGGTCTCGCTCCCGGATGCGCTCCGTTGTCCATGTACCGGGAACAGACATCGCTGATCCACTCGGAGCGTGACACTCCTTTCGTGCTGCACAGACTGTCGATCTGCCGGGTCAGTGTATCATCCATCGTGACCGAGTATCGAACCATACCATATCATAGAGTGGTGCACCACATTAGGGTTTGGATCCTTCCTCGCACCACAAAGGGCAGTTTCGGCCCGTAGTGTGATGTGGAGGGCGCAGGATCGTCCATCGTTCGCGCACCAGCACGCTCGGTCACGAGTCGACGCATGGAGGGGAGACGAAGGCGCGAGAACGCCAAAAAAAGGATTCTGCAGCCGGTCCTTGCGAACCCGGCCCGATGGCAGGATCAGTCGGTACTTTCGTTCTTTTTCAGTTCCATATCCCGCAGGACATTGCGCTTGATCTTGCCGGATAAGGTCTTTGGCAGCTCGTCCACGAACTCGACCGCCCGGGGGTACTTGTAGGGTGCGGTGATGTGTTTGACGTGGGTCTGCAGCTCCTTCACCAGCTCCTCGCTCGGTTCATACCCCTCGTTGAGCACCACGAACGCTTTGACGATCATCCCCCTGATCAGGTCGGGCGAACCCACCACCGCGGACTCCTGCACCGCGGGATGCTCGAGCAGGGCGCTCTCCACCTCGAACGGGCCGATACGGTAGCCGCTGGCCTTGATCACGTCGTCGTCCCGGCCCACGAACCAGTAGTAGCCGTCCTCGTCCCGGTAGGCCTTGTCGCCGGTATAGTAGTAGCCGTTCACGAACGACTCCGCGTTCGCCGCCTCGTTGTCGAGGTACCTGACGAAGAGGCCGGGAGGCCGCGGATCGAGGCTGATGGCGATCCTTCCCTCCTCGTGATCCCCGACCGGGTTTCCTTCCTCGTCGTGGAGCTCCACGTGCCACCCGGGCGAAGGTTTGCCCATGGATCCGGGTTTGGTCGGCATGCAGGGGAAGGCGGCGATGGCGCAGGCCGTTTCGGTCTGCCCATAGCCCTCGTAGATGGATAGGCCGGTCCCCTCCTTCCAGACGCGAATAACCTCCGGGTTGAGCGGTTCGCCTGCACTGCTGCAGTGCCGCAGTTCGGCAAGGTCGAACCGGGAGAGATCGGCGAGGATGAGCATGCGGTAGACCGTCGGGGGCGCACAGAACGTGGTCACCTCGTATTTGTCCAGGAGCGGCAGGATTTCGGTCGCCTTGAACTTCCCCCGCGCATCGTAGACGAACATGCAGGCGCCCTCGATCCACTGCCCGAAGATCTTTCCCCAGGCGCACTTCGCCCAGCCGGTATCCGAGAAGGTGAAGTGCAGGTCGGTGCTGCGCACGTCGTGCCAGAAGCGGGCGGTGACGATGTGGCCGAGGGGATAGCTCTGGTCGTGGAGCACCATCTTGGCCTCGCCGGTGGTGCCGGAGGTGAAGTAGATGAGCATCGGGTCGGTCGCCTTCGTCTTTCTCTCCACCGGCATGCTCACCGAGCGGTGCGAAACCGGCGCAGGATAGAGGAGCTCCCACGGGAAACTGGCCCAACCGGGCAGTTCCCCGTCCGCGAGGAACCGGGCGGTCAGGGAGGGGCATTTGCTGCAGATCTCCTCGACCTTGTCCGCATTTTCAAGATCGGTGATGATCATCTTGAATTTGCCCGCGTTGACCCGGTATTTGATATCGTGGGGGGTCAGCATCGTCGGGCAGGGGCAGAAGACCGCACCCAGCTTGATCAGGGCGATGACAAAGATCCACCATTCGGGCACCCGGGGGAGCATGATCATGACCCGGTCGCCTTTTTTGATCCCGTACTTGAGCAGGATGTTCGCCGCGGAATTGGAGAGGTTCATCATATCGCGGAAGGAGAACTTCTTCTCCACCCCCTCCTGGTTCACCCAGATCATGGCCAGCTTGTTGCGATCCCGTTTTGCCCACGCATCGATAACGTCGTAGCCGAAGTTGTAGTAATCGGGCGCGTCAATGGAAAAATGGGCATACGCCTCTTCATAATCCTGCAAATTGTGCTCGGTGTCCACCATAGTTCCCCTAGTAGTTTCGGGAGGAAACCATAAAAGATCATGGCAGGGAAAAACCAGATTCCCCGGGATTTTCGGGCACCATAAAGGTTCGCAGTTAGTATTATCGTTTGCAACGCAGAACACATACTTCGATGGTTGAAAAGAGCTATGCCTCATTAAAAATTGAAAATATTGTAGCTTCCGGGGTCATTGCGGATGCCATCAACCTCGAAGAGGTCTCCCAGAAAATTGAAAACTGTGAACTCAATACCAAGCGGTTCCCGGGTGCGGTGTTCCGCATTGAAAATCCAAAAATGGCGTCGCTCATTTTTTCCTCCGGAAAAATCGTCCTTACCGGCCTGCGGAACCGTGAAGACCTCCATAAAGGCCTCAATATTGTTGTCCAGGCGCTCAAAGAATCAGGAATGGACACCTACGATATCCCGCAGGTGAAGATCACCAATATTGTCTGCTCGTACGATATCGGCAAGTATATCAACCTCAACAAGGTGGTCATAACCCTCAACCTGGAAAATATCGAGTACGAACCCGAACAGTTCCCCGGGCTGGTCTACCGCCTCCAGGACCCGAAAATTGTGGCACTGCTCTTCTCATCCGGCAAGATCATCCTCACCGGCGGGAAAAATATGGAGGATATCAGGCGGGGCCTGGATGTCCTCGAGGACCGGCTTGAACATATCATGTAGGGCTAATGCGCCCGTCACCAGAACCGGTGGGTGCGGACATAATTGCGTTCCGCCTTCAGGATTTCCGTATAGAATGCATCCCCCTCGGCGAATGTCCCGAGGATCCGCGAGGCGATCTCGGGGCCGACCCCGCGGGCTGCGAGGGCGACCACCGCTTTTTTCCCGCTCGAGAGCACGATATTTGCGTTTCTGAGCATCCGCTGCTCTATGCTCCGCTCTTCATCGCTCTTTGATTTCTTTTTGATTTTGGCGATCTCCCCTTCCTCCCACGGCTTGACGGCGGCAATCAGCCGCGCCCCGCAGAGGGGGCATTGCGGGACCTCCGGCACCCGTTCCACGGCGGTCTTCGATTTCCACTGTCGGCAGTGCATGCAGAAGAGGACCACGTGGTCGCGGGCAAGCCGCCGCTTCAGAGTCCCGATGACCGCCTGGTCGTGGCCTGGGGGAGGCACGAGGTCCTTTGAGGAGAAGAGCCCCTCCCTGCCCAGGAGGCTGAGCCTGCCGCGGACAAGGTCCCTCTTTCCGGCCCTGATATCCCGGACGATCGCTTCCGCCCCGGCGATGTCCATATAGTCGCAGAAGAGCTCCCGGTAGGCTTCATGCTGGATGACCGTGTTGTCGAAGAGATCGATGAGCCGGTGGATGCTGATGTGGGTATAGTCCGCATCCATGTCGATCGCCCCGAATTTCTTGGCGATCTGGACCAGTTTCCACTTGAGCAGCGCCGTACGCTTGAGGGAGATGGTGAGCAGGGGTTCGAGATGTTCAGGTTCGAGCGCCTCGAGCACCTCCGCCACGTCGGGGGCGCCGAGGGTGGGTGGCAGCTTGAAGAAGATGCGGTAGGCTCCCACCTCGATGCCCACCGATGACCCGGACCGTGCCGAGATCAGACTGGAAACCACCCTGGCCAGCGCTTCGTTGGCCTTGTGGCCTGCGCAGAGGTTGACCACCACCCCCTCGTCGGACTGCTCGATGGTGATCCGCTGATCGGAGGGGAGGGGGAGACCCTCGCCGTCGATCCGCCCGAACATGCCCTGGAGGTAGGCGCGGGCGGCATCGTCCACCGGGTAGGGATCGAGATCGCGTGTCCGGCGGAGCGCCCCGACCTCCTCGGCTACGGAGAAGGGTACCGGGATCTGTTCGCCCTCCCACGAGGGGAGCTCGCCCCGGGCGTGCTTCGCCTGCTCCACCATGATCCTCCCTCCCTCCTCGATGTCCAGCACCCGCCACTGCTGGCCCTTGGTGATGAAGACCGCACCGGTGTGGATCCACCCCACCACAAACGATTCGTCGAGCGTCCCCACCGTGCGCCTCGATACGATATCGAAGACGGTCATCTTGCGTTCGTCATGGATCATGGAGAGATTGGAGGAGAGGTAGACCCGGCTCCGGCCGGTGCGCACGATCCTGTCGCCCTCGAGGCGGATCAGGCGGTGCAACGCCATCTGCCGGCACACCTCATCGAGCAGTTCTCCGCAATCCGCAAAGCAGGCCGACCCCTCGATGATGCACCGTGCGGCGGCGAGGGAGAGCTCGCCGTACTCGACCGCCAGGGCCGCCACCTGATTGGCAAGGACGTCTGCGGCGTGATGCTGGAGGGTGACCTTTTCGCACTCGTTCGCCTTCGCCTTGCGGGCGATGACCAGTGATTCGGCGAGATCGTCAAACCCGGTGCAGAGGATCGTGCCCCTCGATACCGTATCGATCCGGTGCCCTGCACGCCCCACCCGTTGCACGAGCCGGGCGACCTCGCGAGGCGATCCGAACTGGAGGACGTGCTCCACGTGCCCGATATCGATCCCCAGCTCCATCGACGAGGTGCAGATGAGGGTGGAGAGATCGTGCCGCTTGAACTTCTCTTCGGCATCGATGCGCACCTCTTTGGAGAGCGACCCGTGGTGCACCTCCACATCGCCCCGCGCATAGAGCTGGTGGCCGAGCGCCTCGGCGGTGACGCGGGTGTTAACGAAGAGGAGCGTCGAGGGGTGGCGGTCGAGCTGCCCCGCAACGCCCTTCACCTGGTGGAAGAACTCCTCGCCAACGCAACTGACGCCGATATCGAGGTGCGGGGCGACCGGGATGTGCACCAGCGCATACGGCCGATCGCCGCAGAGGAACCCGGCGACGGTTTCCGGGTTGCCGACGGTGGCCGAGAGGGCGACCCGCTGGAACTCTCCGGCGTGAGCGGCGAGGCGCTCGAGGGCCACCGACAGCTGGGCACCGCGCTTGCTCCCCGCCAGTTCGTGGATCTCGTCGACGATCACGTAGCGCACATTGCGAAGGTGGTCCCGCAGCCGTTTGCCCATGAACAGCGCCTGCAGCGTCTCGGGCGTGGTGATGAGGAGATCGGGCGGGTTGAGCGCCTGCTTTCTCCGCTCGTGCTGGGGGGTGTCGCCGTGCCTGACACCGACGCGGATCCCGAGCTCGCCGCACCACCACTGCAAGCGTGCGAGGATATCCCGGTTGAGCGCCCGCAGCGGGGTGATATAGAGCGCTTTGATCCCCCGCCCTTGTGCGGAGAGCAGGGCGTTGAAGACGGGGATCATGGCACTCTCGGTCTTTCCGGTCCCCGTGGGGGCGATGAGGAGCACGTTTTGTCCCTCGAGGATGGGGGGTATGGCCTGCTTTTGGGCATCAGAGAGATCGGTGAAGCCCCGCCGGGCGATGACCTCGCGGACCCGCTCATCGAGCCGGGCCAGCACCGGACTGGAGTGTGAGTCCTTCGAGGCTGTCGATATAGGTTCCATCTTTGAGAAATACCTCTGCGCTCTCATCCCTGATGCAGCGGGAGAGAGGGCTCATCCTGCTTTTCCTGATCTGCGCAACATCGAGCCCTCCCGCGAGTTCAAAAAATGCCGGCACGAAGAGGGCCCGCGTCGGGCTGTCCGCCGGTGCATGCCCCCCATCCCCGAAGCAACTGTCGTCGATCTCGGCGAGCAGGTAGGCAGGGTGGGCGCGAAGGGCGCACCCCACCTCGTCGTGGAGGTGGACGACCGGGTGGTGGTGGCCCACGACGAGCAGGTGGCCGGCGAGTACGCCTGCCGGAGCGGTATGCCCGTGCAGGTAGCCGGTGCCGTCGATGACCACCCCATCCTTGGGTAGCAGCTCGTCATCCGCCAAAAACCGCTCCAGCCCCATGTCGTGGTTGCCCGGCACCACGCGCACATCAGTGAGCCGCCGGAACGCGGCGAGGATCTCGGGGAGTTCCCGCAGCTCCTGCCGGTTCGTGAAGGGGATGCTGTGTTTGACGTCCCCGAGCAGGAGGAGGATGTCGGGATCAGCCGCCTCGACGCAGGAACGTACCCGCGCCATGCGATCGGTGCTGTTGCTGGGTATGTGCACCCCCCTGCGGGCGAATTCAGCCTCTGCACCAAAATGGAGGTCGGCAACCACGAGGATGCGAAGCCTCTCCTCCACGACCAGTGCGGGGCCTTCGGGTAGAAATATCGGGTTCATGCCACGGCTACAGCAGTTTCACGTATCCTGTCGTGGGCGCATAACAGTCCCCCTCCGCACGCAGCTCGTCGACGATCCGGCGAACCGCCTCCTCCGAGAGCCCGTGCTTCAGCCCGGATTCGACCAGCACGTCCACCGGCATCCCCCGCGGGCCGCTTCCTCCTGCGAGGATCTCCATGACCACCTGCCGGGGGTCGATCGTGACCGCAGGCCCTTCATTCTCTCCTGTATGCACGGTCTCGAGCGCTGATCGGACCATCGCCGCAATTTCCGGGATGTAGGCGGATGGTGCAGGGCTCAGGGAGTCAAGCTCTTCAAGACGGTCGAGGGTGTGCTCTGCGGTCACCAGCACCCAGAGATCACGCGAGTGACGCGTCGCCGGGGCAATGCTCTCGGGGACGAGGGAGAACTGCGGCTGCGAGGATGCATTGCGGGCCCTGACCGCGCACGTCACCGCCACGAAGGCAGGAGGCGTGATGCTGCGCAGCCGGTCGAACACCGCAGGCTGGTCGGGATACGCGGATATCAGGAACGTACCGGTGGGATCGGCGATCCGCGCCTCGATGCGCCCGGAATGCTCGCGGACCTCCGTGCACGCCCCCACGATGAACAGCCGTCCGCACCGTGCGCCGGAGGGGGTGAGCAGCACCAGACCGGCACCATCATCTACGACCCTCGATCCCTGAAGCGTGAGTTCGCCTGCGAATACCCGCGTCGCCGCCTGCATGCACAATCCCTGCCCGTAACGATTACACGCTCTATTGGTGGTGCCACACAAAAAGGATAGGTGAAGGGGCAGCAGCACCAGGCTTGATGCCGCACACATTCACCCTCCGCCGGGCATGCTTATTGACTACACTTATCGATACACAAGTGCTAAGGTTTGAGTACATGGATGATACCCACACCATCTGGATCGAGAAGTACCGACCGGTTCAACTGGCAGATATGGTGGGACAGAAGGAGATCGTCCGTCGCCTGCAGAGTTATGTAAAGAGCGGGAGCCTTCCCCACCTGCTCTTCACCGGGCCGGCAGGGATCGGCAAGACCACCGCGGCGGTCGCCCTTGCACGGGAATTTTTCGGGGATACGTGGCAGATGAATTTCCGGGAACTGAACGCATCCGACGAGCGGGGGATCGACGTGGTGCGCAACCAGATCAAGCAGTTCGCGAGGACATCGCCGCTCGGCGGTGCGGAGTTCAAGATCCTCTTTCTGGACGAGGCCGATGCGCTCACCCAGGACGCACAGGCCGCCCTGCGCCGTACCATGGAAAACTTTGCCCAGAACTGCCGGTTTATCCTCTCGTGCAACTATTCGTCGAAGATCATCGACCCGATCCAGAGCAGGTGTGCCATCTACCGCTTCAAGCCCCTCGACGAGGAGGCCGTTGCCGAAGAGGTGCGCCGCATCGCCGACAGGGAAGGCCTCGACGTGAACGAGGAGGCGATGCGGGCCATCATCTACGTTGCGCAGGGGGATATGCGCAAGGCCATCAACGCCCTGCAGGGTGCGGCGATCATCAGCCGCGAGATCACCGGGGCCATGATCTACGAGATCACCTCCACCGCCCGCCCCGAAGAGATCGCCGAGCTCGTGGATATCATCCTGGAAGGGGATTTCGAGGGGGCCGAGCGCGTGCTCTACCGGCTCACCCAGGAGCGGGGGCTTGCGCCGAACGAGCTGATCAACCAGATCTACCGGGCGGTCGTCAACCACCCCATGGACCGGAAGGTCAAGGTGGCCATCATCAGCCATCTGGGAGAGGCCGATTTCCGCCTCAGCGAGGGGGCTTCCAGCGACATCCAGATGGAGGCCATGCTCGCACAGTGCGTGCTGAGTGCACATGAGCACCGTAGCAATCGATAATTCGTGGTGTATGCAGTGGGAAAGGAAGACGACGTCGAGATAACCGACCGCGTGGGGGACTGGGGAGCATTCCTGAAAAAATTCTACCGCAAGGACATGGGCGAGATCGCCCGTGAATTCCCCCACAAACGATCGCTCTATATCGACTACAAGCAGCTGGAGAAGTGGGGGAAAAAAGGGCTCATTCTCGCCGACGAACTCCTCAAATCGCCGGGAAAGACCATTGATGACGTAAAAGAAGCCGTCAAGCAGTCCAACCTCATTTTCACCAAGGACGAGGAGGAGCACGCGGAAGCGGTCAATATCCGCTTCACCAACCTCCCGAAGAAGATCGCGGTGCGGGATATTCGGGCGCACCACATCAACACCTTCGTCACGGTGGAGGGGATCCTGCGCAAGACCACCGAGGTGCGCCCCCGCCTGACCAGCGCCATCTTCCGCTGCCTCCAGTGCGGGACGCTCACCCCGGCCTACGCCCAGTACTACGGGAGGTTTCAGGATCCCTACCGGCCCTGCACCCAGTGCGAACGCCAGACGAAGATGGAGCTGGTGCCCAAGCTCTCCACCTTTGTCGATACGCAGAAGCTGCGCATCCAGGAGTCCCCGGAAGGACTGCGGGGCGGGGAACAGCCCCAGACGCTCGATGTGGACGTCACCGACGATCTCACCGGGATGGTGGCGCCCGGCGACCGCGTGGTGGCCAACGGCATCCTGCGCTCCATCCAGCGCCTCAACCAGGGGAACAAGAGCACGCTCTTTGATATCTACCTGGAGTGCAACTCCCTGGAGATCGCCGAAAAGGAGTTCGAGGAGGTGTCCATCGACGAGGAGGAGGAGAAGGCGATCCTCGAGCTCTCGGCCGACCCTGAGCTCTACTACAAGATCAGCCACTCCATCGCCCCTACCATCTACGGCAACGAAGACGTGAAAGAGGCGATCGCCCTCATGCTCTTCGGCGGCATTCCCAAGGAGATGCCGGACGGCAGCCATCTTCGGGGCGACATCCACATGCTGCTCGTGGGCGACCCGGGTATCGCCAAGAGTCAGATCCTGCGGTACGTGATCAAGCTCTCCCCCCGAGGCATCTACACGAGCGGGAAATCGTCCACCTCCGCGGGGCTGACCGCCACCGCGGTCAAGGACGAGTTCGGCGACGGCCGGTGGACGCTCGAGGCCGGTGCGCTGGTGCTCGCCGACATGGGGATCGCCGCGGTGGACGAGATGGACAAGATGGCCAAGGAAGACCGCAGCGCCCTCCACGAAGCGATGGAGCAGCAGTCCATCTCCGTCGCCAAGGCCGGGATCACGGCGACCCTCCGCTCCCGCTGCGCGCTCCTCGGCGCCGCCAACCCGAAGCTGGGGAGGTTCGACGAGTACGCCCCCATCGCCGAGCAGATCAACATGCCCCCCTCGCTGCTCTCGCGGTTCGACCTTGTCTTCATTCTCGCCGACAAGCCCGAGCCGACGCTCGACCGGGCCATCGGCGAGCATATCCTGAAATCGCACCGCGTGGGCGAGCTCATCCAGCACCACAAGAAACATCCCATCGAGGGCGTCGACGACGAGTACATCCAGCGCGAGCTCAGCCCCGTCCAGCCGAAGATCGAACCAAAGCTCTTCCGCAAGTACATCGCCTATGCGAAGCGGAACAGCTTCCCCCTGCTCTCCGACGAGGCCAAGGAGACGCTCATCGAGTACTACCTCAACCTGAGAAAACTCGCCGATTCCAACAAGCCCGTGCCCGTCACCGCCCGCCAGCTGGAGGCGCTCGTCCGCCTCGCCGAGGGGAGCGCCCGCATACGCCTCAGCCATACCATCGAGCAGAGCGATGCCGAACGGGTCATCCGCATCGTGGACACCTGCCTCAGGCAGGTCGCCTACGACGCGGAGACGGGGAGCTTTGATATCGACAAGTGGGTGTCCGGGACCACCAAACGCAGCAGGGACCTGATCAGGGCCATCAAGGAGGTCATCCGCGAGGTGGGCGAAGAGGGCGGCGCCGCCCAGGTGGAGAGGGTCATCGAGGCGCTGGTCAATGAGGGCCACGCTCGCGATGACGTGAAGAAGCGGATCGACGATCTCCTGAGGGAGGGGATCGCCTTTACGCCCCGTCACGGGCTGATCAAGCTGCTCGTCCCCTGAGGCAGCGGGCACCGACCAGTGCATTGATTCTCCCGCGCATCCAATGGTCTTGGCATGAGCAGGGATGCCATCGAGGCCGCCTTCGAGGCCGGTATCAAGTTAGGTGCCCTCTACCACCAGTGGGTGGGCACCCCGATATCCCCCAGCACCGCCCCGTTCGTGGAAAAGGCAATTGAAAAGGCAGTATCGCTCCAGCCCTTCGTGGAGATGATCGACGTGCGCATCGATGTCGACCAGATGATCCCCAACACCTTCGGCTACAGCGAGCTCGCCGGCCGGATGTTCGATGTGGAGATCGTGACCAGGGTGGGGGACGCCACCTGCCGGGCATCGCTCAAGCTGGACGACGACTACCCCATGATGCGTATCCTCGAGTGCGATGACGCTTCCTGAAAGCCCCATCACCGACGACCATATCCATATCGATCCGGTCAACGGCAGGGGGATCGAGGCGGCAAAGGATTTTGCGCGGGCGGGGGGCACCCACCTCTTTCTGGTGACCAAACCCTCGTGGTCCTGCGGGGTGGAGCCCTCCCATGCTGAAGATTTCAGGGAAGTCTTCGAACAGACGCTGGGCATTGCCGAAATGGTGCGCAGGACCGGGCTTTCCGTGTTCGTCATCCTCGGGGTGCACCCGGCGGAGATCTCCCGCCTTGCGGCGCGGATGACGGTGGAGGCAGGGGCGGAGCTGATGCAGCGCGCCCTCGATATCGCCGCAACGTATGTTGCGGAGGGGCGGGCGGTGGCGATCAAGAGCGGCCGGCCCCACTATCCGGTGGATGAAAGGGTCTGGAAGGCGTCGAACGCTGTGCTCCGGCATGCACTGACGCTGGGAGCCGAGGGGACGTTCGCGGTCCAGATCCACGCGGAGAGCGGACCCTGCGAGGACGTGGTGGGCATGGCGGCTGCCGCGGGGATCGAGGTGGGGCGCGTGGTCAAGCACTTCGCCACGCCGGACACCCCGCTCGTCCCCTCGCTTATCGCCAAGCACGAGGCCATCCCCGACCTTGCACGGGAGAGGCGCGTCTTCACGATGGAGAGCGACTACATGGACGACAACAGCCGGCCGGGCGCGGTCATCGGCCCCAAATCGGTGCCCCGGTTCACCCGCAGGCTCTTTGAAGCCGGGCTGCTCTCCGAAGAGGATGTGTTCCGCATCCATGCCGACTCCCCGGCGCACATCTACGGGGTCGAAATTGCGCTTTGACTGCCTCCAGTTTACTTTTTTATCAGGCAGGTCAGATACTAGTACAATGTTTTTGAAGATACACCGTGCCCCCGACAAGGGCGAGGTGGTGGCGGTCTGCGACCGCGAGCTGCTCAACACGACCCTGACGGAGGGCGACCTCGAGGTGTGCATCTCGGAGAAGTTCTACGGCACCACTATCGCCACGGAACAGGAGGTGCGGGACGCGCTGCAGCATGCCGAAAACGCCAATCTCTTCGGCGCACGGACCATCGCCGTCGCCGTCGACATGGGGCTGGTCGCCTACGAAACCTGTATCAGGATCGGCGATGTACCCCACGCACAGATTTTCCGGATCTAGATACCCATGAGAGAGAGTTTCTGCCCGAAATGCGGCGGGCCCACCGAGGAGGGGCTCTGCCCCCGGTGCATGGTGGACGCGACGGAATGGCTTGTCTGCGAGCCGCGCGTCGAACAGGTCGTCTGCCCGAGCTGCGGGTCCCTGAGACAGGGGAGCACGTGGACCGATGTCGAGCAGAACCCGGCTGATGTTGCGGCAACGCTGGCCATGAGTGCCGTCCACGTCCATGAAGATGTCACCGGTCTCCATATCGAGATCGGGACCCATGAGCCGAGCCCCAACCGCACCGTGGCGGCCGTCCACGTCCGGGGCACGCTCTACGGGCTGGCGGTGGAGGACACCTGCAGGATTGAGATCGCCTGGAAAAAGGAGCAATGCGACCGGTGCAGCAGGTACAGCGGGGGCTACTACGAGGCAATCCTGCAGGTGCGTGCGGCACAGAGAAAGCCGGACGCCTATGAGCTGGAGAAGGCCGCCGATATCGCCTCCGCATCGGAGGAGGAGCTGCAGTCGGCAGGGGACCGGCTCTCGTTTGTCCTGAAGGTGGACGAACACCGGGACGGGATCGATATCTTCGTGGGAAGCCAGCACCTCGCCGATCTCGTGTCCCGCACGATCGTGCAGGAACTGGGGGGGAAGTACTCCACCCATCCCAAACTGGTGGGGGAAAGGGACGGCAAGAAACTTTACCGGGTCACCTACGCCATACGCCTGCCCTGCTACCAGAAAGGCGATGTCGTCCTGATGGAAAGGCGCTACTACGAGATCAGGGATATGGAGAAGGCCCAGATGAAAGTCTTCGACCTCAAGGACGGGACGATGCGCACGGTCAGGGAAGACTGCAGCACCCGCCCCATCGGGAACGTCAGGGACGCCGTAAACTGCCTCTGCGCATACATCGACGGCCCCGTTGCCGGCATTCTCGATCCGGACACCTATACCACCCGCGAGGTCGCCGCCCACACCTGGCTGCACCTGGCCGAGGGCTCCTACGTCAGGGTCCTCAAGGACACGGAACACGACCGCCTGGTGCCGGTCGGGTGATCCCGTGCGCACGCGCACCGTCCCCCTTGAAGCACTGGAAGCAGTGCTCGAAGAGGAGTGGGTCGACCGGACACGGCGGCCCTACGTGCAGGGGGATTTGTGTTACGTCCCGGTCAGGGAAGGGTTTTTTTCGGATACCGCTCTCCCCGAACGCACGCCCTACCGCGGCCCGGGGTACCAGATGGTCGGGGATATCGCCCTCATCCACGGCACCGCTCCCCCGGATGAGGAACTGGAGGCCCTGGTTGCGTGGAAACGGCCCCGGGGCGTCCTGCTGGTCGAGGGCTTCGAGGGAGCCCTTCGCACCCCGCGCACCCGGCTCCTCTGGGGGGAGTGCGGGGAGGTCTGCCACTGCGAGGAGGGCATCCGCTACCGGCTCGATCCCGAAAGAGTGATGTTTTCGCAGGGGAACAGGGAAGAAAAAGCCCGCATTGCGACGCTTATCCGGCAGTCGGCATCGCCCGAACGCGTGGCGGATGTGTTCGCGGGCATCGGCTACTTCACCCTTCCGGCAGCCCGCGCCGGGGCACGGGTGCACGCCATGGAACTCAACCCGGCGGCGTTCGGGTACCTCCAGAGCAACATCCGCGAAAACGGCGTTGCTGCGCAGGTGCATGCAGAATGCGGCGACTGCCGGGACCTCCTCGACGGCCCCTACGACCGCATCATCATGGGGCACTTCGATGCTTCGTTGATGCTCGAGGCCGCCCTGCGCCACGCAGAAAGCGGGACCGTGCTCCACGTGCACAGCATCGGGCCGGCGAGCAACATCCAAACCCTTATCGAGAATGCGGGGTATTCATGGGATATTCGCGTATACAGGGTAAAGAAGTACGGACCGCACCGCTGGCATATGGTGCAGGACGTGATCCTCTCATGACAGATACTGCAAGACCGCTCGAAGGAACCACCGTGGTGCTCGGCATCACCGGGAGCATCGCCGCCGTCGAGACCGTCAGACTCGCCCACACACTGCGGCGGAGGGGGGCGGCGGTGCAGGGGGTCATGAGCACTGCGGCTGCGGGGATACTCAACCCGGAAGCGGTCACCTACGCTACCGGGCGCCCGGCCATCACCTGCTGCACGGGGATGGTGGAGCATGTCGCATACTGCGGGATCGACGGCGAGGCCGACGTCCTGCTCATCGCGCCCTGCACGGCCAACACCCTCTGCAAGATCGCAGGGGGCATCGACGACACCCCGGTCACCACCTTCGCCACCACCGCCATCGGCCGGGGCATGCCGGTGCTCATCGTGCCGGCGATGCACCATTCCATGTTCCGGCACCCCGGTGTCCAGGAGTGCCTGGAGAAACTCCGGCGCTGGGGGATCACCGTCATCGACCCCCGGATCGAGGAGCAGAAAGCAAAGATCGCCGATATCGAGGAGATCGTGCTGCACGTGGAGCGGGCGGCGTCGCGTATGCCCCTTGCGGGCAGAAGGGTGCTGATCACGAGCGGGCCCTGCAGGGAACCGGTGGACGACGTCCGCGTCCTCACCACCCGGTCCACCGGGATGATGGGGCGGGAGCTGGCCCTGCAGGCGTTCCGCCTCGGCGCCGAGGTCACGGTGGTGCACGCCGACCGCTTCCCTCTCGTCGCCAATGTGTACGTGCAGACAGCGGCGGAGATGCGGGACGCGGTCATGGGGCTCCTGGAGGAGGAGGCCTTTGACTACTATATCAGCGCCGCGGCGATCTCGGACTTCGCCCCTGAGCGGGCGAAGGGCAAGATCCCGAGCGGGCAGGAGGTCGGCCTCAGGCTGGTCCCCCTCCCCAAACTCATTGAAACGGTGGCAAAAAGGGAGGATATCCGCACCGTGGCCTTCAAACTGGGATGGGACGAGGAGACGAAGGCGCGGGCGATGCTGGATGCAGGCGTGGAGATGGTGGTCGTCAACACGCCCGAGGTGATGGGATCGGAAAGGGGAGCGTTCGTTCTCCTCTCCGCAGCCGGGAGGAGAGAACTGCAGGGAACCAAGGAGGAGGTCGCAGCCGCGCTATGGTCAGAACTGCAGTAGCGTTCTGCCCCGGCCATATCTCCGGGTATTTCATGCAGGTGGAGGGGGACTCGCTCCTCTCAACCGGCAGCATCGGGGCGGGCATCGTCATCAATGAGGGGGTGCGTGCCGTAGTGGTGCCAGCGGACAGGCCGGAGATCGAGGTCCGGAGGGTCGATGCCGCCGGACATACCATGGAACTGATCCGGGACTCTGCACCGCTGGCCTACGTGATGGCGCGGCTCGGGTGCCCGGCATCGGTAGCCACCGAATGCCGCCTGCCCATCAGCGCCGGGTTCGGGCTGAGCGCTGCGGCACTGCTCGCCACCCTCACCGCCCTCAGTGCGGCCTATGACCTGCACCTCAGCGAGCGGGAGGTCGCCCTTCTGGCCCACGAGGCGGAGATCGTCCACCGCACCGGGCTCGGGGACGTCGCCGCCTGCCAGGACGGGGGCGTGGCCTGCAGGACCGGGCCGGGCATCGATGCACGCATAGAGCGGGAGCTCGACATCGGCGGCCCCCTCGCGGCAATCAGTTTCGGCCCCCTGGAAACCTCAACCGTGCTCTCCTCGGAAGCCCGATTGCGCGCCGTCGAGGCCGCATATCCTGGCCGCTGCCCGGACGGGATCGAGGACTTCTTTGCCCTTTCCCGCACCTTTGCGAGGGCGTCGGGGCTGGTGACAGGGGAGATCGATGGGGTGCTGCGGGCATGCGAGCGGGAGGGGATCCCGGCGAGCATGACCATGCTGGGCAGGGGGGTGTTCGCCTTCGGGAACCGCGCAGAGGCGGCGCTCGCTCCCTTCGGGGAGGTGTACAGCATGGAATGTGCCGCACACGGCGTCCGACTCGTGGAGGTGCGGGATGATTCCTGAAGACCATCCCCGCTACCGCTCGCTTCGGGCGCGGGAGCGTCTTGCCGACTGCGCACGCGCCGGGATCGTGGCCCTCGAGGGCCTGAGCGCCCACGGCAGGGGCGAGGCCTTCGACTACCTGCTCGGGGAGGCCACCACCGCGAGCGCACGCCGGGCCGAAGAGACCGCCGCGGCGATGATCATGACCGCCACACATCCGGTGATCTCGGTCAACGGCAACACCGCGGCGCTCGGCGGCGGAGCGATCGCCGCCCTGCAGCAGGCGAGCGGCGCCCTCGTGGAGGTCAACCTGTTCCACCGGACAGAAGAGCGCATGCAAAAGATCACCGCCCTTCTGGAGGAGGCGGGGGTGGCGGTGCTGCAGGGAGAGGCCGAGCGCCTCCTGCCCCTCTCCCACGACCGCGCCCTCTGCCTGCGGGAGGGCATCTATACCGCGGATGCGGTCCTCGTCCCCCTCGAAGACGGCGACCGCTGCGAGGCGCTGGTGGCGATGGGAAAGAGGGTGATCACCATCGACCTCAACCCGCTCTCCCGGACCGCTGGTGCGGCAACGCTCACCGTCGTGGACGAGCTCACCCGCGCTCTGCCCACTATCACCGCGGCATGCGCGGCCATGGACGAGGAGCGGGCAGGCGGGCTGATGGCGGCCCACGACAACCAAAGACTCCTCCGAGAGGCGCTCGATGCGATACAGGAGAGGCTGAAACATGCTCTGGATTGAGAAGTACCGCCCAAAAACATTCGATCAGATCATCGGCCAGGAGAAGGTGCTCCGCCACCTCCGGTCGTTTGCCGAACAGAAAAACGTCCCCCACATGATCGTGTTCGGCCCGCACGGCACCGGGAAGAGCGCGAGCATCGAGTGCATGGCGCGGGTGCTGTACGGCGAGTACTGGCAGGAGAATACCACAGTGCTCTCCGCCGCGGACCTCTTCTCGCAGGGGAAGGCCTACCTCGAACAGGACGAGCGCTTCTCCCACATCTTCCAGAAGGACGCCTCCCTGATCAACAACGTCAAGTACATCATCAAGTGGTACTCCTCCATCCGCCCCCTCGATGCGGAATTCAAGCTGATGGTATTCGAAGGCGCAGAACACCTCACCTTCGAGGCGCAGCAGGCATTGCGCCGGATCATGGAGCGGTTCTCCTCCACCTGCCGGTTTATCCTCTGCACGACAAACCCGAGCAGCATCATCCCCGCCATCAGCTCCCGCTGCCTGCCCCTCTTCTTCGCCCCCCTCTCCGCCGGAGAGATCCACGGGCGCCTGCAGGCCATCATGAGCGAGGAGGGGATCGACCGGGAGCAGGTCGCCCCCGAGGACCTCGAACTGATCGAGCATGCGGCGAGGGGTGATTTGCGCAAGGCGATCATGCTCCTGCAGCTCCACGTGGCAAGGGGAGAGGAGATCGACATTACCGAGATCTCGGAGTCGGAGACCCTCACCATCTCCGCGGCGGCGTTCTCCGCCCTCCGGCAGGGGCAGCTCGAGAAGGCGAACGCGCTCGTGCAGTCCCTCATGGTCGACTACGGGCTCAGCGGCCGGGAGGTGCTCCGGGAGTTGAGGACGGTCTCCACACGGGAGTACAATGACGCGCGTATCGCCGTCGCCCTCGCCGACACCGATTATCTGCTCGGCCATGCAGGGAACGATTTCCTGCAGATAGACGCCCTGCTCGCGCGGATCGCACGGGAGGTATTCAGCTGAAGAAGGTGCAGCGCCACTATGACGAGATGGCGGATGTCTACGACCGCCACTACGCCCATGACCGGGGGAGGGTGTACTACGATCACATCTGCGATATGGCGCTGGAAGATCTGCCCCGGGGCGGACGGCTCCTCGATCTCGGGTGCGGGACCGGGCTGTTCATGACCCGGTATCTTGCGTCGGGCGGGACCGCGGCCGGCCTTGACATCAGCCGGGGGATGATCGCCCGCGCCCGGCAGCGCTGCAATGGCTGCGAGGTTTCGGTCGGCACCGCGGAGCAGATCCCCTATCGCGACGGCACCTTCGATGCGGTGGCCAGCATCCTCGCCTTCAGCTACCTCCAGAGACCGGAGGCCATGCTCGGTGAGTCCTTCCGGGTGCTGAAACCGGGGGGGACCATCGCCGTCTGCACGCTGGGCAGGAACCTGCTGACCGTCCTCGTGCCGGTCATCTACCGGATCGGCGAGAAGGTCCATATCCGCCGCATAGGGATGGCGGATTTCGGGGAGCACTACTACCGGGACGGCGAGATCGCCGCCCTGTTCGCCGCAATAGGCTTTGAGGATATCAGGGTGAGACGGTGCTCCTTCGCCCACCGGGACCTGCACGACCTGGTGTTTTTCCTCGCCAGAAAAGTGGAGCCGTTCGTGGAGGAGCGCATCCCCCAGCTGGCCTACAATATCTGTGTCAGTGCAAAAAAGCCGGACTAACGCCGTCCGTCCAGCCTCTGCAGCACACGCTGCTTCTTTTCTGCCGCCGACCGGGCGGCGCGGGCCACCTTCTCCTTCATTGTATCGAAGTCGGCCTTCTCCGTGTCGACGACCTTTTTGACCGGGGTGTAGGCGGATTCCCTGAATTTCGGCAGGAAGTCGTGCTCCTCCCCGTTCACGATCAGCACGGACGCCGCGGGGCCGGCTTCCACATGCCCGATGGCCTTCATCGCCACGCCCGCGGACCTGACCGCCTCGATCACCCCTGCCGCCGCATCCGGCGGCGCCACCACGAGCAGGGCGTCGAGCGACACCCCGAGGTAGTCGATCTCCAGCGCATCGAGCATTGCCAGCACGTCCGGCTGGACAAGGCTGCGCAGAGGCGCCTCGTCGACCACGATACGGCATCCGGCGGTCTCGGCCATCTCGTAGACGTCGCCCCGCAGCCCGCCGTTGGTGACGTCGGTCATGGCGTGGATTTCGGTGAGGACGTCGCTTGCCAGCAGGGCCTCGCTCGCCCGCAGGAACGAGAGGTTGATGGTCTGCTCCACCACGTCGGGGAACCCGGAATAGATGGCCGCGGTGGCGATGGTGCCGCCTCCGGCCCCCTCGGTCATGAGGAGGACGTCGCCGGGCTCGATCGATTTTCTGGCGGTGAGGTGTTCTGCCACACCGACCGCCCCCACGCAGCCGGTCATCCTGCTCCCGAGCACCATGTCGCCGCCGATGCGCAAGGTCGAGCCGGTGACGAGGGGCACGCCCATCGCCTCGCTGACCACGGCCACCCCGGCCGTGTAGTCGAAGACCTTGGCCACATCGCCGTCGTCGCCCACGTGGATATCGGAGAGGAGGGCGAGGGGCTTTGCCCCCATGACGTAGACGTCGCGGAGCGTTGCCCGTGTGACGTGGAAGCCGGCGAGGAAGGGGAAGTCCGAGAGCCGGGAGTGCATGCCGTCCACGGTGCAGATGATGAACTGCCCGTCGCCCCTGACCGCACCGGCGTCGTCCATCTCGTCCACCCCGACATCCGCACTCGTCCTGCCGATGATGGGGATGAGCTGCCGGTGGGCGAAGAAGTCCCCCGCACCACGGGAGCCGACACCGAATGCACCCATGGAGACGCCCGAATGCTCGAAGGTGAAGAGATCCCCCTCGAGATCCGAGGAGTGGTGCACCTCTTCTGTCACGGCGCGGGCGAACGCACGCGCATACGCGGGGGAGACATCCTTGAACTCCCGGATGCGTTCCTCCAGGCGATCGATGATCTCCTCGTCGGGTGCCCCCGATGCCCGGTACCGCCGTGCAAATTCCTCTACATCCATAAGTACATTGATCTTTGGCGGCGGACGGCATAAATCATCCACCCGTGCCCTGGTGCACGGATTCCGGGAAACATTCAAACCCGGCCAGTGCAAACACCACAGGCATGAAAGTCCCGACGATGCCCTTCGCCTGCACCGTCGCCGGTTCGGACTCCGGCGGGGGCGCCGGCATCCAGGCCGACCTGAAGACGTTTGCCGCGCTCGGGGTCTGGGGGTGCACCGTGCTCACCGCTGTGACCGCCCAGAATACGAAAGGGGTTGCGGGGAGCTGGGCGCTTGCCCCGGAGGCGGTGGCGGCGCAGATGGCGGCGGTCATCGACGATTTCCCCATCGCCGTATGGAAGACGGGGATGCTCGCCAATGCCGCCATCATCAGGGCGGTCTCGAGGAGCCTCCCTTCCGGTGCGCCGCTGGTGCTCGACCCGGTGATGGTCTCCACCAGCGGGCATGCGCTACTCGCGGAGGAGGCGGTCGCCGACCTCATCGAGGTGCTCGTTCCCCGGGCAACGGTGATCACCCCCAACCTCAGGGAGGCGGAGATCCTGAGCGGCATTTCCCCCCTCACCGACACCGACGGGATGATTGCCGCGGCGGAGGAGATCGCCTCCCTCGGTGCCGAATCGGTGGTGGTCAAGGGGGGGCACCTTGCGGGAAGGGCGGTCGACGTGTTTTTGCAGGGCGGCGAGACGCTCTTTTTAGTCGGCGAGCGGGTTCCCTACGACGTGCACGGCTCGGGCTGCTCGTTCGCCTCGGCCATCGCCGCCTACCTCGCCCGGGGGCTGGACCTGAGGAGCGCCGTCCGGGAGGCCAAGGAGTTCATCGAGGCGGCGCTGAAAGGCGCGGCGGTGAGCGGCAGCGGGCACAGGATGGTGCATCCGGGTGCGTGGCGGGAGTAACCCCACCACCGGTGCGCACACGGCACCCCGCCCGTCCCGTGTTCTGGCGGATGCATCGGCGTCGGCGCAGACGAAAAAGGCAGGTTTATGTGGTGTTCACCAGAGATCTCTCTGTCATTCGCGGTGGGGCCATGGACGAGATCGACGGGGCGATTCTGGATGAACTGCAGCGGGACAGCAGAATCTCCATGGCGGAACTGGGCAAAAAGTTCAACATCGCCCCCTCCACCGCGTTCAAACGCATCGAGAAACTGAAGAAAAACGGGACCATCGAGAAGTTCACCATCTCCATCAATCCCAGCTATTTTGCGCATAACCTGGTCACCTTCCTCACCATCAAGGCAGACCCGGAGGAAAAGGAGACGGTCGCCGCCTTCCTCTCCGATCTCTACCTGATCTCCGAGGTATACGAGACCCTGGAGCCCTGCGACTTCATCGCCAAGGCGCGGGTCGAGACCATCACCCAGCTGAAGATGGAGATCCTGATCCCGCTCAGCGAGCTGAAAGGGGTGCGCGAGATCAAGCCCGTCATCACCGTCAAACGCTACAAGGAGCAGTTTTAGGAGCATTGATATGTTAGAAACGCACTTCGTCCTCATCCAGCAGGTCCTCGCCCTGATCACCCTCATCCTCGGGGGGGCGCTGATCATCTTCATCTACGACGCCTACCGGATGGTCAGGCAGCCCACTCTCCTCTACTTCACCGCGGGGCTGTTCGTCCTCGTGATTGGCATCGTGCTCCCGGACATCGCTGCCATCGCCAATCCGGCGGAGACCCTCACCTACTGGTCGGCGGTCATTTCCCGGATCCTCGCCATCATCGGCATCGGCGTGATGATCTTCGCAGTACTGAGAGGGTAGCCATGCGTGCCGGCGGATCGTTTGCACGGGACTGGCAGCTGATCAAACTCTCCCGTACCTGGCACCCCCACGACCTCTCCGGGGCGATCCTCGAGCGCCTGCTCGAGGCGCACAACCCCCTCGTGGTCACCGAGATCGGCAAGGCCGCCCGTGCGCTGGGAGCGGAGGAAGGAAGGCAGTTCCGGGAGCGGATGCCGGCGGGCATGGACGAGGTGACGGTGCTGGAGAGCCTCTTTTTGGTGGGGGGCATCTGGTGCGAGGCGGCACGCGACGAAGACGGGGCGATGCTCCGGATCAGGAAGGACACCGGCACGTTTCTGGGCGGCGCCGGGCACCTCGAGACCATCGCTATTCCCTTCCTCGCCGGGATCATCGAGGCCATCGCCCCGGGTGCGAGGGTGCGGGAGTACGGCGACCTGCTCGAGGTGCTGGTGGTGGCCACCCCCTGATCCGCGGGCCAGCGGCACCGCCCTGATGGGCCAAAGCATACCGTTCCACATATGAACCTGCGGAATGCGGCTAACCATTATCGATAATCATATTGCATTATCATATGGCATAAATTTTAAATAGAGTTATATACTTTTGCTTTTCGTCGAATTATAAAAATAACCATATTTTACAGCGATTGCGAATGAGATTTCCATACAACCAATAGAAGGAAAAAATATTTCTTTTTCGTATCAATCAGAATCAAATATAATTCCCCCTCATTTCACTTAAGAACCCTTATATAGCAACAGAAAAATCGTTACTGTGCAAATCATTGCAGCCGGTGTCCCGGGGAGGACACCGGTTCGAGGTGAATTTCACATGAATTTCCATGAAAATGAAGAGGCAGTCTCACCGGTTATCGGTGTTATCCTGATGGTGGCAATCACCGTCATCCTCGCCGCAGTCATTGCGGTGTTTGTCTTCGGCATGGTCGGAGATGTGCAGTCGACGAAGAGCATTGGTGTTACCGCGAAGCAGAGTGGTGGCAGTGCAATTATCACCTATATGGGCGGCCCGGATCATGCAAGCGTTGAAAGCATCGCAGCCACAATTGATGGATCCCCATGGACTGGTGATACCACAAACGTAACCTCAACTAATACCGCCGAACCTGACGTTGGTGCTTCCTGGACTGTTAAAATGAGCAAATTAGCTGGCAGTCCGGATCCAGCTGATCAAAACCGTGTTGTCGTAATTGCAACCTTCAGCGACGGAACATCCCAAGTGCTCCTTGACACCACTATCTAATCCTATCCTTTTTTATTTTTCCATGCCTTCCGGAACCATCAAGTAAAAACCAATAGTAATATTTCCTCATATTGAGGAGGGAATCATACTGTGAATACATCCAACAACGATGATGCAACCTCCGAATCCATCGGAACTATACTCACCGTGGCCATTACCGTCGTGCTCGCAGCATTTGCGGTGCTCTATTTCTTCGGAATGGCCTATGATGTCGATGACATGTATGTGGTGAGCACCTCGGCGAAGTTCATCGACGACGCCATCTGCCCCACTTCAACGATGTGAGGCTCTCTCGTATCTTTGATATGAGAAGATTCATCACCTGCCACGGGGGACCGGATCACCGTAGATTGGCGACCCCCACCAGGCCAAACGGGTTTTTTCCGCAGGCAATTATGGGACATTTGTGGTTGCGACCTCAATGGACGAAATACAACAGGTTGTCCCTGAAATCTGAGTCGATAATAATCCCATGTTTATTATTAAAAAACAATTAGAATAATTTTATATAACCTGAAGTGATATTAATTTTTAATTCTACGGGGATCGTATCATGAAAAAAATAACTACCGAAGACGCCACCTCCGAATCCATCGGCACCATCCTCACCGTGGCCATCACCGTCGTAATCGCCGCCGCGGCGATGGTCTTCTTCTTCGGCATGGCCCACGAGGTGGACGACATGTACGTGGTGAGCACCTCGGCGAAGTTCGTCGACGATGCAATCGTCATCACCTACCATGGGGGGCCGGATCATGACCGGCTGGACCACCTGAACTGGACCATCTATGACGGCGCCGGCGCCAAGTACGCGGGAGCGCCCGCCGAGAAGTGGCTGGACCACCCGGAGATCGGGGACTCCACAGGACCGATCGGGGCGTTCTCCGCAGGCCACTATCGGGTGATGGTCGTCGCCACCTTCTTCGACGGGACACAGCAGGTCATCCTGGACAAGGACCTCGTTAAATCCTGAGCGAACGTATAATAATATTATTATATAATACAAAACTCCAGATTTTTAATAAACTATAAATCTCCCGCGGAGAATTTCACCATATGAAAACGGGGATTCATCTTCTGGTTCTTCTCGTCTTCGCCCTCGTCGCCGGCTCCGCCGGGTGCATGGATACCTGGCTGCAGGTCTCCGGCCCCACAGGAAACGGGGATGTTACACCGATTCCCACGCAGGTCGCCAGCTACGGCTCGATCGACATCACTTCCAGCCCCTGGGGCGCCGACGTGTACGTCGACGGCCTCTACGAGGGAAGGACGCCGGTGACCGTCGGGAACGTGCCTGCCGGTACGCACGAGATTATCCTTGCCAAGGACGGGTACGAGGACTACAAGCAGAACGTCACGGTGAAAGCCGACCAGTCGGTCACCGTCAAGCGTACCCTGACCGTCCCGAAACCGGACATCCACATCACGGTCACCTCCACCGATACCGGCTTCCGGTCGCCCAAGTGCTACTGGGAGGTCGCGGGGACCATCAGCAACGGTGGAGCGGGAGTGGCCCACGATCTCGTGCTCACCCTCGAACTCGACCCCGAGGATAACGCCTACGATACCGCCTCCACCGAGAAGCGGATCGGGTATCTCAATCCCGGGGAGACGAGGGAGTTCTACATCTGGGTGGACGCCGCCAGCTGCTCGGATTACACCGGCAAGCTGAAGTACGAGTACTACGACCTGGATGACGAGAAGCACTCAGGTACGGCGAAAAGCATCTGAACACCAAAAAAAATAGGAAAATACCTTTTTTTCAGGCCCTGTGCGGCCCTCTAATGATGAATATCAGTCGCTCGCTTCGATATATTTCCACAGGAGCTCGAGGGCCTCCCGCTCCCGCTCGCCCCCGCACTTCCTGATGATGCCGCCGTGGTGCTCGATGAGCTGCTCGAGCAGGGGGTCGCGGTTTCGCACGTAGCGGGTGGCGTGCACCGTCGCCTCCACGATGCCCGCGAACCCCCGGTTCACCGGGTGGAGGCGGAGGTCGAGGATCTCCTCTTTGAGGGGGGTGAGCCGGACGACCATCGATTCCGCGCCCCGGCGCTCGATCATTGCTCCGAACGCCATCCACGCCTCGGCCCCCTCCAGCCGGTGCATGAGCGTCCCTGCCACCTCCTCCTCGACGAAGGCGTCGTCCGGCAGGTCATCGAACGCAGTTCTCACGTAGAGTACCGGGTCGAAGACGAAGTTCGCCACGACCCAGCCGTCCCGGGCCACGTGTGCCGCGGTGTGGCTGCCGTGGAAGAGCACCATCCGCGGCTCAGTCTTGCGGTTGATGATCCCAATCGGGGCGGCGTTGTAGCGCGTGGTGGCGATGATCTCGTTGATCCCGTCCCTCAGCAGTCCCACTGCCACCCCTCCCCGAGGGCCACATAGATGCCGGCGATGATGAGATCGGCGATCGAGCCCGGGTTGATGCCCCGCTCCAGGCACTCCTCATCGAACGCCTCGAGGCTGCGCCTTCCCGCGAGCACCGCTCCCGCCTCCCGCCGCGTCCATTCGGCCACCTCTGTGCCGTGCTTTTTCATGACGAAGGTGTCGATCTCCTCGGAGAGCAGCCGCAGGAACGCCTGCACGATCGCCTGCCTCCCCGCCCCTTCCTCGAGATAGTCCGCCGCCTTCCGGGTGAGCGCAAAATCGTTCGACCACTCCCGGGCCACCATGTCCTTCGGGGCCGAATAGGCCATGATATCCAAGAGGGTCATCCCCCGCTCCCGGATGGTGGCCGTCGCCGCCGGGTCGTTGACATCGATCTCCTCGTCGCTCTCCAGCATGCGGACCTTTGTTGCCCCGAACGCCTCGTAGAAGGCGAGGGAATCCTGCACCGTGGTCTGCCGGACCGCGGAACAGGCACCCTCGATATCCCCGCCCAGGATCAGGGGGAAGAGCAGGATAAACGCACCGAAATGGGTGTTGCCCCCGCCGTGGCAGGAGGTGAGCTCCACCGCCTCCCTGATGAGCGCCCCGATGCCCCCCTCGCCCTGTTCGGCACGCTCCAGCGCCGGGCGGGCCATGATCGCGGAGGCAAGGAAGTGCTCAAGCCGGGTGTCCTCGTAATCGTGGCAGCGGTCCACGTTCCCCGGCTTCGGGTAGGCGCACACCTCGAGCATCATCGCCAGCTGGGCGCGTTCGGTCCGGGAGAGGGGGGGACATCGGTTCATGAAAAGATTGTGGCCATGATTTTTTCCGCCATGCGCCGCTTGTAGCGCATGTAATCCTGGTGGGAGAGCCCGAGCTCCCGCAGGTGCATGTCGCGGAACATGCAGGGGGTCGAACTCTTGCAGCAGAACGCGAGGCTGCCGAAACAGGTGTGTTCCCCCTCCTCGAGCGGCGTCTTCTCCACGCACTCCTGCTTCAACGCGATGAATGCGCCGCGCTCCATCTCGATGCGCCGCAGCAGGGGCAGCAGGGGACAGTCCTTCACCGGCATGCAGCAGAAGGTGAGCGCACGCATATCGCCGCCCCGGCAGAGCTGTTTCGGGGCGTTGTACCACCCGATCTCGTCCGCATACTGGCTGACGGCCGCATCGAGCGCAGCCAGCGTCTCCGCATCGGACTGCCGCGCCAGCGACACCATGTCCGCACCGTGGGAAAACATCTCCTTGGCGACGGGAAAGGAGTTGATGGAGTTGTTGGCGATGAGCATCAGCGGGACGCTGTTGCGCAGCTGCCGCAGCTTCGCGTGCCCGAAGTCCATCAGGTCCGCGTGGATGACATCCGCTCCCGCCTTCCAGATGAGCCGGGCGAGATCCTTGTCATTGGCGGCAACACCGGCGCGGATCTTCACCGAGACCATCACCCCGGCGCTCTTCAGCGCCTCGATGGTCGCCTTCAATTGATCGGGGTGGTGGAGCAGGTACTCTCCGCACCCCGCGTCGATCATCGGCTGCTGCCGGCAGTGGGCATCGATCTCATAGACCACCCCTCTGCCCAGCGCCTCGGCGATCTGCTGGAACGACTCAGGGGTGCTTCCCCGCAGGTTCACCCCGCAGACCACATCGCTCTCTTTGAGAAGGGCCGTCTGTTTTGCCAGTTCCTCCACCGGGTCGTCGTAGACGAATTCCTTTCTCCCCGCCTTCACCAGGGCATCGCTCGCCTTCAGCGTCGCCTCGTCGATGGAGTACCCGCCCATGAACGCCGCCCCCACGTGGTCTGCGCGGGCGAGCACGTATGCGGCATCAACCCATCCTGCCATCGATGCGATGGCGATGGGCGTCTTCACCACCTCATCATTGAGTATCAGTTCAAAGCGGTCATAGGGGTCCATCATAATTCCTCTAGGTTGCGTTCGCAAAAATCAAATGTCTTTGGGTAGATCTTCGAGGGTATAACACTCGCCGTTGCGGACCAGGGGAATTCCGCAACGGAACTCCTCGATCGAGATGCCGGGAGATGCGCCGTACATCCTCCTGACCTCCGCCCACGGCAGGAGGAACGCCTCCTTGGCCTTTCCCGGCCCCGAGCGGAATTCCACCGCCAGGTAGCCCCGCCGCCCGGTCTTCTCGAGAAACTCGGAGATCGCGTCGACCTGGTGGACATTGTGTTTGTCCTCGTGGAAGTGCTGGGAGAAGTAGACCTTCTTTCCCCGGATGGATTTGCACTCGACGGCCAGGTACAACCGGGGGTCGAGGGAGTCCACGAGCACGTCGACGTACTGGGTATTGAATTTGGACTGTTTGAGACGGTAAGCAAACCCGCGGGTGGTACGTTCGCTCAGGAAAGTATTGAAACAATGAACGATATCCCGCTCAAAATCACTCATTTATACCATATCTCTGCGGGGATGAGAAAAAATAATCGATAATAATTTTATACATTATCGTAGTACATGGTAGAATATGGGTAAGAAAGGATTATTACTCGTGGGCCACGGCAGCAAGAAGCCCTACAACAAGCAACTCATCGAAGAGACCGCACAGACGATTGAACAGAAAGACGATTCCTTTCTTGTAAAATCCGGATTTATGAGCATCAACGAACCGACTGTCGAAGAGCAGCTCAACGCCTTCCGAAACGAAGATATCGACGCCCTCGTGGTCGTGCCGCTCTTCCTGGCCAAGGGAGTGCACATCCTCAAGGACATCCCTGAAATCCTCGGGCTCGAAGAGGGCAGCTACGCCGGGACATTCAGGGCCAACGGCAGTGAAATCCCGCTCATCTACGCCCAGCCCATCGGCAGCGACCCCCTGCTCGCCGAACTCATGCTCAAGAACGCGTACCAGGCAATCGACGAACTGCTGTAGGCGTATGAATATCCTGGTGCTCGACACCATCCACGGTGGTGAGGTGCTCGCCCGCCACCTCCTCTCTTCTGGACACACCGTTGATGCAGTGGATATCTACCGCCATGCGCAGGGCATCGATGTACAACAGGCACTTCTGAGATCGTATGACTGCATCATCGCCCCCGTACACCTCGACCCCGATCATCCCCTGCTGCAGCGAAAGACTATCCCCCGCATTACCCACCACGAGGCGGTCGGGCGCATACTCGCCGGCACTGCGCCGATGCCCATGATCGAGATCACGGGATCGCAGGGCAAGACCACCACGGCATCCGCGCTCGCCTCCCTGTTCGGGGGCCCGGGCATCCTCCACACCTCCCGGGGCACCGTGGAGTACCCGGCAAAGACCCTGCTCTGGAAGCGCAGCATCACCCCGGCCTCGGTCATCGACGCCGCAATGCGGGCCCGATCCCTCGGCGGATGGCTGATCGCCGAGGAGTCGATCGGGGTTTCCGGTGCAGGCAGCGTGGGAGTGCTCACCTCAGGAGAGGACTATCCCATCGCCGCAGGAAAGAAACGCGCACTCGCCGAGAAGATGCGGCTTCTCTCCCGCTGCAACACGGTGGTGGCAGCGCCGGGCATCCCGCCGTGGGCCGACCACATCATCAGCACGGACGACATGGCCTCGTGCGCGGGGAATGTCTGCCGCTATACCTGCAACGGCATCGAGGGCTCCTTTTCCAGCGACCTCCTGCACCTCGAGGGCTACCGCACTGCGCTCATGACCGCCGCGGCGGTCGCCTGCCTCTGCGGCGTCGATCCCGCGCCCCTGGCCGGATTCCAGGCACTGGAGGGGAGGATGTCCACAATATGGGCCGAGGGAAGGCTCATCGTGGACAATGCCAACAGCGGCACGAACGCCGCCACCGCCGTCGAGGCCGCACGCTACGCCCGGCTCCTCTCGCCCTCAGATGATCTCGTACTGGTGATCGGCCTGGAGTCGCGGACCGTATGCGAGGGGTTCCCCGAAGAGGCCATGTGGCAGGCGATCGCGCAGATCCGCCCCACAAAAGTGATGCTCGTCGGAGCCACTGGATCGCTTCCCGCGCGCGTGTCTGCGGCAGGTATCCCCTCGGAATATTGCGAGACGCTCGAGGAGGCCCGGGACCGGGTATGCTCACGTCACAGACGAGAGAGTATTGTCCTTTCAGTGAAAACATGGAGGTAACATATGCAGTACATTCAACCGCGACCGAGTTCGATCGTCGCCGCCCTCTATACGGCGAGGGACCTTGAGGTGGACGTGGCCATTCTCCACGGCCCCTCGGGGTGCTCGTTCAAGCACGCCCGCCTCCTCGAGGAGGACGGGATGCGGGTGCTGACCACATCGCTCGCCGACAACGAATTCATCTTCGGCGGGCAGAGCACCCTTGAGCGGGTCCTTCGCCACGCAGAAGAGGAATTTTCACCGGAGCGCATGGCCGTGGTGGGCACCTGCGTGGCCATGATCATCGGGGAGGACATGGGATCGGCCGTCGCCGATGCGGGGATCACCACCCCCACCATTGCCGTGGAGATCCACGCCGGCTACCGGGAGAACATCGACGGGGTCATGGCCACCCTGCAGGCGGCCGCCGACGCCGGGTGGATCAGCGGGGACGAGCTGGAGCGGCAGCGTTTCCTGATGGCGAAGGCCAACGAGGTCGAACACCTCAGGGGGGCCGCCTACAAACCCTACGTCCAGCCGTCCCGCGGGGACCTCAAACACCTGGTGGCAGCACGGCTGCTCGCCTGCGTGACCGAAGGCAAACAGGGAGTTGCGGTCCTCAACGCCAAAAAAGAGACCGCGTACATGTTCGCCGACGCCCTCATCGCCCTGCACAAGGCGGTGCCGGACGCCGACATCACCTACCTTGCCAACCTGGAGCCGCGGGGACTTCCCAAGGTCCGCAGGGACGCCGAAAATATTGCCGCGGTGCTGGAGGAGCAGGGCGTCCCGTATGAATCTATCGGTGCGCTCGATGAATACGGGGCAAACGGCGATCGCCTCGGGGAACGGATCCGCGAGCTCTCCCCCGATTTTGCCCTCCTCGCCGGGGTCCCCCACGCCATCCCGCCGGAGTACACACAAGCGATGGAGGTCTTCTCCATCACCAACGGGCCGCGCCAGGTGGAACCGCTCCGCTATATCGGCCACCAGCACGTGGTGGTGGAAGTCGACCTCCACCCGAAGACGCTTGGGGTGCGTACCGTGGTGGAGAGCGAATTCGGGGCGGTAGTGCGGTCGCTCATCCGGTGACCGGAGGTACTCATGCGGCACGCAGGGAGTAAGATATGAAAGGGCTCCTGATAACCGGCGACCGGTCGGGGAGCGGAAAGACGAGCATCACGCTGGCCCTCTCCGCACTCCTCTCCCGGGCCCACGATGTCCAGACCTTCAAGGTGGGCATGGACTACATCGACCCCTCGTACCACACGGGGGTGACCGGCAGGCCGTGCCGGAACCTGGACAGCTACGTGATGGGTGCTGCCCAGAACCGGGCCATATTCGACCATGCCTGCGCCGGCGCGGATCTCGCCCTCGTGGAAGGCGTCCGGGGGCTCTTCGAGGGCTCGGAGGCGCTCTCCAACGAGGGCAGTACGGCCAGCATTGCCACCCTGCTCGACCTGAACGTCATCCTGGTGGTCAACGCCCGCAGCATCACCCGGAGCGCCGCGGCCATCGTCAGGGGGTTCATGGACTTCGATCCCGATGTCAGGATCAAGGGCGTGATCCTCAACAACATCGGGGGCGAGAGCCACCGGCAGAAGGCGGTTGCCGCCATCGAGCACCACTGCGAGATCCCGGTGGTCGGGGCGATCCCGCGTACCGAGGAGATGCACCTGACCATGCGCCACCTCGGGCTGGTGCCCTACCTCGAGGGCCGGGGAACGGACGCGTTCCTCGCAAGGATCGACGCTATCACGGGGATGATCGAGGATCACGTCTCGCTGGACGCCCTGCTGGACTGCGCGGGGGAGGTGGTGCCGCACGGGAGTCCCGCCGCACCGCTCTTTCCGCGGGCCAGACCTGCGGATGTGCGGATCGGGGTGGCCCTCGACGAGGCCTTCAACTTCTACTATGCCGACCTCTTCGACCTCCTCGCATCGCTCGGCGCAGAATGCATCCCCTTCAGCCCCATCCACGACCGCCTGCCCGACGCGGAGGGCTACATCCTCGGGGGAGGCTACCCCGAACTCTACGCGGCCGGGCTGGAGGCGAACGACCGCATGCGGGAAGCGTTGCGAGACGTCTCCCGGAGCGATACCCCCATCTATGCCGAATGCGGCGGGCTGCTCTACCTGACCGACCGCATCGTTTTGAAGAAGGGGTGGCAGGGGAGCGATGCCGACGCCTCATTCGGGATGTGCGGGGTGTTCTCCGGCGAGACCAGAATGCCCGCACGGCGGGTCGTCGGCTATGTCGAGGGGCATTCCTCGGGGCAGGGCCCCCTCGGCAATGCCGCGTTCAGGGGCCACGAATTCCATCACACCGACGTGGTGCTCGATCCCGGCACCCGGTATGCCTACCGCCTCACCCGGGGGATCGGTATACAGGACACGCTTGACGGGGCGCTCTCCCACAAAACACAGGGGAGCTATACGCACCTGCACCCCGTGGCAAGCCAATCCATGCTGGAGCATTTCGTCGGCGAATGCAGGAAAAAACCCTGAAGAAACCACCCCTGCACCAATCTTTCTTCTTCTTTTCCGCGAAAAAACAAAAAAAATACTATGTGCAACGATCAAACATAGGTCATGATCATTTACCTTGACGGTGAGTTTGTCCCCGATACGGAGGCAAAAATCTCGGTATTCGACCACGGATTGCTCTACGGGGATGGTGTGTTCGAGGGGATACGGGCGTACAACGGCAGAGTCTTCCGCCTCAAGGAGCACATCGACCGTCTCTACGACTCGGCGAAAGTCATCGACCTGGCCGTCCCGGTGGACAAAGAGGGATTCGCCGAAATTATCCTGGAGACCCTGAGGAAGAACAACCTCAGGAATGCCTACATCCGCCCCATCGTCACCCGCGGAAAAGGTGATCTCGGCCTCGATCCCAGAAAATGCCCCAAACCCACGGTGATCTGCATCGCCGTTGAGTGGGGCGCGATGTACGGCGACCTCTACGAGAAGGGCCTGACCGCCGTCACCGTCTCGGTCAGGAGGAACTCTGCGGAGGCGATGCCCCCCAATGTCAAGAGCCTCAATTACCTCAACAACATCATGGCCAAGATCGAGGCGAACTGCAAGGGCGGCGACGAAGCCATCTTCTTCGACACGAACGGCTACATCTCGGAAGGCTCAGGCGACAATATCTTTGTCGTGAAAAACGGCGTCCTCATCACCCCGCCCACCCTCAACAATCTCAGAGGGATTACCCGGGAGGTGGCGCTGGAGATCGCCCAATCCATGGGCATCCCGGTGAAAGAGCAGAACCTCGGATACTATGATCTCTATGCCGCGGACGAGATCATCGTCACCGGCACGGCCGCAGAGGTCGCCCCGATCACCCTCATCGACGGGCGCAGTGTCGGCAACGGCAAACCGGGCGCCATCACCCGCCAGCTGATGGCGGCGTTCAAGGCAGCGACGGAAAAAGAGGGAACACCGATCTTCGACTGAATTCGCCCGGTTCCACCCGATACATCACCATTTTTTCCAGACACGCGGGCATACGGCATCTGCTGCCGTGGAGCGTGGAGACCGATCCTCAGACGAGTCCCGCTCCCGAAAGGTCGCATGTACCGCCGGTCCGGCGATACGGCAGAAGTCCCCGTCCATTCGCTCCATGGCCTGCAGGAACCGGGATTGCGCCACCCGCTGCGCTCCCACCCCTGCCGGGGTCGCCGAACAATCCATCCCGGCGAAGTGCCGCAATGCTCCACAGGTACGGGTGCATCCCCCGGCGTTCCCGTTCGCTCGCTCCAGGATCGCAGGGTGCTCCCCCCGATCCGGTTCCGCAGATGCCGCGCCCTCACCGCCCTGCGGACATCCACCGGGATCTCTCCGGAGGCGGAGGCGGAGGCGTCCCGTCCGCCGTTCCGCCCAATGTCCCTCCGCAGAGGGGACTGTCCACCAGGTATGCTGCGGTGCGGCGGTGCACTGCATTCAAGTGCCATGCACGTAATATGTTCAATCAGCCTTCCCGACCCCTCAACGGAGCAACAGGGTGCATGCAGATGACCGGCAACGCAGTGAAGATCCCCCGGGCGACGTGCAAGCTCTTCGGCGCGATCAAGGCCCTCTCCACCATCAAAGAGAGCGCAATCCTCGTGCACGGGCCGAAGGGCTGCGTCTACCATATCAACTATATCCTCGGCATGCGGGGCGATTCCCCGTCCGAGATCTACTGCACATGTCTGGACGAACAGGATGTCATATTCGGCGCCGAAGACAAGCTCAGGGGCGCGATCGAAGAGCTCGATGCGGAGCTGTCACCCGACCTCATCGTGGTCCTCTCCTGCTGCGTCTCGGACATCATCGGCGAAGACATCGCCAGCGCCGTGAAGGCGGCAACGACCGCCTCACGGGTCGTGGGGATCGAAGCAGGGGGCTTTGAGGGCGACTTCCGTACAGGATACAGCGAGACCCTGAGACGGCTCGTCGAAGAGTTCGTACGCGGACCGGACGCGATCGATGAGAGGGCCGTCAACCTGGTCGGCCTTCTGAGAGGCGGACCGGATCTTCGGGAGCTCCGGCGCATGCTCGATCTCATCGGCGTCCGGGTCAACGCAACGCTCACCGCAGACGCCACGCTCCACCAGATCGAGCAGATGGGCTCTGCGGCGCTCAACATCGTCGTCTGCGAACCGGCCGGGAAGGAAGCTGCAGAACAGCTGCAAAAGGTCTGCGGCACTCCCTTCATCGTCGAAGAGGTACCCATCGGGTACGCCGCAACGTTGCGCTTCCTCGACCGCGTCGCCGAATCTCTCGGCATTCCGCCGTACAGAGGGCCGATCCCCGATACCTCCGGTGCCTGCCGCGAGGCCCTGCGCGGCCGGCGGGTGGCGATCGTAAGCGGGCCGACACGGGCCATCTCCATGACCCGGTTTTTAAAAGAGCTCGGCCTCGAGCCGGCCCTGATCGTCGTTGACTTCGATTCCGACACCGCGGCCAGGCTGGAGGGGCTTGTTAGCCGGGAGTGCGAAGTCCTCATCGAGCCGGAGCAGGAGCGGATCGTCGAAGCGCTCAGGATGTGCCGGATCGATCTCCTCATCGGCGGCATGCTTGAGAAGCCGATTGCCGCATCGCTCGAAATCGAGCATCTGGACATGATGCACGGAAGCCAGAAGACGCTCGGCTTCCGGGGCGCCGCGCATCTCATGAAACTCCTGGAGAGGCACACACCCCCTCATCCCGGCGATTCCGGGTAGGCGCAGGGCCCGGCCGGCGCCACCCGGCACGTTCATGAATACGGAGAGAATGCCGGTAAATGATTGATTCGAACCGGAATTTACAGGCAAACCTTTTTATTTGCTCACATCCAAGTTGTATGGCACATCGGTGCAAGAACCCGAACTGCTGCTATAGTGTAGGGGCCAATCATGTCGGCCTTTCACGCCGACGACTGGGGTTCAAATCCCCATAGCAGCATAAAGAGCCTATTTTTTCCATTTTGCCGGATACCCGCACATATAGACCGTTTTTGGATCACATTGTCGAGCAATGCATCAATGGCGATCCTACATAATGATTGATGATGCCCCTGTAATATAGCTGGGATGCAGGTGCTGGTGAGTGTCTGGTGCTGCCTTCATATGATGTGTGTGCTCCCCCCGGGAGATGTCACACCAGCCGGTATCATGCTGCCGGTACGAAAGCGGCATCCCGCTCGGTTCATCCGGGATGCGGTGTGATGGGAGGGGCCAGTCGCCCCCTCTCACTCCAGCGTCCGGCGGTAGGTTACGATCCCGAGCGTGATGGCGATCCCGGAGAAAACGAACAGCGCTACAAGATCCCAGCCGATGAGGGCCATCTGCCCCCGCAGGATCAGGCTGCGAAGTGCGTGAATCGCATAGTACTCAGGATTTATCGTGGTTATCCAGCGGAGCCAGGGGGGCATGCCGAGCACGGGGTAAAACGCCCCGCTGGTCATGAAGAGCATGAGGTTTAAGAACGCTACGACCGAGGCATACTCCTGCTGGGAGGAAAAACGTGAACTGAACGAGATCACGAGGCTCGTAATCCCAATGCTGATAATGAAGAGGACGATGAGGACCATGAAAAAGGTCTCCATGCTGTCGACCGCGATGCCTGCAACGAAGATATCGACGAGGAAGATGATGAAGCCCGCCATGAACGCCTTGACCGTCCCGCTCGCGATGATCCCGAAGATGATGCTTGAGCGCTTCACCGGCGTGACGAGATAGCCCTCGATGATACCGTTCTCCCTGTCGCGGATCAGGCCGATCCCGCCGCCCATCATGGTGGTCATGAAGATGGCCATGACGATGACCCCGACGCCGAAGAACTGGATGTACTGGATGTCGCCGTAAATCTTCGAGACCTGCAACGGATTCTCTGCCCCCGACTGCGCAATCACGCTGCTCACCCCGGACTGGATCAGGTTGGGGATCATATACTCGGAGCTGTCGATGGAGAGGCGGACGACGTTATCGTTTGTGACCTCGGAGGGAAATATTACCACAGCCATGACTCTCCCGTCGGCAAACGCCTGCTTTGCCGTCGCTTCCCCGGAGAAAACCGTGACATCGAACATCCGGGGTTTGTCCTCCGTGTGGAAGTGGGCGAGTGCATCGACAGTCGAGAGGAAGAGGGGATTCGTGTTGCCATATGGATCCTCGTGCGCCACCCCAATGGGGATATGAGTGATCGTCCCTCCCATGGCATTCCCGAAGATAATGAGGTACATAATGGGCATGAACAGGGTCATCACGATGATGGCGGGGTTCCCCATGAACTTCTTGAAGTCTCGTTTGAAGATCGCTATGGCGCCCCGCATCATGGCCGACCCCTCCCCTTCCGGCTGGCAGGTTCTCCACCGCCGGCATCCAGTCCCTTCCCGGTGAGGTAGATGAAGACGTCCTCGATCGAGGGGGAGCGGATGGTGATCGATGCCATGGGGAGGGAGTGATGCTCGAATGTCTCAAGAATTGAGGGCAGGACACGGCTCCCGTTCTCGGCGGATATAAGGATTTTGTTCTCCCTGACCTCCACGGAGGTGAGACGGTTATCCGCCTGCAGTGCCGCGAGAGCGTCCTCATCCATCGTCTCGACCTCAATCTCGATGAGGTCGCCGGAGGGGAGGGAGTGCTTGAGGTTTTCGATGGTATCGAGCCGGAGGAGACGCCCTTTATCCACGAAGGCGATGCGGTCGCAGAGCTTCTCCGCCTCATCCATGTAGTGCGTGGTCAGGATGATCGTCGTCTCCTCATCGTTCAGGGCCGCTACATGCAGCCAGATCTCCCTTCGGGATTCCGGGTCGAGCCCGATCGTCGGCTCGTCCAGGAAGAGAATGAGGGGTTTGTGGATGAAAGCCCTCACAATCTCGAGTTTCCGCTTCATCCCGCCCGAGAACGTCCGCACCGGTGCATGGGCGCGGTCGGTCAGATTGACCATCTCCAGAAGTTCCCGGATCCGCGCATCGAGTATGCGGGGATCGATGTCCAGCAGATTGCCGTAAAATTCCAGGTTGTCGTAGGCGGTGAGTTCGGGATCGAGGGTGCTGTTCTGGGGGCAGACCCCGATCACCCTGCGGATCTCCTCCGGCTGGCGGACTACGTCATAGGGACCGATGAACGCTCTCCCCGAGGTGGGCTGGAGGAGAGTGGTGAGGATACGAATGAGCGTGCTTTTTCCTGCTCCGTTCGGCCCAAGGAGGCCGAATATCTCCCCTTTCCGCACTTCGAAGGATACATCGTCCACAGCCTTCACCGTGCGGCTCCGATCCCGGAAGACCTTGGAGAGGTGCTCGATGCGGATGATGCTCGCCGGGGTGCTGCTGTCTCGCTCTTCACTGGAGATGCGTGAATCCACCTAATCACCTCTTCCTGAGACCTTCCGGAGGATAGCGATCAGGTTTTCCGCCGATCTGCAGAGTATCTCGATATCCTCATCGTCCAGGGGGGAGAGGAGTTCTCGCATATCCCCCTGGAAACGTACCAGGGACTGCCGCATGTGATTCCTGCCCCTCTCCGTGATCACAATGTCGATCACCCGGCGGTCCTTCGGGTGAGAACGCCGCTCTGCAAATCCATCCTTTTCCAGGTCATCCACGAGGGCGGTCATGTAGGGTTTTGAGATGTATTGCCGCCGGGCAATCTCGGACATCGGAAGGCTGCCTTCCCGGCAGAGAAGGGCAAGGACGCGGTACTGGGCGGCCTGCATGGAGCCGAACAGGGTTCCCTACTTCACGATATTGCCCATATACACGGGCAGGAGTTCAAGCAGCAGTTCGGCTGCGTGGTCGCGATTCTTCTCGGCCATCCTGATCCTCGATCCATTCGTTTATCAGACAAATAGTTCGTATTTTGAACTGTTTGTATATGAAACGATGTGGTCCGGAATTGAATGGTTTCTCCGGAGCCGGTATTTGCCACCCAAATAAGGCGAGGAGGATCCAATCCCTCCCGGAAACTCGAGAGAGGCCTGGCCGGCCATGAAAACCATCGTTGCTATGCGAGCAGATACGGGTCAATGCGTGCATTGCGAAGTTCATCACCGGGAACCTCCGGCAGCAGGAGCTGGCCGCGGAGGCGAGAAGCGTCGATGCGATTCTGCGTCCCGAAGACGACGCTCTCGTGATCTGGAGTGCTGTTGAAAGGGAGCACTGATGAAATCCACCACTTCGCTATCGATCTTCTCCCCACAAACCATGCCGCCCGCTTCATCGTGTCACCCTGACCAATACAGCCGGGAAGGCCAGGTGCATAGACAGTATACCCTCCTTCATCACCTGGTTCAAGCACGATGCGCAGGTTCATGCAATACCCTATCAATCCGGGGAAGGTACGTGTACTCGCCCCATAACGCAACGTGCCGCAATGAAATTGGGGCCCTGCAGAAAACGTGGCTCACGCTCCTTCTCCGAGTTCACCGAACAGGGTATGAGAATAAGAGCTCCTTGTGTATCCGACGTATTCGCCGAGATTCCCTGCGGATGAGCGCATAATCAGCATGCGAGACTAGATGCTATCCCTCAACGCTTTACCGGACGGAATCTGTGAGGAGGCTTTTTTGGTTTCTTATTCGCAGGTTTGCGGCAAAGGTTCTGACGAGAAGGGGATTGACCGCCTGAGGGGGCAGACCAATGGCTGCGGCAGTTTTCCGGGTAAGTTCCATTGGGTCCGGAGAACCCATACCGGCGCTGGCAAGCACGGCTTCATGGATCATCTGGAGATACTCAACGGCCCGGTCCATCTGTCGATACGCTTTCTCGCCTTTTCTTGGTTCTTCCCATGCCGAGAGAAGAACCCGGATGCCGGGAAGTCCCCGGAGCCGTTGTATCGATTGTAGTGACGAGAGGGCATCATCATATACCGGCAGATCTCCTGTCACGGGTATCGCATCGCCGGAGAAGAGCACCCCATTACTATGCATGAAAAGCGAGATGGATCCGGGCGAGTGGCCCGGGGTGTGGATCACTTCCATTTCCCCGGCTCGGATCTCGTCGAGATTTATTGAATCTCCGTCCGAGAGTTCGTGATCGATCTGCACCGATCCACCGACAAGCGTGGCAAACCCCGGCACCGGCCGCTCGCGGTTCTGGAGTTCCACATCCTCGATCCATGCCCGTTCGGCGGGATGGGCCGCGATACTGCACTTCGTTGCCTGCTGGATTGCCCGTGCCGCCCCGATATGGTCGGGGTGCGAATGGGTCAGGATGACGAGTGCAATCTCTGACGGGTCGCGGCCGGTGGACCGGATAGAGTCGAAGATCTGCGCCTCGCATCCTGCTACTCCCGTGTCAATGAGGGTGATCGTCTCGCCGTATACGATATACGAGTACACGAACCGGTCGAGTGCGATGCCGGGCCCTATCGGAATCCTGAACGGATGCCTGAGCGCGTGGATGGATGGAACGATCTGCATACAAAGTCCTTATGGAGGAATATTTGGCAGGAAGGGTATAATGGTGAGGGGTGGATCAAGAGATGTTGTCCTTTCCGGGTTTGGTCAATGCCCCTAAGCGCCAGGACAATGCATTTGCCACAATGTGAATCATACATAATGGCGTTCTGGAGAACCCCCATCGCAGCATAGTTACCAAATTTTACACCATTTTCGTGAAAAACAAGCGAATGAACGAGTATTTTTAGACCGGCATTTTCCATCCCCGCGGTGCCTCCGGATGCAGAGAACCGGCATGCCGGTCCGATGCAGACATTGCCCGGTACTTCGTTGCATCGGGCTCCTGTGGTGCGTGACATCGCCGCTTCCCCGACAAAACGCATGAGCGATCCGGGGGCGATAGGGCGTCGTGCACGACCGGAAACGACCGCAATCCGGTTGATACACTCGCAACCGAAACGATACCCGCCGGGGTGCACCACGCCTCTACCGCATGTATTCCAGCGGGCGAGGGCCCTCGGCCCCGGGTGGGTACTCTTCCTCGAACAGGGAAACTCCCATTTCCCTCCTGATCGTGAACCGTTCAAAAAAGCAGTCTGAACACACGTGAAAGAGCGTTGCCTTGCTTACCACAGAAATCAGACGCCTGTCTCGTTTTTTGCAGATATCGCAGAATCCATCGGTCATTGTAACCCCCACCGATGACGGTGATATGACAATGCCCGATTGTTCATTCTTTTAAATATATATTGTGTAATAAATAATAAATAATCCCGGCCCCAATCTGCCGTGTTACCTATCAGGGAGCCCACCGAGATCCTCGAATTCAAGGGCCTCGAGGTCCTCGCCGAGGGCGTCGAGATCCTCCTGCGAGATCCCCTCGATGACGGGCGGACCCCCATCGCCCTGTGTCGTCTGCCCGGTTGCGTCTTCAGCGGCGCCGGTGGTTTGCAGGGGTGTCGCCTCGCCGCCATCCTGCCCCTTCTGCCCGCACCCGCATACAAGCACCATAACGATGAGCACCCCGGCAAGCAGCATATACATCCTCATCGCCCTCACCCCTGCGCCACCATGAGCGCATATGCCTGGTTCATTGATCGGTGCGCGCTCAGCAGGTCGCCCCGTGCAATCCGGAGATAGTCGTTGCCGCTCGAAAACTGGATCAGCGGCGTGCCGGGCAGCACCACCTGGCCGTACCTCTCTCGGGCGTTGTCGATGTTCTCACGCGCCGAATCGATCTCGTCCCGCGCATGATCGAGTCTTTCCACAATTGCCGCATTGTCCGGCATCGCCTCAGCTGCGGACCGCAGTTTCGCCTCGTACGCATCGGCGGTATCCGCATAGGTTTCCGCGACATGCGCCCACACAAACCCGCTATTTCTCGCCACGTAGGTAAGCAGTTCCAGGTACTCGCCGACCATCCTCAGGAACGTGATCCCGAGATCGACCCTCGTTTCGATGGCGTCGACCTCATCCCTCAGTGCATCGATCTTCGCCAGGTTGGCATCGACATCGTCCTCGATCGAGGCGCGGAGATCCGCGGGGAGGGAGGGGTTCTCCTCGACCTCCCGCTGCTTCCAGACGAGCCAGGCCTCTGCCTCGTCCAGCGCGGCATGCAGCGCATCCTTACCGGTATCGATCACCTTCCGGTTGTTGTCGTCCGTCTTATCCGCAGCCCAATCGATCTTCGCTTCCTTGTGGGCAACCTGAGCATCGAGGCTCCTCTGTTTTGCATCCAGCCAGTCCTGCTTCGCGTCCGTCGCGGTCAGGGCGCTGGCCGCGGAAATACAAAGACAGAGAACGAGCAATCCGGTGATAATGCGAAAAATCATCGTATTCATGAAAAATGCCCCCGTGCATCCAGTGGACACCTGAGTATATGAAAAGACTGCGTATCTAGTTTTTTATTCGATGATCCGTCCCCTGCACCAGAAACAACGAGAAATCCGCTCGTCGTCCCGCATCGGCAAAAGGTTTGTACTCAAAAAAACGCGGGATCGATACGCGACAGAGGCCGGATGGCTGCAGAGCGCAAAACCCGCGTGCTTTTCTTCCTGTGCATCGTATGCATGAACGAGAACTCCCGTTCGTGATGAGGTGTCCTGATGAGCCCGACGTCCTACGACTGCCCCTTCTGCACCACACGATCGCTCACCCTCGTGTGCCGGGATATTGACGCAGTGAGCCTCCACTGCAATCGCTGCGGAGAGGAGGTGCGGCTCTCGCGCGACCTCTGGGACCTCTTTTGCGAGAAGCCGGACGACAGCCTCCCCGACTTTCTCGCCCTCGTCAAGGCCTTCAATTACTTCGATATGGATTGATCGCACCGCGAGGGTGTCAGGCTCCACCCGCACGCTGCCCAAGCGCCCGTTCCGCCAGTTTCCTGAGGATGGGGTTGTCGTCATGCAGAACGCGTCTGAGTGCGTCTTCCGCCTCCTCCCCCCCGATGCGGGCAATAGCCCTGACCGCCTCGAACCGGAGATCGCTCGCGGTATCGGCATACACCTCGAGGAGGGGACCGACGGCATCGGACCCGAGGTATTCCAGTTCGCCCCACCGCCCCTTTGCAATGAGATAGCAGGCATCCTCCTGCCGGTCATTCGGCGTCCAGCCGATCTGGTCGAGCGCTTCGGCAACACCCAGCTTGAACTCCTTCTCCCCGTACTTCAGGGCATTGACCAGGTGCTTCTGGGGGAGCCCGGATGAATCGTTCAGGGCCTGGAGGGCGACCTGCCGCACCCGGTAATCGACATCGTTGAGGGCCTGGATGAGCGGTTCTATCGCCTGGCGGTCGCCGATATAGCCCAGGGAGTATGCGGCGGCAATCTGCACCTCCTCGTCACGGTCCCGGAGGGCGATGACCAGCGGATCGATGGAACGCCGGTGGCCAATGTACCCCAGCGCCTCGGCCACGGTGGCCCTGACCCAGGTCTGTTTCTCGCGGTGCAGGGATGCGATGAGCGCCTCGACCGACCGCTCGCTCCCGATCTTTCCGAGACTGCGTGCCGCCACGGTGCGCACGAAGGTGTCGGTATCCTGCAGGGCATCCATCAGGGGATCCACCGCCACCTCACGCATTTCCCCGAGAAGTTCCGCAGCCGCCATCTGCAATGCCCTGTCCTCGTTCCGAAGCGCCCGGATAAGCCCCTCCACTGCAGGCCGGCCCATCATCATCAGCCGCATCGACGCGGCAACCTGTGCCGTGCCCTTTCGCTCCTTCAGGGCGGTGATGAGATTGTCGATCTCTCTGGCCCCGGAATCGGCGAACGCCTTCTCGTCATCGAGGTGAAGGGTCCCGATCTCCTCAACCTCGTCCTCCTCTTCAACCCGTTGCAGCCATGCACTGCGCCAGACATTCAAAAGCTCCCTCCTCCTGAGGACCTTTGCGGCCTTCTCCCGCACGTCCGCGTCGTCGTCGTTCATCGCACACAGGATGGCCTCGCTCGCCCGGTCGTCGAAAATCGCGCCCAGTGCGTCGAGGGCAGAGAGTTTCTCCACCACCTCCCCCTTCTGCAGCACCAACGATAGCGGTGTGATCGCCGGGATCCCGATCTCCCCGAGCGCATGTGCGGCCGCCCGGCGCACCTCGGGAACGTCGTCGGCGAGGCGCTCGATCAGGGGGGGGATGCCCCCGGCATGGCCGAGCGTGCCCAGCGCACGGGCTGCCGTGATCCGCACGAGCACCGACGGGGACCCGAGCGCCCCGGTAAGGGCGGGAAGGGCATGCTCCCCGAAGGCCGCGAGTGCGTCGGCAGCGGCGAACCGGACCCCGCAGTACTCGTCATCGAAGCACTCGGCGAGAAAACGAATGGAGAGCATGTTTTTCAGCTGTCCCAGCGCCCCCGCCGCGGCGATCCGCACATCCTCGTACGGGTCGCGCAGCATGCTGATCAGCGGTCCGGCGGCTTTCTGGGTGCCGATATGCCCCAGCGCTTCCGCGGCGGCCTGCCTGACCGCATAATGCTCGTCGTGCAGCGCTTCGATGAGGAAATCGACGGCCTCATCCCCTTTCATGCGCAGCGCCTCAATCGCCGCCGCCCTGATCTCCTCGTCGCGATGCTGCAGGGCCCTGAGCAGATCGCGCAGGGGGTCCGGTGCAAAGAGATCGTCTTCGGGGTCGGCGCGCCCCTCCGGACCCGCGACGCCGCGCAGGGCCTCCGCAAGGTGCGCTGCATCCATTAAGGCGGCATCAGCTTCCCCAACATCGCCGTAATCCGGATCGCATGCTTCCTGTCGCCCGTCCGCGCCGGCTCGCCGGCGCCCGGCCGCAAGCCCCTCTTTCACGGCGCGTTCGCTGGCGGCGATCGCTTCGGCGGTGACCGGATCCCCCGGGCTCTCCCGGCGGCCATCGGCAGGTGTTCCCGCAGGGGGGGCACATGCTGCAGCCCTGGCCTCCCTGAAGCCGGCACGCACCTTCTGGTCGCTCTCCCGCATCAGGCGCTCCCGCTCGGGGCCTTCGGGATCCCGGGCTTCGGCGCTGACGCAGGAACCGTCGCTTTCTTCGCCTTCCATTTCGGAGCGCCTGCCCCGCGGATCATAGGGATGCTCCTTCGCAAAGCGTCTGCGCGCCACCATCCCCTCCTCGTACTCCTTCCGAAACTGCCCCGCGTCTTCCTGCGAGGGCTGCTGGCGCGTTGCCGACGAATTCTTCTCCCTGATCACCTGCAACGCGTCGCGCGCGGCTCCGGCGAGCGCGGCATCCGAAGACCGGGCGGCGCGGGACAGGGCCTCATGGCCGGGAGCACCGATGGTACGCAGCGCTTCGGTCGCACCCGCACGGACCCCTGAATGATCCTGCCGGAGAGCCTGGATCAGGGGCTGAATGGCAGGACTGCCCAGGTCCGCAAGGCGGTTCCACTGCTCCAGCGCGATCATGTACGCCGCGTTCTGCTGCAGATCCGCCGGGTGCCACCCAAGCCGGTCAAGCGCCCATGCGGCTTCCATGCGCACCTGCGGATAGGGGTCCTGCAGGAGCCCCACGAGGGGAGCAATCCCGCGTGCATCGCCCATCGCCCCCAGCGCCTCAATCGCTGCCGTGCGGACGGCTGTCTCTTCATCCTCCAGCAGATCGACGAGGACCGGCAGGCATTTCACATCCCGGATCCCGGCAAGCGTCCGGATGATCGCTGCCCGCACACCCGGATCGCCCTGGCGCACTTCCCTGAGGAGAAGCGGAAGCGCACTCTTCTTCATCTTCGCAAGGCGGGGCCAGTCTTCGAGCAGAAAGTAAAAGGAAGCCTTTTCAAAGGCATCATCAGGCTCCCATTCCAAACCTCGCAGCACCTGTGCGGCGGTCTTTCGCACTGCACCGTCGGCATCCCCCATCATCTGGCAGACTGCCGTCAGTGCATCGGCGTTTCGCCGGATCATCCCCCCAAGGGCGATGACCGATCCCCTCCGCACCCCGGCATCCTCGTGCACCATCGCCGGGAAGAGAGAATCGAGAACCGACAGGCTCATGCGGCCGATCGCCTCCGCGAGCGCATCCTGCGTTTCCGGCGGTGCGGCTGCGAGCGCCGGCAGCAGTGAGGGGATACCGTCGGGAGCACGGGTGGTGAGCGTCCGTGCGATACGCCGGCGATCCTCCTCGCCCTTCTCCGCCATGAGGCTGAACACACGGCCGAGTCCGGCACCATCCATCGCACCGCACGCACGCGCGGCCTCACGCTGTATCGCGAGGTCACCCGAGAGAATGAGATACAGCACCTCCTCTTCAGGACACCGTTTTTTCGTGTTTTTTGATGGGGATTTGAAAAAATCGAACACAGCCATGTACCATGCGCTCCTCGCAGGCAGGAATGCCGGGGGACGGGGGCAGACCTGATACAACCCCGGAAAGAGAAATTCTCAGACAGAGATCAATCTCTTCCGGGGGCACATAAACGTTTTATTTTCGTTTTCCCGCCTGGACCCGCAACACACGTAGAGCAACGATCAATGCGGCATTCAGCCATTGTTCGGCTGTATCATGAGATGATCACCGGGAACAGGTAGTACAGGCCGAATATGATGAGAAACGCCCCGGTCGCCGAGAGAACCACGCGGTATCCCCTTTCCGGGAGCAGGGTGCGCCCGCGCTCGGCTGCCGCGGCCACCAGCGTAAAATACCCGAGGTCCGCCATCCAGTGGCCGCCCAGAAACACCACCGCCATGATCATGCCGGCCTGGTAACCGGAAAGGATGAACGCACTCCCGATCGTGAGCCACCAGATCCAGAAATAGGGATTCGATGCGCTCGTCACCACCCCGGCAACGAACGGGTGGAACGAAGGCACCACGTTCTCTGGACAGGACTGCTGCACCTGTGCGCCCTTTATGCTCAATACCCCGAAAATGACGAGGGCAATTCCTCCCGCGGCGGCCACCAGGGAGAAATACTGCATCGCAATCGCGGCAAGCCCGAGCAGCACCAGCGCGGAGAGTATCGACTCCAGGGCCATATGCCCTGCCACGACCATCGGCCCCGCCTTCCACCCGTCTCTGACGGACGCGTTGATGGTAGCAACTAGCATGGGGCCCGGGGCAACGGCGCCGGTGAGCCCGATGACGAACGAGAGCGCACCATACGCGAGCAGTTCCTGCATTTCCACTCCCTTTTTCCGGCTGCGAGTATAAGGTTTGGGGCGCAGACACCTTAAACCTGCATCGGCATGCCTCCGGTGCGCCGTGCTTTCCGCCGGATGCCCGGGACGGTGCCGTGCGCAGGTGATCCATGTGAACCTGACCGGGTAGTGAGCGAATGGGAAATTCGCGGGAGAAAACAAAAATCAGGGGATTAATAATCCCCGGGGAGAGAGACTGCATATCGATCCGGTGATCAGCCATGCGAACCGCACTACTCCTCATACTTCTGCTCCTCTCGGGATTCCTGCTCCTGGCCGCAGGGTGCACCGAAGAGGCGATTGCAATCGAAACCACCGATACCGCAACACCCCCGGCGACCACTCCGGCCGGGGTTGCGAAGCCGTCTGTCAGCAAATACCTCTCTGCGAGCGTGGTGGATCTGCAGAAACATTACTCCTCGCCGCCATACTGGGACTTGACCATTCGCGTGGACAACCGGGGACCTGTCGATGCCTACGAGGTGGTCACCCTCGTCCAGCTCATCGATGCCGAGGACGGAACGCCGGGACCATCGAAAACACAAACGTTCGAGTGCATCACCGCAGGGGATCACAAGACATACACCTTCAAACTGTACACAGACGAAGACCGCCAGTACCGGGCAGAAGTCAAGATTATCTCGACACAGGAAGACAGGTAACCGGAAAATCCCGTACATCCGGGGCCAATTATTTTTTATTCACTGCGGTAACGGCAGAAGGCGCGCGAGGGTGGGGTGTAGTCTGCCATGCACGTGCAAAAGAAGATATTGGTCTACCCACGAACAGAAGTGTATGAGCAATACGGAGATTACCATCCTCGGGCTGAGCGGGAGCCCGAGAGGCGCGGAGAGCAGGACGCTCAGGCTTGTGCAGGCAGTACTCGATGGGGCAAAGGACCGTGGGGCCAGTATAGAGCTCATCGACGTCTGTGGTCTCGATATCTACTACTGCACCGGGTGCAGCGTGTGCTATGCGACGGGCGAGTGCATTCATGAGGACGACTTCTGCTGGTTGTTCGACAAAATGCTCGAAGCCGACGGCATCGTCTTCGGATCGCCGAACTATGTCAACGGGCCGACTGCACAGATCAAAGCCATGCTCGACCGAATGGCCGATGCGATCCACTGTCAGCAATTTGCCGGAAAATACGGATGTTCGGTTGCAACCGCCGGCGGATCCCATGCAGACCGGGTGGCAGCCTACCTCAATGAAGTGCTCACCATCCTCGGGACAACCTGCGTGGGCACTGTCGACGCAATACTGGGGATGGAGGCATCCGCGCTTCCCGACGCAGAGAAGAGAGCGCACACACTCGGCGTGCGGCTCGCCGACGCCATCATCACCAAAGAGATCATCCCCGAGCAGGAGGCCATCCACCGGGCGATGCGGGAACGGATGCAGTATCTTGTTCGCACCCACAAGGATGAGTGGCAGCACCAGTATGACTACTGGGACCGGGCCGGATGGGACGCCCTCCCGTGAGAGACGCTGATTCCGGGGTTTTCAATCCTGCTCCACGAGCGACCGCACCTCTTCCAGGCGCTCGGCAAGGTTCCTCCCGTGGGAACCCATCCAGTAGAGCTTTCTGCACCGCGGGCACCAGAAGAATTCAAGGTCATTGCGCTGTTGCGGTGCGTAGTCGGTCTTCCTGATCTCCTCCTCACTCGCCCGGCGGAGGCATGCATTGCAGAGTGAACAGCGCTTCATCCGCAGCCTGATGTCCGGGTCGATCAGCCCGGCGTTCACGAGCTGGCGCACCTGCTCGAGGACGTCCTCGGATTCGACCAGCACCGCCTGATTTGCGCCCCTCCGGGCGAGTTCGCGGTCCCGCGTGAGCAGGATGCGCCGCCCGTGGCGGGCGATCCCGAGGAGGGTGGTATCCTCCCGGCGGTCGCCCGGGCGAAGGCTGTTCGCGCTGAGTACATCGAACCCCATGAACCGCAGGTACCGGGTGAGCGTGCCCAGCATCCGGTCGGCGAGAAAACGAACCGTCCTGTCTTCAGTCAGGGATGTGGTCGACATAGGGGATGTCTTCTCCGCATTCGGTGCAGCGCTTCTCTTTTAAGTTGACAAAGCGGGTCCCGTAGCCGGTGCGCTCAATGGCAAGGGCACCGCATACGGGGCAGTAGGTGTTTTCGTAGGGATGCCCGAAGACATTTCCGAGGTAGGGGAACCTGATCCCGACGCTGCGCGCATGCTCGTAGATTCTTTCCAGCGTTTCCACGGGGGTTGCGGTGCGATCGAGCATCATGTAATCGGGATGAAACCGGGTAAAATGCATCGGGGTATCAGGCCCTAGGTTCTCGTACACCCAGCGGATGAGCGCGTCCATCTCCTCCATCGAGTCGTTGAGGCCGGGTATGACCAGCGTGACGGTCTCGATATGCATCCCCAGCTCGTGGGCGATCACGGTCGCATCGAGCACGGGCTGGAGGCGGGCACTGGTAACCTCGCGGTAGAAGGTATCCGAAAACGCCTTGATATCGACCCTGAATGCGTTGAGCATAGGTGCCAGTTCCCGCAACGCCTCTTCGGTGGGGTAGCCGTTTGTCACGTACACCGTGCCAAGATTGCGCGCGCGGGCAAGGGTGCCCATGTCCAGCGCATACTCGTGCCATATCGTGGGCTCGTTGTAGGTCCACGCGATGCTCGCGCATCCCTGATCGAGCGCCCTCCTCACCCCCTCCTCGGGGCTCAGGTTGCGGAAAATCCCCTCTTCATAGGTTTTTGTGGAGATATGCCAGTTCTGGCAGTGTTTGCAGCGAAAATTGCATCCCACGCTGCCCAGCGAGTACGAAAGGCTGCCCGGAAGAAAATGAAAGAGCGGTTTTTTTTCGATGGGGTCCACCGCTTCCGCGCTGACTTTGCCGTAGGTCATTGCGTAGAGTGTTCCCTCGACATTCTTTCTCACGCCGCATATGCCGAACCTTCCGTCCTTGATGCGGCAGCGGTGATTGCACAGCGAACACTGCACCGCACCCTCCTCAAGTTTCTGGTATAAACGCGCCTCGTGCATGGGTTTTTCCCCCTCGAAAACCACTATTGCATGCCCTTCTATATAGTGACACCGGCACTGCAGGAGGGTGTCAGGGGGTCTCGATCTCCCTGAACCGGAATACCACCCGCCAATCCTGCTGTTCCCGCAGGGTGACCTCGTTTGCTTCCCGGAGCGTTCTGATCAGCTCGGAATGACTCCCTGCCCGCTTGATCTGGTTGCCGATGACCGAGAGATGGCGGACCATGTGGGCATAGCGTTCGGAATTTCTCAGGTATTCACGCTTGATCCGGATCGCCCCCAGCGTACCGGCAACGGCGGGAAGAATGATGGTCATGGCGGCAAGGAAGGCGGTCGCATCGATCGGACCCGGAGCAAGGATTTCTTCCAGCCCCATCGCATGGATGGCCGCCATGATCAGCGTCAGGGTGAACAGCCCGTCCCCCGCCTCGGAAAGCAGCCTGAATCGGCCCCTGTTCCAGGTGCTGTTCTTCGCATAAAAGGAGATCTGCTCGTCGATCCATGCTGAAATCAGAAAATTTTTCAGGGGCTCGAAGGGGATGTCGAACGTGCAGTACTCGAGGGGGCGTTTTTCGAGTATCTCCTCGAATGCAGTGTTGAGCCAGTCGTTGGGGGTGTGGGAGAGGCTGAGATGAGGGGGCAGAGCCGGCCGCTCCACCGGCACACAGAACACCGAGAGAAAGAGCGCGGTGCGCAGCCGCTCCGAGAGAAACCGGTAATCAATCCATTTCCGGTGCCAGTCGCCGATCCGCGAGATCATCAGGAGCACCAGAATGGCAGCGATTTCTGCCACCTCCAGCCAGACCAGCTCTGGATATTCCGGAAAAAAGAGCGTCTGTATGGTCACGGTGGCCACCGCCGCGGCCGCAAGCCCGTAGACCGCCGCACCCCCCCACATGTAGAGACGCTCGTACCTGCGCTTGAGAAGATGCGCCAGCACGAAAGGGGGAAGGAGCGTCTCTCCCAGCGGGTTGAGGACGCTGCTGTCAAGGCTCCACATGCGGGCTTTGAGAGAGAACCGCTCAAAACGCTCGATACAGCCATTTTTCAGGATCTGGACATCGATCTCCTCCCTGTTGAAAGCATCGAGGTATTCGAGCGATTCAAGTATCCCGTCGCCGTGGCGCTCCTCGACGATCTTGCCGGAATAAAGGTGGATCCAGAAGATCGACCTTCCCACCACTCTGGCGTACCGGACCATCTCGCCCGTACCTCCCTTTCCCGTGGAGGACTCGCCGTCCCAGATGGCGACCAGCACGTCGCAGGAATGGACGATAGTTCGGCCGACATCTTCGCAGGCGGCCTCACGGGGCCCCCGCACAGCTGAAACTTCAATTTTCGAGGCCTGATCGAGGATCAGCTCGCAGCGCTCACGGGACTCAAGGGTGGCGCACTCTTCAAGATAGGTTTCCGGGGTGCAGGGCAGGAAGAGGTGCAGCTCAGGACCCGCCTCCATGCCCTGCGACGGCCATTGCAGCACCTCTTCTGCGAGGAGGCGGTCTCCACCCTCGAGGAGCGAGGTCTGGGCAATATACCGGTGCGGGGTGGTGCTGAGGATCTGGTCCAGCCTGGAGAGCACCTTTCGCAGGCTCTCCCGGATGACCGGTTCATCTCGCACGCTCCGCTGACCGGTCACCCCAAAGCGCACCGTCACCGGGATTTTCAAAGAATCAAGCCGCAAATCCGTAATTCCGGAAGGGATATCCATTGGAGGTAAAAATTGGTCGCTTTGACAGGTGATGTAGTTTATGGCACCGGAACGGACCGATCCGCCTGCGACGGTGCCGTTCGATGCGCGGGCGAACGGATGTATGAAGCCTCTGATCCATGCATACAGAGCGGCATTACACATATAGCAGAGCCCGCGCCATAGTTAGGTGGAATGAAAACCATTGTGCTCTCACTCGGTGGCTCGGTGCTCGTCCCATCTCTTGAATCCAATACCATCCAGCGCTACAAGGAGACATTGATCGAAATCTCCAGGGACTGTGCATTGTGTGTGGTGATCGGGGGCGGAGGGGAGGCCCGGCGATACATCACCGCAGCCCGTAAGCTGGGGATCGACGAAGCGTTCTCAGACGAATTGGGGATCGCCGTCACCCGTCTCAATGCCGCCCTGCTCATCGGGGCACTCGGGGATGCAGCCTATCCGAAAATCGCCACAACCTACGAGGACGCCCGCGCATTCTCCGAGCACGGCAAGATCGTGGTCATGGGAGGGGTCACCCCGGCGCAGACCACCGACGCCGTATCGGCCGTGCTTGCAGAGAGCATGCATGCCGATGTCATGATCAATGCGACCTCAGTGGACGGCATCTACAGCGCGGATCCGAAAAAATCACCGGATGCACGCCGGTACGAGTACCTGACCCCGGAGGAGCTGCTGCGCATTATCATCGGCGAGCGGCTGGATGCAGGGGCCAACACGGTCATCGATCTCGTTGCCGCCAAGGTCATCCAGCGCAGCGGCATCCCCCTCGTGGTGATCGACGGGCGCGACCCTGAAACCCTGAAGAAGGCGGTCCTGCAGGGCGCATACTCGGGGACCGTGGTCAGCGAAACAAAACAGAATCCTCTCCCTATTCAGGGAGAACTATGAACGTTAAGTATTTTTAACGAGAATGCGCATAGTTGATGACACACAGGGGCAGTAGGGTAGCCTGGTCCATCCTAGAGCGTTTGGGACGCTTTGACGGCAGTTCGAATCTGCCCTGCCCCATTCCATATGAAACGGGAGGACGCCTGCGCCATCTATCGCGCTCTTGCACAGGAATACGCCGCAGACGATGCTCCCCGTCCTTTCATCCATTTTGAGACGCCGTTTGAGTCCCTCATCCTCACCATCCTCTCCGCGCAGACGACCGACCGGGCGGTCAACGAGATCAGGGAGCCGCTCTTTTCCCGCTACCCGACCCCGGAGGCGCTGGCATCGGCAGACCGGCAGGATCTGGAAGCGATCCTGCGAAAAATCGGCCTCTACCGCACCAAGGCAAAAAATATCAAGGCTGCCGCCTCGGCGGTGGTGAACGAGTTCGGCGGCGAGGTGCCGTCGACCATGGAAGAGCTCCTCACCATCCCGGGGGTAGGCCGGAAAACCGCCAATATCGTGCTCAGCCACGCCTTCGGCATCGACGAGGGAATCGCCGTGGACACCCACGTCAAACGGGTCTCCCGGCGCCTGGGCCTCACCGACCATACCGACGCGGACAACATTGAGCGGGATCTTATGGCCGTCTTCCCGAGGGAGGGCTGGGGAGCGATCAACTACCTCTTCATCCGCCACGGACGAAGCATCTGCCGGGCACAGAATCCGGCCTGCGAGCGCTGCGTGGTCAACTCCCGGTGCCGCTATTACCGGGAGAACCAGGCGCGTGGATGAAGGCGCTGTCAGGAAAACAGAACCATGGTAAAGAGGATATAACAGGTCCCCGCCACGATGGCGGATGCGGGGATCGTCAGTATCCATGCTGCCACGATCTCGCGCACAATACCCCACTTCACCGCAGAGTAGCCCCGTGTCGACCCCACGCCCATGATGGATCCGGTCATTGCATGGGTGGTGGACACCGGGACGCCGAACGCGGTCATCAGCGAGAGCACCCCTCCCCCTGCGGCCGACGCAGAGAATCCCTGATACGGCCGGATTTTGGTGATTTTATTTGCCATTTTGTCGACCACGCGCCACCCTCCCAACAGCGTTCCCAGTGCGATGGCGCCGCAGGACACCAGAATAACCCACAGGGGAACCGTGAAATCGGAGAGAATCCCTGCAGACACGAGGATGGCGGTAATGACCCCCATGGCGTTCTGGGCATCGTTGGAGCCGTGTCCGATAGCCTGGAATGAACCTGCGACGATCTGCAGGGGTTTGAATGCGCGGTTCAGGCGGGTCGGATTTGAGGAATAAAACACGCGCATGATCACCAGCCCGAACACGAACGCGGCGATGAATCCGAGCATCGGGGACACGAGGATGAACACCACCACGGCAAATATCCCTTTGATCTCCGCAACCCCGGTGATGATGAGAAGGGGAACCGTGAGGGCAACCCCGGTGATAAAACTGATCCCCACCGTATCCCTCCATTCCCCATCCTTCCAGCGCCGCAACAGGCTGTACACGACCGAAAAGAGGACGCCCCCGAGCAGGGCATACACCACGACCTGCCGAACCAGTTCCCATGCGGGCAGGAGAATCGTCTCGAACCCCCCGACCGCAACCCCGGCCCCGAGAAGCCCCCCGATGAGCGCATGACTGCTGGACACGGGAATGCCAAAATAGGAAGAGAGAAAGACCCAGAGCACGGCGCCGAACATCGCCGCGAGAAGGACATGAGGGGTGAGAAAGACAGGATCGACAATTCCTTTGCCGATGGTCTTCGCAATGGCGGTGGTGAAGACGAACGGCCCTACAAGGTTGAAGAACGATGCCAGTGCGACTGCTTTTAAGGGTGAGAGCGCTTTTGTGGCGATGATGGTGGCGATAGAATTGGCCGCATCATTCAGGCCGTTGACAAAATTGAAGAGAAGAGCAAGGACGATTCCCGCAATAACAACCAATAAATCCATAGTTCTCAGGAATGGCGGATGGCAATGTCGCCCAGCACATTTGCGGCGTCTTCACACTTATCTGTGGCATTTTCGAGATTTTCGTAGATGTCCTTCAGCTTGATGATGGTGATCGCATCATCGCTCTGGAACAGTTCTTTGAGGGCATGGCCGAGCACGTCATCGGCAAGATTTTCCAGCCGGTTGATCTCGATGCACCGTTCCTCGATATATTTGGGGTTTTTCATATCCCGGATGCCCCGTACGGCACCATGGATCTCTATCACGCAGAGGGCGATAAGCTTTGAAAATTCAGTCATATGGGCATCGGTCTCTTCGATGCCGTAGACAAGCATCTGCTGGGCTGTCCCATCAATATAGTCGAGGATATCATCCAGCGCGGATGCAAGGTTGGAGATCTCCTCGGGCTCAATCGGGGTGATGAAGGTCCGGTTCAGGTGCTCGTAGATCGAGTGGGTGATCTCGTCACCGCGGTGCTCAAGCTGCTTCATCTTGTGCACTTTGTTTTTAATATCACTGTAATCTTCGATTATTGAAACGAGGTGATCGGCGGCCTCGGTCAGCACCGCAGCCTGTTTCTCGAATAAATCAAAGAACAGTTTTTCCTGAGGGACAATCCATTCTCTAACACCCACAACGCATCAGTACAATGTCGCCATGTGAGACAAAAAACCATCCGGAATTACCCCAATATTTGCACCGCGCATTTCCGGAAGGGCCCGGTGACCATTGATGAATGGAAACCGTGCCCAAATACCTGGTGAATTGCCGGTAATATGAACCTCCTCCTGTTACCTCAATACAGATGATGCAGGAATGTGGTGCCCGGTCGATACACCGATGAGATGATCCACCAGAACACCGTACGGGGATCGTACCGCTGCATTCCCGGATTCTCTGGCGTCTCCTCCCCGTAGTGTTGCGATCAGCAGGACATCCCCTCCTCCAAGAGTATAAATCATCCATCTCCAATACTGTACCAGCAATTCATCCCGCTACGGAGACTTTTGCGATGATTACTGTCCGTTTCTATCGGATATACGATATCGGAAGGGACCTCGACCTCGATAGGCTGGAAGAGGCCCTTGCCCGGAGCGTTGCCACATCAAGGCCGACGTTCGTGCGCATCAAACCCAAATCGATCCTGATGGAGGCCCCCCCGCTCCAGTGGAGGATGGACCCCGTCCGGGTCGAAAAAGACGATATCTCCATCGTAATGTCGGCAGTCGTGCGGCTCTATGATATCGGGGTCATCAGCCTCTGCTTTGTCTTTGAGAACCCTTCGGCGCGTCCCGGTGACCTTGAGAGGCTCGGCCTGGCATTCTCGGCGCAGGAGGGGCTGGATCCCCATTTTGAAAACTGTCTGCGTTCGATCCAGCAGGTCCTCTCCCCGTATATTCACGGATTTGTTGCAGAACCGGACTTTTTTGAAGACTATACGATATTCACCACCGACACGGTCGACGAACCGACGGATCCCCTGCCCATCCTTCTCGGCGACACCGCCCCGGTGGCAGCGCAGATCCGGGAGGAGACGCTCAAATACACCCTGAATTACACCCCGCAAGACCGGATAATACTCTCCTACGACAGCAGCCTCATCTGCAGCCCGGAATCCCCGAACGACATGCTCGATCTCATCGAGTACGCCAACGTGCAGGTGTTCGAGCTGCGCTACTACGACCGCCTCCTCATGCACCAGGTCGAAAAGATGTTCGACGACATCGAGCATGCCGACCGGATGTCGTGGCTCCGGCGGATGAGCCAGTACCACACCATTATGTCCCGGATCATGGAGACCAACGCCGAGATCACCGAAGTGATCGAGAAGGTCAACAACCTGATCAAGGTCACCGAGGATATCTACTATGCCAAGGTGTATGCAAAAGCGCTGACCGTATTCCGCGCCGACCAGTGGAGCGAGAGCGTCACCAGAAAGATCGAGATGCTCCGGGACAACTACTCGATGCTCTCGGACGAGGTGCGCATCCAGCACTCCTACTTCCTCGAATGGGTGATCATCATCCTGATCGCGCTGGAGTTCGGGCTGGCGATTATCGAGTACCTGGGGGTGTGAGGGGCGGATGCAGGTCACCGGTCAGGTCGATCGGTGATCTCCTTCGTGGATTAAAAAAGGTGAATTGGTTACCGCATGGCTGGCTGGGCAATCTCCGGGGCCCGCTTCTTCACGGACTCGTCGTACATCAGCCAGTGCTGCTCCCATGAAGGGTTCCGCGCCCGGAGCTGTTCAAGCACCCGGCGCCGGATCTCGTCCGTCTTCATACCCTGCTGCACATCACGCTCGATGGTCTGTGCAATGCTCCGGGCATCGTCCGGCGGTGCACCCGCCTTCATCGTGCTCACCACGATCTTCTCCGAGACGAAGGGTTCTCTCCTTCCATCCCGTTTAATGACATCAACCATTTCTTCCACCTCCCTGCGGAGCATGTGAAGGGATCGCCGAAACGTAATAAATGTTTCGGAGGTCGTTTCTCGCGGTCCAGAAACCGAACCATTTCCCCAACGAGAGACGATATCCGATGAATCGATTGAATGAAGGAATCAGATCTTTCAGAGGTCCCGAACGGGGAGCTGAGATGCTTCACTGTTTTTCAGCATCCTCCTGGATGGTACCGGGAGCCTCCAGCAGCTCAGGCGCCACCAGAACGACGTTGCCGGCTGTCCGGCCGCTCTCCTGTAATGCATCGGCTTCGGCCGCTTCCATGAGAGAGAACCTCTTTGCGATGATGGGTTTGATCCTGCGTTCTTCGAGCAGCCTGAAGAGCACAGCCCAGTCTTCTTCGAACGGGCGCCGGTTGAATTTCGATACCGTCGTTCCGTACACTTTGACGCGCTTCCTGTTCGGGAGCAGGTTGAACACGACTACCCCGGCCAGCAGGCGCACCAGGCCCGAAATACTCAATGGATTGCCATACACCACCAGCGTGCCCCCGCGCCGCAGAACCGACAACCCGCGCCGGACATACGCTCCACCCATGCCATCGAACACGGCGTTGAGTCCGTCCGGCTCTGCATTCCGGATCACTTCGACGAAATCCTGCGTGTGGTAGTCGATTGGCGTGGCCCCGTGTTCGACCAGAATGTGGTGTTTGCTCCGGGAGGCTAGCCCGAACATCGTAAGATGGGCCAGCGTGCCAAGCTGGAGGAATGCCGTCCCGATTCCCCCGCTTGCCCCGACGATGAGCACCTTGTCCCCGCTTCTGACCCGCGCCGACCGGTGCATCACCTGGTACGCGACGAGGTAGTTCAGGATAAGTGTCACCGCCTCCGCCGGGTCCAGGGCAACAGGCACAGGGATCAGCTCATCCTGATTGAGATATATGTACTCGGCATAGCCCCCGGTAATCGTCAATGCCCCGACACGGTCACCCGCGGCAGCCTTCGTGACTCCTTCGCCCACCGCATCGACAACCCCGATGATGGCATAGCCCGGTACGAACGGTATGCGAGGAGGAAAGGGTGTGTGACCGTAACGTGCCTGGATATCAGGAGCGGACACGGTCGTCGCAAGGATCCGGATCCGCGTTTCCCCGATCGTTGGCTCGCACAGGGCATGCTCGACAATCCGGAAGACATCCGGACCACCCCTCCTGGTCACGACAACACTTCTGTACTTCATACGAACGGGTCTCCCTCCCGTGGATTAGCTCATTGCCGCAGGGTATCAGCCATCTATCTATTATACTCTCTCCCTCGAAGCTTCTGTCGAATGTTTCGGGGGGCGATGAAATAGTATTCCTGGATCACCGAATCCTGCTCCGGCAAAATCCGGGAGCTATGCCCTCACTGTGCCGATGCTTCCGCCGGGCTCGCCGCAACTTCGGGAGTGGTGTTCTTCACATAAGGTTGAAATCGTGTTTAGGAACATGCATGAGTAACAAACCTATGCATGTGGTTGTGGTTGTATGTCAATACAAGAAATAGGCTGTTGCGGTGCGTATTGCGGGACATGCCGGGTAATGCGCGAAGGGCTCTGCAAAGGATGCAAACTTGGATACGACACCGGTGAGCGGGATATCGGCAGGGCGAAATGTAAGATAAAGGTGTGCTGTATCAATAAAGGATACAATTCCTGTGCGGATGGTCCGGATTTGCCTGCATGCCCGACGATCAACGAGTTCTTCGGCAAAAAAGGGTATAAATACAAAAAGTATAAGCAGGCAATCGAGTTCATCAGACAGCATGGCTATCCGGAATTTTTGAAAATCGCCGGTACCTGGACAAATGCGTACGGAACATACCGAAACGAGTGATGGTACGAATGGGATCGGCCCGTTGGTGCCGGATTCTGCATCATGAAGCAGGGGAGGCCACAGAACATGCATCGTTTCCACGCAGGGGATACGGCAAGGTACGCAAAGAATGGCCTCACGTGTTTTTGACTCCTTGGCATACCGCTACCGTTCGGCTCACTACCACCAATACTCTGCCCACCCCAACTCCTCGTGCAAAGCCTATTGCCAGTACGATGCATGTCTAGGCGAACCCGACAAACGTCCTTATACCAGCCCCGGCCTGGGGTCTCACTGCTGCAATGGCAGACCACCGCCGTCGTATGCCGCAGAATCGAGGACACAAAGCCCCGCACGCCGCCCCCCGGCAGGCCTTTCCGGGGTGATGGCATGGAGCTCCAGTTCCTTCCCTTCGAGCGTCCCCTTCTCGGAGCGGGGATACCCTTCCCGAAAAGCTTTTTCGAGTTCGCGTAGAGGGCGCCATCGCTCAGGTTTGCCCGGCCCTGAGCTGGCGGTCGGGGCTGCAGCCGGTGGCCCGGTTCATGCCGGGGACTCCGGGCAGCACAGGTCCCGGAGTGCACAGCGACAACACCAGGGGATGCCTGCCGCCTGTTCGCACCAATCTTCATTGCGTTTGGAATCTAAGAGTCTGGAAGCAGTCCGGGGAACTTGATAGAAATGGCAACACTTGTCGAATCCGCAAAAGCAGGCACCGTGACGCCGCAGATGGAAGCGGTGGCTGGCAGCGAAGGGATCGATCCTGCGCTCCTGTGCAGGAGGATAGCCGACGGCAGCGCCGTCATCATGCAGAGGGGGCATCGCAGCGTCGGTATCGGCTTCGGGCTTCGAACAAAGGTCAACGTGAACCTCGGCACGTCGAACCTCAGCATTTCCCCCGGCGAAGAGGTGAAAAAAGCGCAGATTGCGGAAAAATTCGGTGCGGACACCATATCCGACCTCTCAATGGGCGGAGACATTCCGGCAATTCGCAGAGAGATCTTGAGGCACACGACCCTTCCGATAACCACAGTTCCGATATACCAGACGGCCGCCGAAGTCGGCCTGGAAAAGATTACCGCGGAGGAGATCATCGCAACGATCCGGCAGCAGGCGGCGGAGGGCGTGAGCTCGATGGTCCTCCACTGCGTCACCCCCAGAGTGCTCGATCTCCTGAAAGAGAGAAAGAGAATAATGGGTGTGGTCTCAAAGGGCGGTTCGATAACGAGCGTCTTTATGCACCGGAACAGGTGCGGAAATCCGTTTATCGAGCATATCGACGAGATTATCTCAATCCTTAAAAAGCACGACATCGTGCTTTCCGTCGGGAATACCGCAAGAAGCGGCTGCATACACGATGGCTGGGACAGAGCCCACCTGGAAGAGATCAGGCAAAACGTCGAGGTTGCACGGTATGCGCACCAGAACGGCGTCCAGGTGATCATCGAGGGGGCGGGGGGCCATATCCGATTCGATCGGATCGCAGAGCAGGTGCGGTACTATAAAGAGCAGTCCCGGTTCCCCCTTTTCGTCGCCGGCCCGCTCCCTACCGACATCGCTCTCGGCTACGATCATATAGCAGGCTGCGCGGGGGCAAGTGCCGCCAGCGCCGCCGGAGCAGATTACCTCTGCTACATCACGCCAGCCGAACATCTCGGACTGCCGGAGCCCGAGCATGTCAAGGAGGGGCTTATTGCCTGCAAGATTGCGGCCCACATCGGTGATACGGTCAAATACGGAATGGATGATCAAGACAGGACAATGGCCCTGAGCAGAGCGATATTCGATAAAGCAGGGCAGTATGACTGTTCATTCGACGGTGAACGGGCAAGAAAGCTGGCAGCAGAAGACGACCTCTGCACGATGTGCGGGGATTTCTGTGCGATACACCTGATGAAGCGCCTGCTCGAGCCGGAGGAGTGAAGGGGCAGATCCCTCTGCAGTCTCCCCTTGATTCCTGCCTAGCTGGCACCATCCTTTGTGCAGGCACTTGCAGATGTTCCGTTCGTCAAACTGCCAGCAAATATCCTGTCTTTTCAAGAAGCCCGGGGAGCGAACCCCTCCGGTTCATGCCCCCATCTCGACATCCGGTTTCAGAACTTGATGCTGGCGCCAATGTCCGAGAAGAGCCCGATACGAGGATTCTTCTCGACACAGCGCGTGTGCGGGAACTTGAAAGATTCTCTGCCGCCCCTGAGCGGGATAATGACCCGGCCAAACGCAGGATAATGGTGTGCTGAATCCGGAATGGATATGCTTCCTGTGCAACCTGTAGCGATTGCGCTCCATACCAGAAAATCAACGAATTCTACGGGAAAACAGGATATATATTCAAAGTATAGACAGGCAAACGAGTGCATCACACAACATGGCTATCCTGAATTTTTGAAAATCGCCGATATCTGAAAGAATGCGTATGGAACATATGAAACCAAGTGATTTTGATATGGAAATCAACTGTTCGCGGCGGCTTCAGCGTCACGGAGCAGGGGACGCCATAGAACATGCGTCGTCTCCACGCCCAGGGTACGGCAGGCTACGCCAGGAAGGATTTCGAGAGAGTGTTGCGTCCCCGTGTCACTCGCCGGTCTTATCGATCCAAGCATCGCTCCCAACCTTCGGCTGCGAGAACGTCGAGAGTTTTACTGTTTGGGCCCGGTCTCTCACTGGTGCAGCGGCGGGCCACCGAGGTCGTATGCCGTTGAATCGAGGACAGCCAACCAGTCGAAATCGGTCAGGCTTTGGGGAGTGAGTGGGAAGTAGGTCGTGTTCTTCATACTGCCCGAGCGAGTCGGAAGATCTGCGATCTCCGGGGTGGGAAGCCCCTGGCCTTTGTGCGTGGGAATGAACCGCACCGGCCCCGGCACGGCAGTCATCCGTGCCTCAAGCGTGCCGGCTTCGGGCCGGCCGATGCCGTTGTCATCAGAGACACCTACTGCTGAGGCGATGACCACATAGCCCGGGCCGAAGATCGAATCGAGGTGCTCGCCTGCCGTCCACCACGAGAGTGCGTGGGGACCCAGCTGCCATTCCGCCTTTCCGCGCCGTAGATGGCTGTTGTGAGCGAAGGCCAGCACCTTCCCCCGGCCGCGCTCAGCGGACACCATGTAGGCCAGGTTATCCGCCATCATCGCGTCGCGCATACCGAGAAGTCGGACAATCCGTTCGCCTGCACCCGTCTTTGCCACCGCGGCATGATAGTTCAGCAGCTGCCGTGCAAGCGTTGCATACTGGACGGCTTCCCGATAGCGGCTCTCATCGCTCTTCGCCACCAGTTCGGAACGGCTTAACACGAGTTCCGAAATGAGTTCCTCCGTCTCAATCCGCAGCGCAGTTGCGGCTGGTGACAGGCCTATCGACCTGCTCGGGTCGGTCATTGCAGCGGGGTTCTCCCACTCGGCGTCCCGACCAAGAAGCGGGTCGATGCGTTCGCGATGCTCCCGGCCGCTGGCACTATCGATCGAGGCGAGGTACTCGAGAACAAAATGCAGGACCTGGCGTGGACTATCGCTGCCGGTCATCTCGGTCGGACTATCGAAGCCGTAGAAATGAAGTTTGACGCGATGGGAAGGATCGGCATTGTACGCCTTCATCCACTCCACGAGCTCCCGGTTCGCGTCGAGCCGGCCGAAGCCGTGGCTGAATCCGTCGTCCTGCACCACCTCATACGATGCCGGGCCGCGACCGGCGATGTACTCATTCACCACGCGCCCCCGTGGGAAACTGCTCTCCATGGCAATGGCGCTATAGCCATGCATCTCCACCAGACGCTGGAAGAGCCGGTTGCGGAGGATAAGTATGTCCTCGCCGCCGTGGAGTGCTTCTCCGAAGCCGAGCACCTCCACCGTGTCGTCAAGGGAGGCGACGAGCCCGTCGACGGCGGCGTTGAAGGAATCGGGCGAATCGACGGAGAACGGGATTGCATCGTGAAGGATCCAGTCGCCGAGGGTGGTGTACTCCGGGTCGGCACTGCTCTGAAGAGATGAACGTTTTTTCATGTTCTCAAGGATCTTCCAGTAAGAGACCAATCCATATATTCCCTTTTATCACTCGTTTTTCGTATTACGCCAATACCTCTACTGCGCCTGCCTGCCATTCATGATTGAAGAACCTCCGGTAAGCCCCTAGTTCTGATTGGGCATTCTCATTGCCGGAATACACGCCCGGCATGACATCGCAGGAAGCTTTCCGGAAGAATGCATAGGTAAAGTGTGATTATTCTGGACGCAACTGTAATGTTCCATCATCCCCCAGTACTCAATTAGCGTCCTGCGTTGAGGCTGTCCGGCCATGAAAAACCAATACTTCGGCGATATCCGAGACCTGTTCAAATACGACCTTATTCAGGAGATCATGGAGCGATCTCCTGGCCTCAAACAGGTTACCTTCATACCGATGCTCACAGAAAACGATAACC
>Ga0272441_10000160_pt1 | contig 149079 bp, 92 predicted proteins | sample SSMProp6N_FD_193582 | JGI IMG/M metagenome (GOLD analysis project Ga0272441, IMG submission 193582) | Marine sediment archaeal communities from Little Sippewissett salt marsh, Falmouth, MA, United States - SSM-Prop-6N | ecosystem: Environmental > Aquatic > Marine > Wetlands > Sediment ...
GAACTCGAAAAAACTCCTTAATATAGCCCGATTTTGTAGACACACGCCTACTTTATCGATTCGCTATAAAACATTGCTGCGTTTGACTTTGCACGATTTCGTGTTTCTACAAACCGAAAACGCAAGTTAGACAATGCCTAAATAATGAATAAGACCAAGATAACCTGTTGATATGATGTTTAATAGTGCTAATAAAAAAGACCTTATTCTGCCCTTAGATTCCCCATTTCAGGCCCAAGAAAGTGGCTCTAAGCTCTATTAGGAGAATATTGGTTCAGAAGAGGCCACCTGTTCCAGGGACGTTTCAAATCAGTGCTTGTGGAGGCGGATGGCTACCTCCTTCAATTATCACGATACATTCATTTGAATCCGGTTCGAGCGAAAATTGTTGAATCGGCATCGAATTACCCTTGGAGAAGCTATTCCTTTTTTGTCGGCAAAAAAAGCCAGAATTGCTTAAAACAGATCGTCTGTTGTCACAGTTCGGAAGGAACCGTAAAGAAGCAGAACAAAGATACAAGTCTTTTGCGGAAGATGTCGATCCCGATTTGCTGGATAATCCTAATAATGTACTAATAGGCGGCTTTATTCTCGTTGGCGAGGTGTTTGCAAGATTTGTGTCGGTCCAGGGGAATAGGGGAATTGATGGCGTATTTAAAAGGTATACGAAATCGTAACGGCACCGAAGTTCTGCTCGTCTTCCTGGGTTTCAAACACCTTGGTTGTGAATACATACGAATAGGTTATTTTGAAACGATGGATGATCATGCCCACCCCGCATGCAAAACTGGCAACAAACGGCTCCTTGTCGACATGATAGCTTGAGCGCATGAGATTGCCGTCGAGTGTAATGTTTCTCTGTACGGCCATGCTATCTATAGCGGCAAAGATATGGATGCCGAATTGTTTTTTCTCTGCAAAAAAACGCGGATCATTTACATCAAGAGGTGCATTTGTATCAGAGCCCGGGCGGATTATAAATGTACCGAAGTCGTTCGGCAGGTTCCAGCCGAACCGGAGCTGTCCACCGGCATTAATCCCTGTGAAGGCATTTCCCACGGCGCATCCTATATGCGGAACAAAGTCATAGTCAAAACCACGTATGCCTTTATTGCCCTGTATGAACTTCCATTTTCTCTCGTAGTAGAGATTAAGGATAGGCTCGTCCTTGATCTGGCTATCCCACCCATTGGGGTAGTGTGATCCGGTCCACTCATGAACCGCCTTTTGGGACTTCTCAGCGTACGAGTGGGGTCCGATGATTCCGATGTCGATCGCTATGGTATCCATCCTTCTATAATTCCTGCTGTGAAATCCGATCTCCAGATACATGATACCGGCATAGGGTCGATCGCCATCGGTTTGCTCGTATTTTTGAAGATCTTCAGGGGTGTAGATGTTTTGACCCAAAGAAAGGGAAAAGGTGCGCTGAAATCCGGGTTCGTTCACAAACGGCAGGTTCTCGATCAAAGGATAGCTCCATACGGGTATATGCGGGTTCTGCCGGTATTCCGAAAGGTCCTGGGATATCCAGGTAAATTTAAGGCCGTTTGTATAGTCTCGGTCCGTACCGGAGTATATGTCGTTCTCCTGGTAAAAGGTCAACGTATTGGCCTCCTGGGATTCGCCGGCCTGTGCAAACCCGGCACAGCCCAGCGACAGGAACAGGAAAAGGAAACTTAGCCGGATAGATATCTTGGTAGGAACGTCCATAGCTTTTATACTAATTAGATTTTTTGTTTTTTACAGGCCCTTTGAAGATTTACCCCACATTGTGGGGTTTTATCCGCCTTTGATTTTTAGCGTTTCGCTAAGTAATAAACACACACAGGAATCATCCGCCTTATGTTCCGGTCTTCTTGCCGGCTTTGCCCTATAGGTCGCAGGGTAAAGAATGCCGTATTCAATTCCCATCTGATAATTAATCAATGAATTTAAGTTTCTGTCTCGAAGGTGACTTTTTCCGAGTCCGCTGTTCTAATCCCTAACTTCAACCTCCACACCTTCTATAAGAGAGCCGGCACCCTCGATGACCACATGTTGGCCTTGTTTAAGACCACTTTTTATCCATACCCAGCCATCATAGATGCCGTTGTCCACGACATCTTTTTTGTACGCCATGCCGTCTTCGATGAGCCAGACTGTTGATTTTCCCTGGTCCCTGCTCATCGCTGAGACAGGAACGGCTGTCTTGTTTTTTGCCGCGGGCAAGGCAAAACGTGCCGTGCAGAACAGACCGGCCTGCAGGGAACCTGATGTGTTATCTATGGCGGTCTTGACGAGAAATGTCCTGCCGGCAAGATCGATCTTTGGGTTGATAGCAGCGATCTTTCCCGTAAGGGATTCTGCCCCGGTTGAAGGTAACACGCTTACCGATGTCTCCGTAGTTATCTTACCGGCGTAGCGTTCCGATACATCGATTTCCGCATTGAGCGTGGTGAGATCCATGATCTCAAGCACCTTTGTACCCGGTCTTGCAAATTCACCTTCCTGTATATATTTTGCCGTGATCTTGCCGTCGTACGGGGCCTTGACGATGCAATCTTCCAATGACTGCCTTGCCGTATCTCTGGAGGCGCCGGCCAGTGAAAGTGCGGAGAGTGCATCCTCGAAGGCAGTGATTGCCTGATCGCGTGCCTGCTCTGTGGCGGAGCCGCCATTGAAGAGATTTTCGACCCTGGCCATCTCGCGCTGCCTGTCTTTTACCATGACCTCTGAACGTCTGTGTGCTGCCTCGGCCTTTTTCAATGCCAGTTCATAGTCCACTGTACGCACCTGGAACAGGATGTCCCCGCGCTTGACTTTATCACCGATATCGACACGGATGGTTTGCAGCTTGCCTCCGACAAGGGTGGCAAGCATGGCGTGACGGGCGGGTACTAAGGTCCCGCTGGCTTCAACAAGGCTTTGGAAATCCCGCAGTTCCACCTGAGCAGTCTTGACCTCCGGCTTTCCTTGCTTTTCTTCGAGGGTCTGGGTTGCCTGTGCCGTTTTATCCCCGCAGCCATACATAAAGACAACCAATGTTGATATAAAGGCAATACTGAAAATGTTTAAGGTTATATTCCTACGCATTGAGGTTCTCCTTTTCTATCTCTGCGAATGCTGCCGGCTTTGGAAGCCGGACGGTTATCTTTTCCTTGGCATTGTCGAGCATGATGTAAACCACGGGTACGACAATGAGGGTAAGCAGGGTGGACGAAAGCATTCCACCGATAACGGCCATACCCATGGGGGCCCGTGTCTCACCACCTTCGCTCAAGGCCATAGCCACAGGTATGACGCTGACTATTACGGCCAGAGCGGTCATGAGGATTGGCCTCAGACGGACAGTACCGGCATTAATGATGGCATTGATCTTGTCGATGCCCTTTTCACGCTGTTGGTTGGCAAAGTCCACAAGCAGGATGCCGTTCTTTGTCACGATGCCCATGAGCATGATGATGCCGATGAACGAAAAGATGTTGAGCGTCATGCCGCTCAACAGCAGCGCCCCAAACACGCCCACCATGGACAGAGGCAGGGCAAGCATCATTGTAAAGGGGTGCAGAAACGACTCGAACTGTATGCACAGGATCATGTATATGATCAGGACCGCTATCAGAAGGGCCTGCAAAAGATAGCCAAAGGATTCCTTCATGCTCTGGCTGTTACCGCTGAGTTCAACGCCCCAGTTTCCATCACGGGGGACATGTTTATCGATGGTTGCCATGGCCAGATCGAGGCCCTGACCTGCAGGCATGCCCTGGACATTTGCATACAGGGTTACTGATCGCATACGGTTATAACGGTTGATCACATTGGGCCCCGTGCCTGCCTCATAATTTATGAGGTTGGCCGCATCGATGAGTTTGCCGCCGGCTGCGCGAACAGTAATGAGGTCGAGGTCTTCGGGGTTCATGCGATATTCCGGCAGGGCCTTGACCCGGATGTTGTACCGGTTGCCTTGGTCTTTGAATTTGGCTGCATTGTAGCCCCCGAAAAGCGTATAGATTTCACTGGTGATCGACCGCACGTCCACGCCGAGGTTGTCCGCCAGGCCCCGGTTGATATTTACCTTTATATCCGGTTTGGTGATCCTCAGGTCGGTGTCGATATCAATAAATTTACCCTGTGATTTAAGATCGCTCACGATCTTGTTGCTGATACCTGCGAGCTCTTCTATGTTCGGACCTTTGATGACGACCTGTATATCGCTCGAGCGTGAACCCCCGCCAGCACTCGATAAATTTTCCACCGAGATGATACTGTCTTTGTACATGCCGAACTTGTCCCTCATGCGGTCCATGATATCCTGCTGCGTGGCCTTGCGATCATGCTTGTCTACAAGTCCGATCAACAGTATCCCACTGTTAACTTCCTTGGACGATCCGAGCCCTATGGCAGCAAAGCAGTGCTCAACCTCTTTCTGGGAGAATATGTACTGCTCCATCTCATGCATGTGCAGCGATGTCTGCTCGATGGTCGTGCCTGTGGGCAGCTCGAATCTCACCAGGAAATTCCCCTCGTCGGCAACGGTAACAAATTCGCTTCCTATGTGAGGGATCAGCGCAATACCCACGGCAAATGCCGCAACGGCAAGGCAGACAACGATCTTTCGATGTGAGATCGCCCATGTCAAAAGGGCGCGGTATGCCTTCTCTATGGAAAGCAGGGCGTTCTCCAGCATGACATAGATCTTTTTATGCGAGGTCTGGTGCTTCATCATGCGGGAGCACAAAAAAGGTGTCAGCGTAAGCGAGACCAGGACGGAGATAATGATGGTCAATGCAACGGTAAGGCCGAACTGATAAAAAAAACGGCCGATGATGCCCTTCATAAAGGCCACGGGGATAAAAACCGCTGCAATAGAGGATGTTGCGGCAATGACTGCAAGACCTACCTCATGGGTGCCTGTGCTGGCTGCCTTCATTCGTTCTTCACCGTTTTCGATGTGACGGAAAATGTTTTCCAGCACCACGATTGCATCATCGATAACCATACCAACGGCAAGGGACATGGCCAGCATGGTGAGGTTGTTTATCGTAAATCCAAGGGCCTGCATGACTATAAATGCCCCGATCAGGGAGACCGGGATGGCGATTATCGCGATGAAGGTGATACGGATGTTTCTCAGAAAGAGATACATGGTAAGTGCGGTCAAGAGTATGCCGAAGAGGATATCGTACCGGACACCCTTCATGGAATTCTCGATAAACACGGATCCATCGTATGCAAGGGCGATCGAGATGCCTTCCGGCGGGTTCGCTGCTATGTGTGCCAGACGAGCCTTGACAGCCCTTGCCACCGTGGTCGTATTGGCTCCGCTTTGCTTTCTGACGCCCAGCCCGATTGATGGGGACCCGTTAAAACGTGCAATGCTGCGCAAATCTTCGAATCCGTCGTCTACCCTGCCTATATCAGACAGGCGGACAGGAATGCCCTCACGTTCGGCAACCACGAGATCTCTCAGATCATCTGACGAGACATACTCCCCCTTGACCTTGATGCTGTACTCTCTGTCCGCACCCTCCAACCGGCCTCCGGGGAGTTCCAGGTGTTTTGTCTTGATGGCTCGGACAATGTCCTGTGCCGTAAGATTGCGGGCCTTGAGTTTCTGTGGATCGACCCATACCCGTATCTCGCGATCCCGCATGCCCCCGGTCTGAATGTTTCCAACACCATCAATGGACTGGAGCTGTTCCTTGAGGATCTTGTCAGCATAATGCGAAAGATCTCCGTAGTCCATGTCGCCTGAAACTGAAATCCACATGAATGCCTGCGAGTTGATATCGAATTTGTCAACCACAGGCTTTTCGGCATCGTCCGGAAGGTTGCGTTCCGCCAGGTTAACCTTGGCGCGTACTTCCTGGGCAGCAATATCGCCGTCTTTTTCCAGCTCGAATTCCACCACGATTTGCGAGTATCCCTCATAACTTTTCGAGCTGATGTTCTTGATGCCTCCGATGGTCTTGACCTGTTCCTCTATCACATCGGTCACATCTGAATCGATAACCTCGGGGCTGGCCCCTTGAAGGATAGTCGATACCGTTACCACCGGGATGTCCACCTCGGGGAAGAGGTCGATACCCATACCGGTAAATGCGATCAGCCCGAAGATGATAATGGCCGTTGTAATGGTCAGCGTGGTGACGGGCTTGCCTATGGAGAAATCTGCAATCTTCATATTACTGCGCCTTTTTGTCTTTTGTAGTGTGTCCCAGGGTGCCCTTGACCAATTCAAGATTTGCCCTGGCAATACTGTGATCGTAGAGGCTCCGGTAGTACAGGAGCTGGGCCTTGGTCAGGGCTGCCCGGGCATCGAGCACCGAGACCTGATCGATGGAACCCTCACGGTATCCAACCTCTGCTATGCGCAGGCCTTCCTCTGCCTGGACAATAGACAGTTTCTGTGTCTCCACCAGCCTTGTTGCATTCTGCAAAGAAAGGATGGCATTACGCACCTCGAACAGGACCTTTTCTTGCGTATCGAGCACCTCGATCCGGTGTTGTTCCAACGCAGCCTTTTGCTGGATCATGCGGCCATTGCGGCCGAGCCCATTGAATATCGGGACGGTTACGTTTATGCCCGCATTCCAGGCATCACCCCAATCATCCCGGGTGGCTATGTAAGGGTCGGGATTCCCCAAAGTATGTCTGTAGAAAGCATTTACCGATGGATAGTATTCACTCTTTACAGCATTGAGTGATTCTGCCTGCAGTTTTTCTCCCAGTACGGCAGCAGCGAGATCAGGCCGATTGATAAAGGCCTCTTTGATAGTACGATCTTCTTCAATGCTCAACGGCTCATAGGTGAGTTTGTCGGTCAGCTCTATCCGGCTCTCCTGGGATGCACCGATAGTCTTTAACAGATTGGTACGTGCTGTGTGCAGTTCATTTTGATACTGGATCATTTCTGAGCGGGCATTGGAAAGCTCCACTTTTGACCTGAGAACATTGAAGTCGGATGCCGTGCCGAATTCCCTCTTGGTCTGAACGTTTTTGAGATGCGCCTCTGCCAGGTCGGCATAGACCTCGGTAACGCCGAGTTGTTCGCCGGCCAGGAGCACCTGAGTGTATGACCGGATGGTCCCGAAGACGGTATTTTGTACGGCAAGTTTCACCTGTTCGTTTGCCAGGGCATCATAGTATCGAGAGGCCCGAAAAGCAGCAGATGCTGCACCGCTGTATATCGGCTGCGTCACGGAAACAGTCCCTGCGTAGTTGTTTTTCCGGCCAAGTGGATATGTGGTGCCGTTATAGGTATAGGAATCTTTGTCCTGTCTTGTATACGATCCGCCAATCGATACATTGGGCAGCACCCCTTCATAGGCCTCTATGATGCGGCCTTTTGCCACATTGTTTTCCTCCAGTACGATCTGAAGCGCCCTGTTGTTGGAAAGTGCGTTTGCAATCGCCTGATCAATAGAAAGGGAACCATCGATTACTTTTGCCTCATCTGCCAGTCGGTTTTTCGATGCCTGCCACTGGACATAAGCCTGGTTGCGGGCCGAAGAGACATCTTTTTGCACGGCAGTCTGGCTGACACAGCCGCTCAATATGATGCCTATTGCCAGACAACAGTATTTCAATATGGAGATTTGTTTTGACATTATCTTCAGGGCCTCACTTTCAACGATGTTTGGTCATATATTGTCATTATGCCCGGATTCCGTTCAGGAAGACATCCACTATAAGCTTGACTTGTTCCTGGGCATTACTTGTGCTCTTGCCTACAAGATGCTGGAGAAGCAGGGCCCCGTGGGCATCCATGATCATTCCTGCAACTTTAGTGGTGTCAATGGCTTTGAATAACCCATCACGTACTCCATGATTGAGTACCTGAGCCAGTTTGTTGACTAGATTCCAATACGGGGCATCATCCTCTATGGCGCGTCTATGTCCCAATCCTTTTGTCCGCATGACGATGTTGAATAACTGACGCTGCTGTTCAAAAAAAAGGAAACCTTCCAAGGCGAAGGCCTCGAGCTTTCTATCAGGGCTCTGATCACTGTTAAATATGGTTTCCGCCTTACTGAAGAATGGTTCAAACCCCTTTTCTATGGTCTCTATGAGAAGAACTTCCTTGTCCTTGAAATGCAGGTAGAGCGTACCCTTGGCAACCCCTGCCTCCTGTGCGACGCGGTCCATGGTGAAACCTTCAACCCCTTCTTCAAGAAGAGTTTTCAGCGCAGCATCGAGGATAAGCCTTTTTGTCATCTCATCAAAGATCTCTCTGCGTTTCTTTTTGGTATGTTCCATAAATATTCACTCCACAAAACTTATTGGTCATTTATTGACTAATCAGTCAAGTAATGACTCACCCGTCATTTGTCAAGGATTTTTGTGGAACCAGGTCTGAAACCCAGGGTGTCTCCATCTCCCCAGCCCCTTAAACTAATAAGTTACGGGTATTATGCCCTCCCCTACCCACCCTCAAATATTGGATGATATGATTAGAAACAATAGTCTTAAACGACAAGAAGTCCGGACAGAGAGTATTACTGTTGGTGTTGAGGCTTTTATATTAGGGCAAAATCGGAAATGCAAAATGGTGCAAAATGGAGGTGCAAAATGAGGTCAAAATTGGGCAAAATGTGGGGCAAAATGGGGTCGGACCAAGATAACCTGTTGATATGATGTTTAATAGTGCTAAGAAAAGGCCTTATTTTGCCCTTAAAGACCCCATTTCAGGCCCAAAAAAATGGTTCTAAGCTCTATTAGGGGAATATCGGTTCAGAAAGAGATATTGTCAAATGTTGTGGATGACAACGTATCCCCTGGTTCAATGGATTGAAACCGACATTTCATGTCGTCTCAATCCTAATGGGTTATGTTTATCAAGCCGCTATTTGTAATTCACCGTGTACAAAAACCTTCTTTTGAAGGACAAGCTCCCCCGGCGTAGAAGACACACCTAAGTCATCCATCGGATCAACTGTGCGGAACGAAGTAACCCCGGCCTTTGCTGGAGCTATCCCAGGCAAGCAAACCGTAAGGCATGCCGATGGAGAGACGGGTGAGCGAGGTTGGAAGAAGCAAATTTCTTTATAAAGAATCGTTTTCTTATTTCCGATTACAACAGAAGACAGAAAATACATATATCCAACCTTGTTGTCCGGAATAGCCTTTTCAGCCAAGACACCAGCGTATCAAAAAGGAGACTATAAATGGCATTTACCCTTCCTGAAGAGCAGGTAAGGAGAATCCCTCGCGACATATTCAATAAATACTTTGCAGAGGACAATAAACCCGGACATTTTAAGATAATTCATGAAATCAAAAGATCAATATCCTACCAGCGCCATGATCTCCTTACCCTCAATCCTGTTACAAAAGGTGTGGGCCTGGTTTTATGTAAAGATGTGCTCCTGCATTTTAATAAAGAAGACCGGATAAGGGCCTATAAAATGTTTCATTCATGCCTTGAAGAAACCTTACATGGCAACAAGCCCTTGCAAGCTCCAGCATAATGGCAGATTATGAAAAAAAACATCCAGGGGGTCATAGATGAAAAGCGGTCCAACACACAGCACTGAACATACAGCAGGATGCAACGGAATAGATATCGTCTACGATACTTTTGGAGATCATACATTGCCCCCCATGGTTCTTATCATGGGCCTTGGGTCACAGATGATACTATGGGAAGATGATTTCTGTTCACAGCTCTCGGACAGGGGGTTTTGGGTTATCAGGTTCGACAACCGGGATGTCGGCAGATCGTCAAAACTCGACCATTTGGGTATCCCGGATTTCAGGGCCCTGTTTTCCGGTTCAAACACCGATGTCCCCTACACCCTCGTTGATATGGCCGAAGACACCATAGGCCTCCTGGATGCACTGGGTATTTACAAGGCTCATATTATAGGCGCTTCAATGGGGGGTATGATAGCGCAGGTCATGGCAATTGAGCATCCGCAACGTTTGCGCTCGCTTACATCCATCATGTCGAGCACGGGCGATCCCTGCCTTCCCCAGCCCAGGCCCGAAGCCATGCAGGTACTTTACAGACCGTATCCTGCAGACAGGGACAGCTTCATGAAGATCTTTATCGATACCTGGACTGTTCTCGGCGGAGACCATCTTCCTATGGAGTATGAACGAATCAGCAAACTTGCCGGAATATCTTTTGAGCGCGGTGTATACCCGGCCGGTAATGCAAGGCAGCTTGCAGCGATCATCTCTTCCGGATCGAGAAAGGCAATGCTTGAATCAGTAAAGATACCCACGCTTGTCATACACGGAGATGCCGACCCCCTCCTTCCATCAGAGTGCGGCATCGATACCTCACGCAGCATCCCTGGATCAACATTGAAGATCATACCCGGGATGGGACATGCATTGCCTCATACTATCTGGAACGATATCATAGATAATATCTCAAAACATGCATCCATATTTTAATATATCAATATATTATCTCGGATCGACCCATTGTAAATGGGCGCAGAACGGTTGACTTGGTTACCCTGAAAGCAAAACAAGTTTAAAAGCTTAAAAACAAGGGATACTTTGTCTATTATTGAATCAAGGGCAGGGAAATGGTTTGAGACCTAACAAAATCAATTGCTTCGTCAACTAAAAAAACAGCGCAAGGAGGATATAATGAAATATAAGCCACTATTTATCGCAGTGATCGCATTTATCACTTTACTGACGGCGGGTAACTCGTTTGGACAAGATGTTAATATTCACGGCTTTGTATCACAGGGATATATTCTCAGCAGTGATAATAGTTTTATTGCCATGGATACGGAGGACGGCACCTTTGAATTCAATGAGTTGGGGATCAATTTTTCAACCAAAGTCAAAGATAACCTGAAAATCGGGATGCAGATCTTTGCTCGGGATATCGGGGATATCGGAGAAGATGAACCTTGTATTGACTGGGCGTTCGGAGATTACAGCTGGAGAGAATGGCTGGGGCTGCGCGCAGGGTATTTAAAGGTTCCTCTTGGTCTATACAATGAGACCAGGGATGTGGATTGTCTCAGAACGTCTATCCTGCTTCCCCAGAGTGTTTATAGTGAATGGGACAGAGACTTAAACCAAGGGGCTAAAGGCATGTCGGCTTACGGAAACTTACCTACAAACATGCTGGGCAACTTTCGTTATGAATTTATGGCATTTGCCCTTGATATCCCCATGGATAGCGGTGTCATACAGCATATTGAATCATATGCAACAGTAAAGAATGTGTCATCATTTACTATAGACGATGTCTATTTGTTAGGACTTAAATGGGATGCACCCGTCACTGTTGGCAATTTGATGTTTGGGTTTAATTATATACAGCTCACTGTAGAACAAAATTCTATAATGTACCTACCGCAAGAGACGGCAGCGTCATCAAAACTCGACTCGGTCAATATGATTTTTTCTTTGGAGTATATCTGGGAAGACCTTACAATTGCATCAGAAATGAGACTCATCGAACGTGATACCAGTTCGTTGCTGCCGATTCCGCAGTTGAATAGAGTGGTAGATGCTACATCTTATTACGTAAGTGCAGCATACCGTTTCAATGAGTTTTTTGAACTCGGCACATATTATTGTTAATTCGTAAGGCTGTGTATGGGTGCCGGGATTAGTCCGCCGCGGCGGATGAACGGGTTGTTTGTCATCCTGTGCATTGTTGATCTGTACAATGACGGGTTCCGAAACAATGAAATAATGGGGTCGGGCCAAGACAACTTCCTGATATGTTGGAAATGGCTTTTTATCAAGCATGCAATGACCGACATTATTGAGAATTGATTTTCATTGTGCATCAATCGCCTGTAAACCAAAATACGTCATTGTCATTAGACATGTGGGGAAAGACATTATCCACTTCTACAGATTCCCCATTTTCCCCTTTAATATAATCTTCATCGAGCACATTCACCCAGGCCCATACATTGAACTCGTTTTCCTTCCAGGCGACCAACTCTATTTCTATCCCGTAATTGTTATCTGTCAGCTCATTATTTGTTATCGTAAAAACATTTATTGTCTTTTGTGGATCGTTCGGGTCTGGTTCGCCACCCCATAGATGTAAGTTGGTAAGAAATATTCCAGCTATATTGTCTGAAAAGATATTTCCGTTTATGTAAATCTTTGTCCCTGAATCCACCCATATCCCGCCACAATGCCATTTCCCGTCTGCCGGAGTTTTCGGATCCTTGAATACTTCATATCGATGCCCGTAGACATCATTGTCATTCACTCGCACATCGATACCGTATTCAACCAGAATACCCCCGCCTCTATTATCATAGATGATGTTGTTTATTATTTTGGAATTTCGCAATCCGTAGGTATTTATTCCTGTTCCAAGCCTTCCGTATGTATCTTGTATAAGCTGTGAGGGACAATTCTCATATACAATATTGCTGTCTGCTATCATATTGTATGAATATCTAAAATCAATTCCATGTCCTTCTTTACCGACAACAGATACCGACTCATCGTTGTTTACTACTTCTGCCAGATTATTAGAGCCATTGTTGAATACTTGATTATCAACAACTTTAACATCAAAAGAGCCGACCGCATAAATACCATACGCCTTATAATTCCGGACCTTTAATCCACTGATAATTATATTGGAAGATCTTTCTATATAGATTGCGCCGGATATGCCTTCTTGATCACGCAATACTATTTGACCATCTAAAACTGTTTGACCCTCTAAATCCACTTGACCATCCAGAACCACCTCTTGGGCTCCAATGATGGTTACCGTGTTATTAAAACAACGATTAACAATCATATTTTGTTCATCATATGTTCCAGATGTCCTTGGTGATATCACTATCGTATCTCCGGGCTGAAGGCTGCCGCCAAAACTTCCAAATGCCGAATATATCGAAGGCAAAGGATTGTTTCTATCCAAACCACTATTTGAACCATCAGCATGGATATTATCGGCATCAACATAAATCACCCTTTCAATCCGAGTAATATCAACAACTTCACATAATTCATCTACAGTTAATGCCTTCTTGTACAAACGAACATCATCAATATCGCCATTAAACGAATAACTTGTATCATTGAGCCATTGACCGATATATAGATCTCTATCGAGATTCGTAATGTTATCATTTTCTGCTACACTGATATCATGTTGGCTGATTTCATTTTCATCAACGTAAAAAACAGCCTCGCCGGCCCTTTTAATCGTAATACCTATAAAATGCCAATTATTATCTTCTATACCCTGGCCGCCCTCTATTATTTGATTATCATTAAGATTTCCTGTAGAATAGCAGCGATGATCCGTTTCGCCGTCACCCTTCATCCGAAAAACAAGGGACTTATCCATTGAATTATAACAAAGCATATAACCAGGTATATCTTCTGCCCCACCCTTGGTTACAATACCATGCAATCCATTTCCGGCGTCATTTTGATCCTGATCCATCTTAATCCAGGAACATATTGTCAAATCGTCAACCCCCATCTCAAAATCATAATCCTCGCCGCCAGAACCGCAGTTTACAAAATCAGTTGAATTACGAAGGCTAATATAGTTACTGTGTAAGATGTTATTGTCTGATGCGTTTACTTCCCATGCATCAACCCACTCGGCACTGCCATCAATCCTGTCAGAAACCCAACTCGTTATCGTACCATCAGCATTTAATGTACAGAGAGTTCCATCATTTCTATACAGACTAACATCATGAATCCTATCACCTGTTGTTTCGTCGAATTTCCATCTGCCGATCAAAAAATCCGATAATAATGCAGGGTTTCTTATTTCATCAATATTATTTTTAGATAACGCGGCCTTATAAATGCTGACATCATCAATACCACCTTTAAACAGATTGTCGGAAGGATTAAGCCTATTACCGATATACAAGCTTATATCTTCATTCGTGATGTCATCATCTGCTGCCTCGATGATATCACATCTATAAACCTCATTTTCATCAACATAAAGGACAGCATCCCTATCCCTGTCTATTGTTACAGCGACAAAATGCCATTCATTATCTTCGATACCACGTGCATCACCTACCATATCATTAGAACCGAGGTTCCCTGAAGAATAACGGCGATGTCCTGTTTCCCCACTGCCCTTCATCCAAAACACAAGGGACTTATCTTCTGTATTGTAACAAAACATATAACCCGGAATATCATCTTCTCCACCTTTTGCTACAATACCATGCAGTCCATCATCAGCAGCATTATTCTGAGCAGGATCTAGTTTTATCCAAGCAGATATAGTTAAATCCCCTCGCCCTATCTCAAAATCATCGCTTTTACCGCAGTCGACATAATCATCTATTCCATCCAATGTAAAATATCGTCTCTTATTATCTGTGTCTAAAGATAGATCCTGACGATTCTTAAAGGCCGCAAAATTATTATTTCCGCTTAAGTCTTCGACCCCAAAACCCAGCGAACTGCGCCATTTCCGTTCATCAAACGTCCACCAACCGACAGGATACTGCTTTGGCTGATCTATATACATGTGTGTTTTGGCTTGCGCAAGATTGGAACCGGTTGACCGGCCTGAACTATTGTCTGCAGTGATACGATAATAATACGTTGTTTCGCTTTCCAGACCTATATCATTATATGATGTAGTATTAGCACCAACATTAATCGATGTTGCTCCGGAAAAATCAATATTCTTAGATCTCTCTATACGAAATCCCTCTTCGTTATCTGAATTATCCTGCCAGCTTAAGTTTATCTGACTGCTGGAGATTGCCGTTGCGTTCAGATTGCCCGGGGCTTGCGGGGGAATTGAAATCACATTGAAAACCGCGGTAATGGTTTTATCCGCGTCCATGATTATTGTTATCGGGTTATCACCACCCACGCCGTCGCTGCCCCAGGCATTGAAGATATAACCTTCATTCGGAATCGCGATTATCATAACACTTGATCCTTGTTCATATTCGTTTAAGTCCGGATCCTTTGTTACTGTTCCATTAACGGCATTTATAGTTAGTGTGTATTTTACCGGCCCCTCTGTTACTGCCAGTGTTGTATCTAAAGAAACATTCGAGTGTCCTGACTCACTGCCGGATGCATCATATGCGGAAACCGTGTAACTGTATTCTGTCGACGCAATTAATCCTGTATCGGAAAAGGTTGTTTGAGTTGTCGTTGTCAGTTCATTACCGTCTCTATAAATCCTGTACCCGGTTATATCTGCAACCATGTCCCAGGTTAAATCTATCCTGCTTGCGCTCACTGCTGTTGCAACAAGATTCTGCGGTATGCTTACCTTGTCGACATCCGTACTGTCCCCGTTACTTGAACCTCCGGAACATCCCTGAATCAAAAGCAATAAAATGCATGCTGAATACAAAAACCCGTATATAAAACCCGTTACGATTTTGTTATCTTTTATCTCTGCAATAGACACTGAAGCCTCCAACCATTTGAACGCAACCACTTCCTTTAACGCAAGACGGTTTAGCAGTTAAACTCAACATAATCAAAGCCCTATATTATTATATTTATTTTAGTATATTGCAATCAACATGCCACGCAAACTTGCGTGACAAAATGGATAAAATGCTATTGTTAAACAGGGTTGTAAGACGCCTCGATAATGATGACACGGCCGGATGAGATGAACTGTCAATTCGTAAGGCTGTGTATGGGTGCCGGGATTAGTCCGCCGCGGCGGATAAACGGGTTATCATCCTGTGCATTGTTGACCTGTACAATGACGGATTCACCCAGAAGGCCTCCGAAATAGGCCTTGTCACCGGCAAGCTTTCCCGGAACAGGGATGAGTCTGGTGGCAGTGGTCTTTTTATTGATGACACCGATTGCCATCTCATCGGCAATGATGGCTGCAACGGTTTCCGCTGTTGTATTACCCGGAATCGCGACCATATCGAGGCCTACCGAGCAGACACAGGTCATGGCCTCCAGTTTTTCAATGGACAGGAAACCATTCTCGGCGGCCTGTGAGATGTTGAGATCTTCACTGACCGGGATAAAGGCCCCGCTCAGCCCCCCTACATTTGAGCTGGCAAAGGCGCCTCCCTTTTTCACTGCATCATTGAGCATGGCAAGCGCCGCGGTTGACCCGGGCACGCCGATACTGCGCAACCCCATGCTCTGGAAGATCTCTCCCACGGAATCACCCACATTGGGTGTCGGGGCCAGTGATAGATCCACCACCCCAAAGGGGATTTTCAAATTCTGCGCAACCTCTCGGCCGATCAGCTCGCCTGTGCGGGTTACCTTGTATGAGGTCTGCTTGATCACCTCGGTAATCCGACCGAGATCTGCATCCGGATAATCGGCCACCACCCGATCAATGGCCTTCTTTACAACCCCCGGCCCGCTGACGCCGACATTGATGACCGCGTCTGCTTCGCCAATGCCCAGATAAGCGCCTGCCATAAAAGGAACATCCTGGGGGATGTTTGCAAATACGCACAGCTTTGCACAACCGATACCGTCGCGATCTGCGGTGAGCTCTGCGGCTTCTTTGATCTTTTGCCCCATAAGCAGCACGGCATCCATATTGATGCCGGTACGCGTCGTAGCCACGTTTATCGAAGCACAGACCCGGCTGGTGGAGGCGAGCGCCTGAGGCAGTGCCTCTATCAAAGCACGATCTCCGCGGGCCATGCCTTTTTCCACCAATGCTGAAAATCCGCCGACAAAATCAATATTGACAGCCTCGGCCGCTTCATCAAGGGTGTGGGCTATGGCTACCATGTCTTCGGAATTAAACGGCGCTGCTGCAACTGCTATGGGACTGACAGAGATACGCTTGTTGACAACGGGTATGCCGTACTTCTCGCCAACCTGGTCGCACACCTCTACCAGATCTTGGGCAACCAGTGTGATCCTGTCGTAGATCCTGGCCTGAAACCGTTTGATATCGTCACAGGCACAATCCAGAAGATTGATCCCCAATGTTACGGTACGAAGATCCAAGTGCTCGTTTCGTAACATTTCCAGTACTGAGAGTATTTCTTCATGTGTGAACATATGCTTATCCCTTATCAGATCCTGTTCATTGCTTTGAATATGTTTTTGTGCTGAATACTGATCTCCTGATGCAGCTCTTCGCCTTTTTCGCGCAGTGCCTGTCTGAATTTACGCCGGTCGACATCTACGGGAATATCCACTTCATAGATCATGATGTTGTCTGCCGGATCATCTCCGCCGCGAAACGCTGCCCTCAACTGGGCAACATTGACCCGGTGGGCAGCAAACACCGCCGTGATTTCGGCAACCAGGCCCTTTCGGTCAGGCCCTAGCGTGGTGACTACAAAAGGTTCACATGATGAGGATGCCGGTTGTTCGTCATCGTACTCCATGGTGCGGACGTGAAAATGGATCTCAAAGCCGGGCGTATTATCCTGCAGGGCCTTCAGGAGGTCTCCGTGTGAAAGCTCATCCGGTCCGGTGGCGACAAAAATACCTGCAAATTGATTCTGCAGGATGGTCTGGCTCACATCTTCGATGTTGCAATCATGCTCGAAAAGCATCCTAGAAACCGCTGCAATGACGCCGGGAGAATCAACGCCTAAGACAGAGATAATATACTTGTTCATGAATCTCACGCTCCATTTCTTATATTACTCACACTCGCCGCGCCTTTTACTTTTTAAGACAACGCACTCGTGAGGCGAATTATACCCTATCAACTGCCATGTCAATGGCCGGCGGAAAAATCATCTTGTGCGAAAAGAAAATTAACGCGCACGAAGCCACATAGGCCATAAATAAAATAATATGAGCAATGAAAATATGAGCCCAAGAACACCTCGCATCGGCAAAAAACCGTACAACCCTTTCCTAAATATATCTTTTTGTGTTTAATATCAGATATATTTGAAATATATTAACCCAAGTTTGTCATATTTTCAAAGAAACATAGGCAGTAAGGGGCTATGCCGGGAGTTATGGTCACTACTCATTTGACCGAGGTTATTTTTCTCGGCATGGGTGTCTCGTTTAGCCCTAAGCATTTATAGATATGTCTATGTTCCGGCTCTGCATTGCTGCATAGTCGTATATGATAACTTTGGGTTTATCCCTGGTCTTTGACATTGTATTCGATGGTCAGCCGTTGATGGGTCAAAAGGATGTCGCGTATGGTTGCCCATAAACGGTTGTCGTTGAATTGACACAGCCTGTATTCAATCGCATGCAGGATATGGCAGGCAAGGACCGATATAAACATGTGGACATCAGCGCGGTCTTCATTCTGATGAAAGTTGGGTCTGAGCTTTCAAGGATCGAAAGGCGCTTTCTACCCGGGTGAGCATAACGTAGGTTTCCCAGATTTCCTGGTCGTTAAGATCCGTTCTATAGGTTCGCAGAACATAACAGCCTTCAAACCGACATTGAGTCTCGTATTGTGGGCGTTTTTTCCAGATGACCGCTCTGGCCTTTATCTTCGCTCACGGGTTTCTTCCGGGATCACCTCGACATCATAGATTTTCGATGTCCGTGGATATTTTTCGCGTAAGCGGCCGATCATTTTGAGTAGTTTCGGACACAGCCTTGTGTGTCCTTTTTTGCCGAAGACATCTTGAATAGGTTTTTTTTAAACACTTTTAAACATCATAACTATCAATTAACTTCGACCCCGATATACCTTTTATTGTTTAAGCTTAAACGCGACACTTAAGGCCATTGGTGTAAACAATATTCAGGCTATGCTCTCAATCCGAAAAGATCACCTTACACCTTAGACCGGCCGGTATGGCAAGACCCGAATTATCGAGAAACAGACGCACGCTGAAGGTGCCGCTTGCAGCATCGATGATCTGGTCAACAATGACGACCCTGGCCTTGTAGCTTCCGCCCACGGATTCTTCCGGCATCACCATTGCCTGCACGCCCTTATTGATGCGGCCGTAGTGCCTGGCCGGCACGACCACCTCGACATACAAGGGGTCGATACAGGCGATTGTCAGGATATGACCTTCACCAATGTATTCACCCGGTGCCAGCACACGGTTGGTGACCACCCCCGTGACCGGACTCGCAATAGAACGCATGGCCAATCTTTCTTCCGCCTCTTTAAGCTCCAATCCGGCTATCTCTATCTCGGTTAAGAGTTGATCTCGCTCTTCAACTGAGATTAGTTCTTTTTCAAATAGTTCCTGGTTACGCTCAGATTTGCGGCGCTGAAACTCAAATCTTGCCTTTGCCAGTTCGACCTGGGCCTTTTCCACGCCCGAGTGAAGCTTTGCAACCACCTGGCCTGCCTTGACATGATCGCCGCGTTCCACGATGATCTCTTCCAGAATACCGCTTACCTGAGAGCTCAATTCGATTACCTCGCTCGGTTCGATCAGGCCCTCAAATTCGGAACAGCGTCCCTCAGCTAAAAACGCACCAACGAACAATGCCACAGCCACTAAAATCCAGCTATTCTTTTTCATCATGACAGGTTTCTCCAAATCTTTTCTTATTCGCCGCAGCATTCATACCGACGGTCGGATAAAAGACATATTCACACATGTGCAACATGGGCACATCCTTCACTCGGAACGCCCTGCAAAGGAAAGCAGGTCTCGACCCTTTTCGTCAAGGTCTACCAATTCCCTGCGTATACGGGCATGTATCTTCTCCTGACGCATCTGAGCACGTCTGATCGCCAACAAGGCGCACCATGCCCACAATTGCGTACCTGCGGGCAAGATGTTCGACATAAAGCCGAGAAACCCTCCCCGGCCGCCTTTCAGCAGGGAATCCTCAAATGAAAGTACGGCTTCAAAGCTTCCACGATCGCCCTGTCTTGCACATCGCCCCAACAGCTGCCGATCGATACGGCCGGCTTCGTGGCGCGCGGTCAGTATAACGTGCAGGCCTCCCTTTTCCTCTACCCCTTTAGCCAGTTTTATATCCGTACCGCGCCCCGCCATATTGGTGGCCACGGTTACGGCTCCGGCCATACCGGCTGCTGCCACTACTTGAGCCTCTTTGCTGTCCTGTCTGGCATTTAGCACATGGTGGTCGATCCCTGCCATAGTCAGATGCATACTTACCGCTTCAGAGGCAGCAACAGTGCGCGTACCAATAAGCACGGGACGATCGTGCCTTGCCAGCTGAGCCACCCGGCGTGTCAAGGCCTGCCATCGTTCTTCCTCATTTTTATATATATTCGACGGCAGCACTGTTCTCTGCACAGGTCGGTGGGTGGGGACACGCACAACAGGTAATGAATAGACCGCCCACAGTTCGCGCCTCACCTCCCAGGCCGTGCCGGTCATACCAGCCAACCTAAGATAACGCCGGAAAAAACGCTGATAGCTGATCCGCGCCAGTGTCTCGGTGCGCCCGGTCAGTGAGCAGCCCTCCTTGAGCTCGATCATCTGATGCAGACCGCCTTCCCATGAACGCTCGGGCATGGCACGGCCGGTATATTCATCCACGATCACGACCTTGTCTTCATCTACAAGATAATGCTCCCCTGCATGGTAGAGATATCGAGTGGTGAGCGCCTTGGATATAATCTCCTCACGACGCACTATCCCGGCCCACAATGGACCAAGATTCTGCACCCTCTCGCGTATGTGATCCTTGCCTGCTTTTGTAAGCCGTATGCGCTTCTCTCCGTGCTCTATTATGTAGTCCTTGCCGTCTTTCATGGCCTCGGCCAGCATTAATGCTTCCTGCAAAAACTGTTTTTCTTCAATCCCCTCGCCCGCACCGGAGATAATCAGTGGGGTACGTGCCTCATCGATAAGCACGCTGTCAGCTTCGTCCACAATGGCATAGTACAGTCCGCGCATCAACAGCCTTGTTGCACGGGCATCTCCTCCTGCCAGGCGCTCCGCCTGCAGACGTACCGACACACGCAACTGGCCAAGGGTAATACGGTCTCGAAGGTAGTCGAAAGCAATCTCCTTATTGGTGGCATAGGTGATGTCGCTTGCATAAATCCGCCTCTTTTCCTCGAGCGACAGGCCGTGGACAATACACCCGACCGAGAGCCCCAGGGCACGGTAAAGCGTGCCCATCTCGTCTGCATCGCGCTGCGTAAGGTAGTCATTGACCGTTATGATATGCACGGGCAATCCTGCCAGTGCAGCCGTAGCAGCAGCCAATGTAGCGGCCAGGGTCTTACCCTCGCCTGTAGCCATCTCGGCCAGCATGCCACCCACCAACACACGCGCCCCCATAATCTGGGTCACATAATGACGAAGACCAATAGTACGTTCAGAAACCTCCCGCACCAATGCAAATGCCTGGGCTACGGGTTTGGGTTTGAGACCAAAACGGTGTAGGTGCATGCGGCTATCGGCAATCTGTTCGCTTAGTGCTGCATCGCTGAGCGATGCTATCTTTCGCCCGCGCATCTCTACCTCTGAGGCAAAGGCACGCAATCGAACACGCGGTGCTCTCAAGGCCTTCACAAATGGCCAGGCCAGGCCCTTCATGTTGCGTTCCAGAAATGTCGCTTTTTTGAGTGATCGCTCGGCCAGGTGCTCCGGTTTTGGTGGAGGGTAGAAAACTATCGACACATTGATTCCCCTTAAACATTGAAACGGCTCAGTAGCAGCCGCCTCAAGGAACGGCACCAACGCCACGCCAAAGGTTCTGCGCCATGTTCGAACCGAACGAATACACGTTGTCCCACACGCAGCACAGGCGAACCTTTCAGTGCCAAATCAAACTGAAACAGTGTACGAAAGGACTGCGGGCGCTCTCCTTGACGGGGATCAAGGACAATGGGACCTCCGCCTTCCACGCTCAGAGCCAGGCTGGGCAAATCTTTGCTTGCACTGGGAACCTCACGCAGGATCTCGGCAGGAATATCTTTACCTATTCCGTCGGCAGTCCACACATCAACTGCACGGGTATCGTTCCTGACTATGTCTATTTCATCCTCGCTCACAACCGCACGTACCAAGATCTTGCCCGGGTCGAGAACATATCCAATACCCTCTCCCTGTTGTATAAAACGTCCATACAGATCACAGGCCTGCTCCACCACGAAAACACCGCTGAGCGGAGAACGCGTCGTCAACTCGTCCAGGCGTTCTTTAGCACATATCAACTCTGCTTTGAGATGCTCAATCTCTTCACGCAAAATTTCGGCCTCTGTACGATCGTGCAGACGACTGAGTCGTCTGCGTGCTTCATACTCGCTCAATCTACCGTCCATCACCTCTAGATGTGCCTTTAGTTGTGGATTTTCGCACACAACCAGCGGTTGCCCGGCATCCACCATTGTTCCGTCCTCCACCAGGACATCTAGTACAAACCCCTCGGTACCGGCTCGAACAAAGGCCTGCTCGGGCGGCCAGATCACGCCTTGAACCACTGTGGAGGAAGGCATCGGGATCATGCTCAGGGGCACGATTACCACAGCCGACAAACCTAAAACCGCCACGACCAATCGCATGCGTCGTCGTACCAAAGCCGGATCCGTCACCAGTATGTGTATCGTCTTGACTGAGGGAATCACAATCATCGCGACGATGGCCCACAGGGCAAGCATCACCCCGATAAAGAATAATCTGCCGGCCACAAAAAGGACGATACGCGCTGTAATGAAAATACGGTAAACAAACGAGGCAACGGCATAGATCCCCAGCCATACAGCCTCTCCATGATCAACCGCGGGTGATTCCACATCTTCCTGGCCGAAAAGCCTCTTTCGAAACAGGTAGCCGAGGTAGCGATTGCTACGCGTACCCAGGTTGGGTATCTCGATCAGATCGCTCAGGATGTAATATGCATCGAAACGCAAGAGGGGATTGCCGTTGAAGAGCAGGGTCGATACCGAACCGATCAAAATCACGTTAAAGGCAACTGCCCGCAGCAATGAGGGTTCGACACTCACCCACACGAACATGGCCAGGGCCGCCATAAGCAGGTCCATGATAATGCCGCCCGCCCCCACTGCCATACGGTCATACTTGTTTGGAAAGGCCGAAGAGGACGATGCGTCCACATACGGCACCGGCATAAGCACCAAAAGCATAATCCCCAGTTCATGCACCTCTCCGCCCCTACGTTTGACCATATAGGCATGCCCCATTTCGTGTAATGCCTTTTGCACAGGATAGACCAACCACAAAACCAGCAGGTTCTCCGTGGCCAAAAGCCTGTCCGCAAGGTTGGTGGTAAGCCCCTCCCAGTGCATTATTCCCAGAAACAGTGCAAAGACCACTATCGACAGCCATACCAGCAGGCCAAACCATCCAAGGAAAGGCTGTACCAAAAACTGCGTGGCAGCAAGGAACCTCTCCGGATCCAGCAACGGAAAACGCATCGCCATGGGTGATCGCAGGTAATTCAACCATTCCGAACGCTGTTTCTTTGTTGCGCGCCTGCCCAGCTCATCCATATCCGGCAACACACCAGCATGCAGAACATCGGCCTGGTGAAGCTGACCCAATAGCCGAATAATCTCATCCTGGGTCGGCATATCGTCCCCAAGACGCTCGCATGCCGCCTGCCAGATCTCATCCATACTGTGCTCGCTGTCCATCAACCCGATGACTACATATGCCTCATACGAAAAACGATGGAAACGCCCCGTGGCACGATCTTGCAAGACATACCAATCCCTTCCGCGGTATCTGTGGTGATGTATATTCACATGAGCGCGCAACTGCGGACGCACTTGCGCCACCCTGTACCAAGACTGGCTAAAAAGACTCTCACTCATGGCTTATCTCTGGACAAGATTTAGGCGGAAACTCTTTTTGAAATATGTCTTTCATCATCAAAGCCACCATGACCAGAGTTTGAGCCTTATCCAGTCACGCATACCGCGGGTCCATATATTTATAAGGCGGCGGCGGTCAATAAATATCTTGCCCACACCTTCCATACCGGGCCGCAACCGGACGCTGGCATTTTTGAGGCTTGCTTCAACGCGAAAGCAGTTTCGACCCTCGCCAGCGGTTGTCACCGGGGTAATCCGGGTGAGGATAAATTCAAAATGTTCACCCGGAATGGCCGAAAGCAACAACTTCCCCGACTGCCCCGGATTGACCTCTCTGATACGGTTATCTTCCACCTCTAAAATCACACGGTAGGTATCGAGTGGGGCTATGGTGAAAAGTTCCTCTCCACGACCCACCAGACCTCCAAGGCGCTGACTCAGATCGCCCGAGATTACCAGCCCATCAAAAGGCGCAAACAACGTGGCACGTGCCAGACGTCGCTCGACCAGTTCCAGTTCGGATACCGCCTGATCAACCTGGGCGCTGATAATGCTTGCCTGGGCCCTATCGTGGCCGGCAACGGCCTTTTCATACTGTCGCCTGAGCTGGTTAGTTCGGCTTATACTGTTGATGCGCTCAAGGCGAAGGTCACGGTCATCCAGCAGGACAAGACTTGCACCAGCCGGAACCACGTCACCGGCGCGCACAGGTGCCTCCTTTATATAGCCCTCAAAGGGTGCACATACAGATCGCACCACCTCGCCCTCCAACACTGCCCGGGCTGTGACACGATTATCGCCTGTAGCATTTATCAAAAAGGCCACCATCAGCAACAGCACTACAGCAGCCAGCTTTCGGCCGACATAATTCGGTCCGACCAGACGTTTGAGCTGTTGCCAAAACGACTCTGCAACCTTGAACAGGATATGGTTTTCTTCCCGACGCCTTGACTCCAGCACTGGCGAGACCAGGGTGCCGATAGTGTGACAAAACTCTATTTCGTCCGCACAAAACGGATCTTCGCGCTCAAGGGTCAACGCACCATAGTATCGCCCAGACCGCCACAAGGGAACGCTCAGTACGCATCCATCCCCATGCTCAGACAGTAGGCGTTCGTGCTCTCGGGTTACCAGTGAGCTTCCTTCCGGTCGCGGCAGCACGATATGGTTTCGCTGGGTAACGGCCTCGTCCATGGCCCTTTCTATGGCATTCAGCAGGTTCATCCGCTTACCGAAACTCGCGCTGTTAGATAGAAAACGCACCTTGACCTTTCGACGATGTACAATCCCCAAGCTGATTCGGCTACAATCCATAATGGTTGCCATCTCAGTGACAAATGCCAGTCCTGCTCCTTCGTAGCCTTCCTCGGCCAACACGCCTGCCAGGAGTTCTACGGCCGATCCCAGACGCTGGTTCACGGCACCCTCTTCCTTCATGGCCCGGCGACGCAAAAAAAGTTCCAGCCAGGCTGAATCCCACTCTAGCTGCTGCATGGCATGCTGAAGTTCTTCACGGGATGACAATGCAACCTCGACAACCACCGCACCTTTTATATTGCCGTCCATGCTTACCGGAAATGCCAGACCGAAGGAGCCTCCATCCAGGGGGCTCAGCAAACCACAGCCTTCCTTCAGAACCTGCTCCGATATCTCCTGCATGCGCTCTAAATCACAGGTCTTTTCATATGACCAACCGGCTACAGGCGCATAGGTTTTATCAGAATTTCCCATAAGCACCATGCCCTGAACCGTACCTTTTATTCGTGCACACATCAGGGCAAGCCAGGCATCTAGTGCCTCTTCATTGGCCTGTGCAAGCAGTTGCCACAGCTTTCGTTCCTCAGCCTCGTCGTGGACCCCATTGAACATATTAGCTTCCATTTCTATCTGTGTACGCAGATAGACCCCTTAAATAATGACTGTGGGGGAACTTCCTTTAAAAGTCCCCCCACAGTCATTAAATAAAGTTCCATTACTCTTATCAGTGTATAACAGATTCCTGACACGGTATGCTCTATTTCTGATTTTCTCCCTTGGTACTGTCAAGTGTGGTGTTCGTGGCGGCATTACCAACAATCTGGACCTCGCCGAAGAGTGTTTCGTACTCCTTGAGCACATTGCCAAGCAGCATTGATAGGCGTTTGGCGGCGAAGGGATTCAGGATGATGCGGTCGGAAAGAGCCACACGCAACTCTCCCTGGCCCGTATTCCAGGTCTGGTTGGTACCGAAGAACAAGCTGACCTCCTCGCGCGTGCTGGTAACGTTGCACACGTTGGCATAGGTTGTCTTGAGCTGGGTATCGTCCCAAATAACGTTTGGTGCAGTTGTTTCCTGTCGATTTTCTTTGCTTTTTGCCATGTTGTTGCACTCCTTTCTATATAAATATTTATTGAATCATTGCCTTGCGCATATTGCAAGCCAGTCGTTACAAATAATAGAACTAATTACTTTCATAGCATCTTTTGCAATTTAATTCCATTTCTTATAATTCACATAATTCGCCCCTGCAGACGACCGTCTTTCCAGCGCAGAAAGCGGGACTGTTTGCGCCGGATCTCAAGCTCCTTAAATGCCTCCGCATCCAGAGGAGTGCCCTTTTCAGCGGATTCTTTTGCACCCTTTGCGGCTCTTGTCGCTACTCCCCATCCCATAAGCCCGGCCATGAACTGCATGTCATCGTTCTCCAATGCGGATTGCCGATCATCAATCTCCTGTTTTTCCGATTGCTTTTCGTTCGGGCCTGTCTCTTCCGCGCCACCCTTCCGCTTCAAGCTGTCTACATTCGGTAGATAAATTGTCTGACCGCTTTCGATTTCTTCGAGGTCAGTTACAGTTGGATTGAGCAGATTGAACAACTCTATGCCCCGCATATAACCCTTGCTGCCAAAATCGCCGAAACGCCTTGCGATAAGTACCGAGACACTCTCGCCCGGACGAACAATATGCTTTTCGGCCTGCGACATCAGGCTTGGGGCCTTGATAACATGGCCCGAGCTGCCTCCAAGCTGCATCGAAGCGTTTTCTGCGTCGATACGCCCGCCGCCTATCAGGTGGTGTTCCGCGCTGTGGGCTGCCTGTTCAGCAGCGCTGCTGTCCATGTACTGCGCTAAGCCGGAGACAGATTCCGAGGTTGCCGTCAGCTCCGTGTACCCGGCAAAAGGTGAGCCATAGGCATCAAACACGGTTGCTCCTATAAGTCCCTGGTTGTACTGGGCCATACGAACGAACGAACTCAACTCGCCACCGGTGATTACGACGCGGCCGTAATTGCCGATCATGATATCCTCGGACAGACTGCCATCGAAAACATCGTTACCAGCGCCCCCGATCAGGATATCTCCTCCGGAACCACCTATCAGCACATCGTTGCCGCCGTGGAATAGATTGGTGGTCTCGACCGAGAGAGCAGCTTTGATTGTATTGCCATCCGAAACGAGGCTCACACTACCGTCATCGCCAAGCAGAACGTCGTTTCCATCTCCTCCCTGCAGATCGTCATTGCCTGCACCACCGATCAGGATATCATCACCGGTACCACTGTTGAGCGTATCATCGCCGCCCTCACCGATATTACTGACTACTGCCAACAGAGAGATTTCAGATCCGGCAAACTCCACACTTCCGTCATCACCAATCAGGACGTCATCTCCATATCTTCCCTGAAGGTCGTCATTGTCTGCACCGCCGATCAGGATGTCATCTCCGGAACCACCTCTTATCGTATCGTCGCCACCCTCACCGATATCACCCACACTCGTAACACCGGCCAGGTTGACGTACGATTTCTCCGGCCGAGTCTGGCCCTGGTATGTCTCAAAAGTAATCCCACCCCAGACAAGTTGACCACCGTCACCCATCAAGATCAGGGGTCCGCACCAGCCCGCATCAGCAATAATTTTTTCGTTCCCGGCCTCACCAATAATGGCTAACAGGTCATCCTGTAAGCTGCTATCAGGGATCATTAAAACTTGGTCATCACCTCCGCCCATATGCCAGGTAGTCGTACCGGGAATACTATTTATGGTTACCTGGTCACTTCCCGTACCGGCAAAGATATCGATGCCACCGGCAAAGTCACTTGCAAATACAATGGTTGCCGGTGCCAAACCACTGAGGCTGTTTGATGTCATGACCACATCTCTGTCTGCCTCATTGCTTCCGCAGTCACTGATCACGACACTGTCGGCCCCGTCGCCGCCCGAGATGGACACTTCACCAAGGATATCGCTCAAACGTCCGAGGGTAGGATCATCCGGTTCGGAGGTAAGTATAAAGATATCGTTTCCACCGCCCCCGCTCACATTGGTGTCTACGGTGGTACCCGCAACATCTATACGGTCGTTGCCGCTACCCAGCCCGAGTGATAATTCCTCGACATTTCGATAGATAATCCCGGCATCAAAGCCTGTTATGCTGTCTCCCTCTATTCGTACATGCCGTTGGCTTGCGCTTCCACTATCATCGACAGATAGGGTGTCATAACCCCCGCCGGCATCGACTGTCAGGCCGGCAGTAACATCGACGACTCCGCCTGTGTTCGTATCATTTCCTGCGTTACTGCCAACAAACACCGTATCGTCTCCGCCCATGGTCAGCACTGTGGTTGGGACATTGGTCCGGGCCAGGCATATACGGTCATTATCGCTGTCCCCGCGTATGGTTATCTCCGTGGCACTCACCTGTCTTTGAAGTAGCAGGTATCCGCCGTCTTCATCCGCATTACCATAGTCCACTTCAAGCTCTACGTCCCCGGCGGATTCGATCGCGGCGTCTTCTTCGATTATCAGATCATCACCGGCTCGCAGTATGATGTTACCGCTGGTGGAACTTAACGTGACCCCTCTGTTCACCCGCAGGTCATCATACATTTCCTCGCTGTCATCGTTATTATCATCAACAGCCGTAATCGTTATCGCATCTGCGGTTATATCCTCGTCTACGGTGACCGGGCTCGATGCACTGATATTGACGGCTCCAGCCGCGACAATACCCTCGGCCGCGCTCACACCGCCCACGACCAACTGGCCGATATTGTGGAGCCAAACGCTACCGCCTTCGGAAAAACCTTCCAAACGGCCGATTAAGGTCTCTATCGGTCGCTCTTCCGTACCGATATCGCCGGCGGCATACAGAAGCGTGGCACCGGCCAGGATGACGGCGTCCTCCTCGCGTGCGCTGAGAATTCGCCCAGGGCTCATAATGAAGGCCACTGCGTCAAGGCCGGTGGTGATACAATCGAGGTAAAGATCACCGCTGGTCTCTATCAGATATACGTCCTCCATGCTGAGGGTTGTAAGGACACCGCACGTATCCAAATCGAGATCATTGCCCGAGGCACCAATGCCGCCCATCTGGGTCTCCAGGTAGATATTGTCACCAAGCACGTCTGCTTCCGGTCGTGAGCTGAGACCGCTTGAGTCATTGTCTGCGTCCAGTATCGCATAACGGCTTACCAGGTTCACATTGCCGGCGGTAGACTCTACACGTCCCACCCCCATGCTGCCTGCGGTCTCAACTATGTAGATGTCGTCGGTTGCCGTGGCAACAAGTACGCCTTCATCTGCCAGGTCGATCTCGAGGGCGTCGTCTGTTGATCCCAGGTGTCCACCGGAGAACAACTCGATCGAAAATGCCTTTATGTTCCACAGGTCGTTGTCCAATGCGTCGTCTATCGAACCTGTGGCATTGATAATCACCTCACCACCCTCGCTGTAGACCGTGTCGATCTCCAGATCGGCCGTCGCCTGTAGATGTATATCCTGCCTGGCGCGGGCGGTCAGGTCGCCCGAGATGTCTATTATCAGTTCTGTCTGCTCAGTTCCGATCGCACCGCCGCCGGCCTCCAACACAAGGTTGCCTCCGCTGATATATGGGTCTTGGAGATCTCCGGCCGTGTAATAGATATTTCCACCGGCCTTGAGGCGCACCATACCGGCAGTATCGATCGATCCGATCAACAGATCGCCTTCGCTACCCAGGAAAACCTGCTCTGAAGTACTGATGCTTACTGTCTCTGTGGCGTCCATGTCGATATCCTCACGCAGATCTACACGGATGAACGACACGCTCTGTTCGCTATCGTTGGGATCTATCTCATTGCCGTCTGCGTCCAGGAAGGTCAAATCATCGCGGTCAGCCGCTGCCAGGTCGATCATGTCGTCCTCACTCAACTCGGAATCGAGGTCGATCACACGGCTCGACTTGGTGATGCCGACCCCTCCACCGGGCGTAGCAATCACGATGTTGGCGGCTACTATATTGGGTTCTTCGATGCGAGTCTCTGTATCGACCCGCATGCGAAGCACACCGCTGTCGATCGTATTCTCCAGTTCGGACTCGGTCCAGACGCAGCCCGCGGTAAGACGGTTCCACTCGTCACTTCCCTGTTCTATGCTGCATACATAGTCGCTGTCATAGGTGTCACCCAGCCCTCCCCAGGTCGCGTTCAGACGGTGGTACTCGTCGGTGCGCTTGTGCTCGAGCGCGGCGATCGCCTCTTCGCTCCAGCCCTGGGCAATATAATATTCATTCTCGTCATCCAAGAGGCTGACCGTGAACCCCGCGTCATAGGTGCCCGGATCGGCCTGCTGCTGACGATAGCCCCAGTAGGTGTGGTATTCGCGCGTTTGCACGTTCTCAAAAGACTCCACGTTCTGGAGCGCGGCCTCACCCGCGCCTGCCGCCTCGGTCAGCCGCATGGTCTGCCAAAGGCCCTGCAACTCAAGCAGGGTGCGCGTGTCACGCGTGTCATTGTAGTTGGCGTCGACCAGGTCGCCGGCGATCACCTCCAGATGCACATCCCCGGTGGTAGATACTATCCGGTCTAGGTACAGGTCTCCGGCGGTCTCCTGCAGGAAGACATCCCCCTCGGCCGTACCGACAAGCCCGCCATCTCCGCTGTTTATCCGCAGATAATCCTCGGCTGTTCCGATCGCGCCGTGACGTGCGTCCAGTTCTACCCGGTCGCCAACGATCACGGCGTCATTGGTGCCGACAACGATCGATCCTTCGGCCGCCATGCTTGTATCACCGTCTCCGCTCGCAGCCCTCACGATCGCCATATCACCATTTACTTCATCGAGGAGTATATCGCCGCTTTCGGTCACGGCATCTATCGTACCGTTCAGGTCGAGGCGCAGCCGGGCATCGCTTTCGGGCTGGCTCGGTATCTGACCGATTCCGCTGCCTGCGGTCAGTTCAAGGTTTTCACCCCTGATCACGGCCGCCTGGCCACTGCGGTATATGGCCCCATCCGCCTCTATGGTGGTGGTCCCCTGCGTATTGTCAATCGTAGCATCGATCAGGATGTCTGCCTGTGAGTACACGTCGATCTTGCCGGTGTCGCTGCCTACGAACTCGACGTCTATATCGTAGTCTGCCTTGATGCTTACCTTGTCGAAGCGTTTGTCTATCTGCTGGTAGGTCTTTTTCAAATGGTGCTTGGTAGTCGAGAATATCCACCAGCCGTGATATGTATCCCAACATTCTGTGGCAACCAGTATCGCATTATCGTCACCGGAATTATAGTCAAACTGGGTCATAATCTTGCCGTTATCAGCCGGGGTTCCGTCAGTGTACTCCCAAGCGATGTAATCGCCTGAGGGCAGTGGACGGTGATTGCCCTCAATCACGGTCGTTTTTTCGGGCTGCCAGCCGGGATCCGCCACCAGCCAGTCAATGCCCCAGAAGTCCTCGGTTATCCACTCCTTGATGGTAGTCACGGAGAGATCGGTACCACCCTCGTAGACATATCGCTGTCCCTCGAGCGGCTGGTAGCTCTGATTACGGCCGTCTGCACCCTCGAATATCGTTGTGCTTTGCGTAAGCGAATCATCGCGGGTAGCCATATCGACGATCTCGATCCTGCCCTCTATGCCGCCCGTGTTCAGGCCGTTGATGACTATATCGCGCGTGGTTTGGTTGTCGATCGTGATGTCACCATAGCCGTGTACCGTCCTGAGCTTGCCGTTGCCTGTACTCATTACATGGCCGGCCAAGCGCATGTAGCCGCCCTCTACCGCCACATGGTCGATCTCGATGCGGTCATACTCGAAGTTGTACCAGGCCTGGATGCCGGTGCCTTCATTGGTGGTCAGCGCCAGGTTATCCGGGTCAATCCCGGGCTGGTGAGTGGCCACGGCCGCGTTGATCACGTCGTCCCATCCTGCCTCGAGGATCAGGGTGCGCACCGGCTTGCCGCTCTGGATAATACCGTTTACGTTCAGGTAGCGAGCCGAGATAAATACATTGTTGCCGGCTATGATCGAGGGCTTGAACTCGGGCTCGAAGAGATGTTCCCCTGCCCCGGCTACTGAACCATCAAGCGAAATGATCTTGTCGAGCATGCCCAGTGCGTAGGCTTCGCCTTCATCATAGGTCTGGCCATTGGCAATCTCGAGCGCATCCTCTCGGCTGGCCGCCAGACGGAAAGAGTACGCGTCGGCCGCGATCACGTAGTAGGTCTGGCCGTCGACAAGACCGCCGATGGCCTCTCCCGAGCTGTGATAGACCAAGGCTTCACCGTTGTTGAAGTCGTGCTCGTATCCCAGCTTAATCGTGTCGATGCGTAAAACAAACTGCATCGGTTGGAATTGATATCCTCCTGCGGAATCATATACCCATCCGCCTGACTGTAATGTGATGCGCGGCAAGATAGACGCGGCGGGATCACAAGCCGCAATCCGGGTCAGTCGGTGGTCATCGCCGTCGCTGTTTATACCGATCGCCGTACCCGCGGCAGCTTCGGCCGAACTAAGGGAAAGCTTGATGTTATCGGCGTCTATCACAATCGCATAGTATAACTGTCCGTCGATCAGACCTTCCAGGGCCACTCCGCTTTCGCTGCTGTAGCGAAGGGCCTGGCCGGTTACCAGGCCGTGACTGCTTAAGGTTATGGTGTCGGTGTTATCTGACACGTTACCGGCGGTGAAGCTAAGGTTCTGGTAGTCCAGGAACCCTCCGGCGTGCAGAAAGTGGTCGTGAGTGAGCTCGAAGTCACGCCCGGCGTCGATATCCACGGTCGCGGCCGTGATGCCCTCCTTGACCAGGATGCTGCCCTTGTTGTTGTACAGGCGCACCGTTCCGCCGATATTTACTATCTCACCGCAGACCTCTATTTCGGGAGCAGGAACATTGTCCAGGCCGGCCATTACAGGATTGAACGTATTTTCTACATTGATGACAGGGGCAGCGCAGGTTGCCGAGGAGATAATCTCGCTAAAGGCCGCTTGCTGGAGGTGGTTTCTTACGTTCACCTGTGAGTTGTCACAGACAGCCACACCGTTTAAGAAGACGCGCCCAGCCTTATCTCCAAGAATATGAAGGTCTCCAAGGCGCAGGTTGTATGCGCTGTGGTTTATAATATCGATGCGGGCATCGCCTGAGCTGACCAAACGGCCCGTACCGCCCAGGGTGCCTGCGGTGACGTTGATGTCACCTGTGCCGGCGACGATATCCGGCACGTCTATAAAGACCACCTCGTTACCCACGATCGGTATCATCACGTCCGTTTCCGGGTCTATATTGACCAGTTCGAGTTCTTCGAGCTGCATCATGATGCGCGTAATCTGATTTTCATAGCCCTGCACCGCTACGGGGTCGCCGTAGTGAGCGACCTTTAGACTCATCAGGCGTGTAATCTCGCTGGTGAGGTTGATGGCCAGGTCCTCGACCGTCAGTCCGACCTCTCCGATGCCGTCGCTTATGCCGCTTCCAATGATAGTGGCCCCACTCACGACGCTCTCATTATTCAGCGTCTCGGTGGCCTTGAGACTCAAGGTACGGCCGTCGGCCGATATGGCGAAGATATGGTAGCTCCCGTCATTGGAGCCCGTATTAGTCACCGTGATGGTCTGTCCGGCCAGGAATCCGTCGGCCAGGAAACTGCCGGTTACGCGGGTGATGGCGTCCGGCCCGCCAGTGATGTGCGCGAAGTCCAGGGCCGGGTCGCCCAGCATGGTGTTGGTGTGTATGTTAATACGACGCGGCGCAGGTACGATCAAGGCAACGCCCTGGGTGCTGCCCTGGTCTTCAAGGCTCACGGCATCTTCCAGCAGCAGCGTTAAGCCGTCGTCCGAGACAGCGTCTATCACGTAGCTGCCGTCATTATCGCCCGAGCCGTTGACCTGGATGACTTGCCCGGCCACAAAGCCGTCTCCTATAAAGCTGCCATTGTTACGAGTGATCGTATCGCGCGTATCGACATGGTTGAAGTCCAGGGTGATGTCATCGCTGATCGTCACACTTCGAACCCGGACAGAGTCGATCTCTACCGTATTGTCGGCAGTATCGATCGTGGTTGCGTCCAGTGGTTCATCCAGGGTCAGTGTGCTGTCCGTCACGGCGGTTATCGAGTAGACACCACTGTCGGGCTCTCCCAACAATACGAGCTGGCCGACATCGAAGCCCTCGTCAAGCCAACTGCCCATGCTACGCGTTATCGTGCCTTCATCGTCGCCTGACGGCGCGAATTCCAGCACCAGACTCATCATGACGCAACCATCGGCCGTGATGGTCGCACCATTGACATTTTCTTCGCTCGTCAGTTCATCGTCTACTAGCATCTCGCTGCCGTTACCCGAGATAGCCATGATCTTACAGGAGACGTTATTTTGGCCCGCGCCCGCTATCGTGATGGTCTGCCCGGGAAGGAAACCGTCTACCAGGAAACTGCCCATGCTGCGTTCTATACTGTCGTAGCCGGATATATAATGGGTGAAATCCAACTCCAAGTCACCCATTGCAGTCCCTTCCGCAACCAGAGTCACGCCGGCGTCATCGTCGGCATGGGTCAATACGGCTTCGACATAAATCGTTCTGCCGTCACCCGAAATCGATTCTATCACGTAGTTACCGTTATTTGCGTCCGATCCGCTTACCGTGATGGTCTGCCCGGGAAGGAAACCATCACTCAGGAAACTGCCTTCGGCACGAACGATCGAGTCGCTCCCGACATCGTCGTGGACAAAGTCTAGGGTAATATCGGATGCCTCTGCACCGGCGCCTGTCAGGCCTATACCGCTGACACCTTCTTTGTCCGTCACAGTCTCGCCCGCTGCCAGCACAAGGCTGAGCCCGTCGCCCGAGATATCCTCGATCGTGTAGCTGCCGTCGTTGTCGGCGCTGTCGCTTATCGTGATGACCTGCCCGGCCACGAAGCCCTCGTCGATCCAGCTGCCCTGCGAACGCACGATGCTGTCCGGCCCAGCTGCATCATGCACGAAGTCCAGACTCAGTTCTCCCATGGAGGTGCCAGAAGCCTCGATGCCCACCCCACGGACATCTTGTTCGCCCATCAGTTCCTGGCCGTCGGCCAGCTCCAGGGTAAGCCCGTCTACCGAGATGGTCTCGATCGTATAGCTGCCCTCGTTGTCGGTTACATCCTCGGCACTGTCGCTTACCGTGATGGTCTGCCCGGCCACGAAGCCCTCGTCGATCCAACTGCCCTGCGTTCGCACGATACTGTCGGACCCAGCCGCGTCATGCACGAAGTCCAGGCTCAGGTTGCCCAGCGCTCCTGCCGGCGTCACGAGCATGATCGAGGCTCCTTCCAGGTCGTCTTGCGTCGCCAGGGACTCTTGTAGATAGAGCACATCTTGCGATACAACGTCGATCGTGTAGAAGCCGTTGTTTTCACCGACCCCGCCCAAGACTATGCGCTGCCCGGCCTCAAAACCCTCTTCCTCGAAGTCGCCGTACGATCGAGTTATCGTGCCGCGCCCATCACCTGCCGTTGTCAGGTCCAAAATGGGATGGCCGTGCATGCTGACCACCTGGCTGATCGTAGCTGTCTCACCGATAATGCTGGTCGTGAAGTGGTATCCCTCATCCAGGGTGAGGGTGTTATCCGCTACCTCATGGATGCGGTAGGATCCGTCATTTCCGTCGCTGCCGCTGACCGTAACAAAGGCGCCGACCACAAAGCCGTCGTCGATCCAGCTGCCTTCGCTGCGCGTGAGGGTGTCGTAACCTGTTACGTGCGCGAAGCTCAGCTCAGGGCTACCCTGCATGCTGACATCGTCCAGGGCCTCGAGGTCCTGGTCTATCACCAGGAACTGTTTGCTGCTCAGACCGGTCTCGACCGTACCGTCGACCGTCACGCACGTGTTTAGATCCTTGATGCCCGTGCCGCCCTCTGCCTTGAGGGAAACCGTGTCGTCTTGGCCGGTGAACAGCTTTATCAGACCGTTGGCAATGTCCTCGACCAGGCCCGCATACAGGTCCTGGTACGCCCAGTGTCCTGAGGACGTAATCTCGCCTTCGGCGGCAATCAGGTTGACGTCCTGCACACTGCCGATCCAGGCCCCGTCCTCGATCACAATCTGGTTATCGCCCGTCACCCTTGCGTCGGCTGTTGGGTCGCTCGATATGGCAAATACTGTCTTGTTCCAGATGTCACTCCTTGCTACTGCGCTCAGGTTTCCGCCTCCGGCGTTGAGGTCGATGTCGCCACCGGCCCTTACCATAGCGCCCGCGCTTACATCTATGCGGCTGTTGTCGGCCACTCTCGCCTTGGCCTCGCCCTGGCCGTAACCGGCAAGGCCGTATGTCCTGACATCTACATTTGTCTCTATATCGGCCGTCTTGGTGGCGCTCATCACGATATCGCCCACGCTGTTGAGCTCAGCCGCGCCGATGATTACCGCGTTTGTGCTCTGTTCGTTTATTATACTGGACGAAACCATTGCCGTGGCCAGGGCCCCGCCGGAATCGAGCTTGACCTTGTCACGCGCTGTCACGTTAGTGTTCGCGGCCAGGACACAGGCCCCTGGATCAAGGTCGCTTCCTACCACTTCAACAACAGCGCCGTCGGCCAGGCTAACAAGGGTCGTATCATTGATCACGGTCGTGCTGCTACCTGCAGGCAGACTGCCCACACCGCCCGAGGCCCCCATGAGGTTCCAGGTTCCCAGCCAGTCTTTATTGATGGTATTGCCGGCGTTCGCCTGCATGTCGCGCGTGCGCACGTGGCCGGCGATATCCAGCAGCACCTGCGCATCTACCGTGTTGCTGATCTCGGCACCTACCGCATCTACCACCCCGCCCGAGGCGCTGTCAGATGTGGCGTTGAAGGTTGTTGTGTGGGCGGCATTGGCTATAAGGCTTTCCACGTCGATCAGTCTTCCCTCACCTGAGGCGCCCAGCGCGACGCGGGTGGTGCCTGTATTTTTGGTCGTTGCGCTCGATGCGCTGATATTAATGCCCCCGCCGCTGCCCGAGATCGAATCCGCCAGGTTATTGTCACTGCCGATGGCCTCGATCACCAGGCCCTGGCTCGTAAGGTCTACGTTCTCGCCTGTCAGTGCCTCTACCCGCGTATCGCTCAAGGCCGTTGCCGCGTTGCCGCCGGCCTGAACCAATCCTCCGTACTTTCCGCTGACCGAGGCGCGCTGGACACTCACGCCGGTGGCGCGTACCACGGTGTCGCCCGTGACCGTCACATTTGCATCATCAGCAATGGCGCCCTTGACCTCTGCAGTGTTGTACGCCCTGCCGGCAGTGGCATTTACCCCCACAAGACCACCGGCCGAGGCCGTGGCGTCCGCATTGGCCGTAACACCGCCCGCGGCAAGCTCCATTGCTGCCCCGACCGTCAGGCCACCTGCCTCCAAAGTACCGCCGGAGGCGGCCTCCACCTGTGATGCCACCACGGCATCGGCCAGCGAGACCCCTACCTGCATCAACCCTCCGCTTACTCCATCGGCAATCGCGTTGGCAAAGGGCTTTACTGTTGCCGTGATCTCTATGCTGCCTGAAGCCTGGATCCCGGCCGTATCACTTGTCAGGGCCTGCGTAACCCCCTCTGTCCGCGCCCGGGCATGTGAGCCGCTGCCAGCCACTATCCCGCCTGCACCGGATTGTGTGTGCGCATCTGCGTGCTCGGCCGTGATCGCCCCGATCGTGACTGTACCGGCCTGCACATGGTCTGACTGAACCTCGGCCAGTGTACTGCCACCGCAGATCGCCTCAGCCGTTGCCGCACCGATCCCCAGGGCCCCGCCCACGTAACCGCAGGCATCTGCAAAGGCCTGGTTGTCGGATCTGGCCTGCACCTTCAGCCCTCCCACGGAATCCAACCGGGCGTTGTTCACCACGGTCTGCAGCACTGCCGCATTACGCGCGGTTGCCGCCGAGCCAAGCCCTGCTATAAGACCTCCACCGGCCGCACCGGCATTAGCCTTGACACCCTTTTCAGCCAGTGTGCCGCCTACCTGGTTGCACATCGTCTGCATATCTATATCGCCACCGGCGCTCAGACGGGCTCCGCTTGCAATCAGGCTTGATATCTGTGGTTTATAGACAGCGTCTGCCAGCATTGCACCTACCGCAGCCCCTCCGATACTAATTCCGCGGGCATCTGCCTTGGCAAGGCCCTCGGCCTGAGCGTTTACACCCACATCACCGCTGACCTCTATCACGGACGTGGAGCCTATACCGGCAAAGACCGTCCCCTGTACCGCGGCATCCACATCTGCCCCGGTGCCGTTCATAATTCCGCCCCCGGCCGCATCACCTCCAGCCGTTGCCGTATCGACCGACTCGGCCGTTACTTCCAGCGAGGCACCTTCTACATTACCGTCCATGACCGCGCTGGTGGAACCCGCGACAGTAGCCTCAGCCATGCTTGTGCCCACCGCGACCGCACCTATACTCAACGCGTTTGCATCGGCGTCGGCATCGTTGTTTGCCTTAGCCTCCAGATTTACCTGACCACTCACCGTCAACTCGGCCCCGGCTGCCACGGTTACGGCCGTGTCGGCTGCCGCGTCTGCATCCGCATCCGCACCAACGCCACTGACGATACCGCCGCCTGGCGCATCAGCTCGAGCATACGCGCCACTATCCACCAGTGTGTCGTCTATGTTCATGTTATGCCGCGCCGTGATGTTAATATTCTGCGCACTTATTTCAGAGCCCGCCCCTATTGAACTGTCTATATCAGGGCTTAGATCGGCCCTTGCCAGGCTCACGCCCACACCCACGACCCCGGCAGATATACCCAGGGCCTGCGCCCGGGCATCCAGGGTGCTGACCGCATTTACATCAGCATCGCCGGATATAGTAACCCTTGCATTCTCACCTATCATGGCACTGATAACCGGATCGACCGTGCTGGTGGCACTCGCGCCCGAACCTGCCAAAATGCCGCCAGCCAGTGCCTTTGCTTCGCTGTTTACAGCCCCTTCCGCCTGCGACGTAACCATCAAATTGGTTGCATCAATCACGCTCCCATCCATACCGGCTGCAATTGTTCCGCCCAAATTGGCTGTGCTGATGCTCGCACCGGCCGCGGCAAGACCTCCCAGTGCAGCGCCCCAGGTACTTACCGCCAAGGTATCGGACGCCTTTACCCCTATGACTACATCGCCGCCGGCGCTGAGTATGGCATTGTCTTCTGCCAGGGCCTGACGTGTGGACGTGACCTCACCACGCGCATCAGCGCCTGCACCTGCCAGTCCTGTCGAACTGACGGCAACAGAGGTGGCCACACCCAGGGTATTGGCCGTAGTTTCAGATTGTGCATCGATCACGATATCTCCGCTGGTTGAGGTTACCGAGGCCTCGCCTACCATGGCTTTCAGCGTATTGGCAATCGTGCTCTTCGCAATCGATACCCCGACAGAGGCACCGACCGAGCCGAAGCTCAGGGCTCCGGAGCCCACATCAGCATCGATGGTGGCCTTGTCCATGGCATACACACCGACCTTTCCCCCGGCATTCACAACTGCGCCGTCTACTATCTTGGCCTTTACCTTATTCTTTATACTGTTTCTTGCACGGGCACCGCCGCCTGCGAAGCCGAATCCCGATGTCGAACCGGCGACCGAGGCCGCCACTGCCATTGTCTCTATGGAGGCAATGGACGAGGCCGTTATGCTGATTTCATCTCCTGCGTTCACCTCGGCCTCGCCGATCCCGGCCTCAACCGAGCCCTCGATGATATTATCAGCAGTACCTGCCCCCACAGACACAGCCAATCCGACAGTGCTTATACTCAAGGCCACGCTGCCCGCTGCCGCGTTTGCCGTTATATCCGAGCTGTCCTCGGCAAGCATCACCAGGTTGCCACCGGCTACTACGTCCGCGTTGCCGTCTATGACGGCCTTCACGTCGTTTGCAATCACATTTTTGGCATCAGCACCGGAACCGGAACCACTGATACCGATAATTCCGCCTGAGCCGGACACGGCTGCACCGATGGTCAACGCCCAGATTGAAGAACTCGAAAGCGCCTGCATATCCACATGATTGCCTGCGGTTACGTCTGATCCTATCATCGAGGCCTCGACCGTGTTCTCTATACTGTTTAAGGCCACCGACGCACCCACAGTGGCGCTTCCGCCTCCTACGACACCGCCTGAGCCGGCCACGGCACCGCTGCCGGCTACAGCGCGAATACTCGAGTTGTCCCGCGCCATCAGCGTTATGTCGCCGGTCGCGTTGATCGTACGGCCCGAACCGACCACATCACTTATAGAAGCCGTGATGGTATTTTTAATCGTGTTGGTCACACCCGTACCTGCACCAGAACCAACAAGGCCGCCTATTGCACCGCCTGCTCCGCCTCCGGCACCGGCCACACCCAAGGCCCATATCGTTGCTCCGCTGTCGGCCAGCAGGTAGATATCCGCACCGCTGTTGACAATCGAATCTGTAATAGTGCTTTCTACCGTGTTTTGGATCGTGTTGGTCGCGGTAGCCGCGCCCACAGTGGCGATGCCGGCGCCAATAGCACCGCCGCCGCCCGCGCCGCACACCGCACCCGCATTGGCCTCGATCGAGGATGTGTCTTTGGCGATCAGGCTTAACCCTCCTGTGCAGACAATCGTGCTATCCGTCACCTCAGCCGATATGTTGTTTGTTACCGTGTTGGTCGAGCCGGCCCCTGCACCTGAACCCACCAGGCCTCCGACCGCGCCCCCGGCACCGCCTCCGGCACCACCAACGCTCACAGACATGATCCTGGCATTGGCCGTTGCCTCCAGTTCCAGATCTGCCCCGCTGGTCACGCTCGACCCAACAATAGCGCTTCGCACCGTGTTAGCGATATCATTGTCGGAACAGGATGCCCCCACGGTACCTATGCCCGCGCCTATAGCTCCCCCACCTCCGGCAACGCACACAGCCCCGGCTACTGCCTCGATCACAGATGTATCGTGCGCAATCATACTCACGGCACCCGTTGCATCTACAACACTCTTTACTGCGCCTGTATTCAAGATTTCGGCCGCAACCGTGTTTCTTATCGTGTTGCCCGAACCTGATCCGGCTCCGGATCCCACCAGGGCACCCACGGCACCGCCTCCGCCGCCGCCCGCGCCTGCAATGCTGACAGACAGTATTCTTGCGTTCTCGTCCGCTTTGATATCAAGCGTAGCGCCCGTGGTCACGGTCGAACCGGCTACAAATCCCCTTACCGTACCTTCTATCGTATTAAAGGCCATAGAAGCCCCGACCGTAGCCACCACAGCACCGCCGGCACCGCCTCCGCCGGCGGCCGAAAGCGCCCCGGCCACGGCCTGTATATTGCTGACATCGCTTGCGGCAAGCCTTATTTCACCATTGGTTATAACAGTGCTGCCACCATCCACAAAGGCCTGTACCGTGTTTACTATCCGGTTTCCCGATCCTGATCCGGCTCCGGATCCCACCAGGCCACCGCCCGCGCCGCCTGCTCCACCGCCGGCTCCGGCAATGGTCACCGCCAGTATGGAAGAACTTTCATCGGCCTCTATAGTCAAGGTCCCGGCAGGATTCTCCACGCTGCCAATGTCGCTGGCACGCACGTATGCCTCTACCGTGGAGTATATCTTGTTGTCGGCCGCAGAGGCACCCACCGTGGCTACGGCACCTCCTATCTCGCCACCGGCACCGGCTGCGCTCAGCGAACCGGCCACGGCCTTGATGTCGGCCGTATCCTTGGCGGCAAGGCTTACCGCACCGCCGGTAAGTATCTCACTGCGTACATCTTCATTATCCATAATCGCTGCGCGCACTGTTCGGGCTATTATGTTACCTGATCCGGCACCTGCCCCTGTCAGAGCCACGCCGCCGGTGCTGCCGCCTGCCCCGCCCAAGGCACCGGCCACGGTTACCGACACTATCCCGGATTTTGAATCGGCCTCCATTTCAAGCGCGTCGGCCGTAATAGTGCTGCCCGCGATCACCGCACCGACCTCTCCTGTTATACGGTTAAGCGCCACGGATGCCCCGGTTGTAACGGCCGCACCGCCCCCGCCGCCGATGGCGAAGCCCAGACCCAGTGCTCCGGCCACGGCAACTACATGGCTGTCGTCAAACGCATGCACCCTGATCGCGCCGATAGCTGTAAGCGTGCTGCCTGTAATCACTGCATTTACGTTATTATTCACCGTATTGTACGAAACCGAACCGGCCCCGGCAAAGGCCGCGCCTCCTCCGCCGGTGACCACGCCGCCAGCGCCTGCAATCGTGACCGTGACCACGGTCGCGCCCGATTCGGCCCCCAGGTCTAATGCGTCCCCAACTGTCAGATTGATTCCGTCAGCGATACGCGCTGAGGTATTTGATGTAATACCGCTTATAGCAACACTCGCACCGAACGATACGCCCAGGCCGCCGCTGGTGGCGATAGCGGCGTTCAGCCCGCCCGCCACGGCAACGATCACGGCCCGGTCTAGAGCCTCCATACTCAGAGAGCCTCCTGTGATGACCTCCTTATCGTTGCTGCCGCTTATAACGGCCTCGGTAGTTAAACTGATCGTATTAACCGCCACAGCACCGCCGATCGATATATACTGCCCGGCGCCTCCGCTTATCACCAGGTTGCCTATCACGTCCGTGTTGAGCGCACTCACCACCATGTCGCCGCCCGAGTTCAGGTCGCTTTCATCGGACTTCGCCCGCACCGTATTATTGATTGTGTTTACCGCCACGCTTGAGCCGATAGAAACTCCGGTCGAGCCGGCCACCGAGCCCACTGCGCTTCCTATTACAGCAGTGTCAATTGCGTTTATTCCTATATCTCCCATGGCCGTAACGCTGGAACCGCTCACCAAGGCCTCGATCGTGCTTTTCATAACGCCCACCGCCACGCTTCCGCCTCCGGCGAAATCGCCCGCGAGCTGTCCGCTGACGGCCACGACCCCGATCACTCCTGTTCGGCGCGCATCCAGTTCCACATCCCCTTCAGCGATGAGCGTCGAGTCCAGCACCTCGGCCGCGACACGATCTGTAACAGTGTTTACATCTACCGCCGCGCCGATGGCCGCGCTCTTAGCGAGCATCAGCGAGCCGACCCCAGCCGCCAGCACCGTATTATCGAGGGCACTCATCGCAATATTTCCGCCGGCCGTGACTGTCGCACCCTGTACCCTGGCCGCTGTGGTTATATTGATCGTGTTTACCCCTATTGAACCGCCTGCGGCCAGGTCCTTGGCCCCGGCCCCTCCGACCGCAAAGCCGGTTATCACCGCACAGGTATGCGCATCCATGAGTATGTCGCGCCCGGCGTTAATGGTCCCGCCCGTGACAAAGGCCTCGTTCACGTCTATCATCGTGTTCACGGAAACAGCCGCGCCGATAGAGGTGCCCGTGGAGCCCGCCGCCGAGCCGGCCAACACGCCGTTCACGGCGGTCTCACGCGCCGTTATGACGATGTCGCGCGCAGCCTGCAGGTTGGTGTTGCTTCCGCCTGCGCGGGTGGTATTTCTGATGATATTTACCGCCACGGATCCGCCTGCGGCAAAATCGCCGCCTAACTGTCCGCCAACGGCCAGATTGCCGTTAACACTGGTGTTGATAGCCTCCATACGCACATCGCCGCCAATAGTCTCCAGTACGATCGGCCCGGCCGTCTCCCGATATTCCAGGTTGATCACGACCGCGTCGTCACGGCCGGCTTGTGCTGCAGACAGCTTGACGGTATTGTCGTCCCGGCAGATAACGTAGTAGGTCTGTCCGTCTCTCAGGCCTTTGAGCCGCCAATCCCCTCCTGCATCGTACACCACCTCCATTCCGGTATCCAGCCCGTGCGCTCCGGCAAAAGTGATCGTCTCTTCTTCGGCATCTACATCTGCTTCTGCATCAAAGGCCAGGTTACGAACATGCTCCAGGCCGTGGCTGTCGCTCACGGCAAGCGGGGCCAGTTCGATGCAGGCCCCCTCCGCTGCTGCATCCGCGCTCACGGCCAGACCGATGGTGAATTCGTCGATCACGACCGCATATAGTTCCTGGCCTGCCTCCAGACCGGCCAGGGTATTGCTCCCTGCATGGTAGACCAGCTTGTCGCCGGTCTGCAGGCCGTGCTCCTGTCCGAAGGTGATAATACCATTCACGCCTGAGGTCACTGCCGTAGAGGCATCAAACTCCAGGTAGTCCGTGACAGTCAAGGCCGGCCCGGTGATCTCCGGTATGTCTACGGCATCGCCTACGGCCGCATCCGTTGCCGTTGCGGCCAGCTTTATTGTGCTGTCGTCCTCAACGATCACGTGGTAGACCTGCCCGTCTTCCAGCCCTGCTATGGCGCCTACCTCGTTGTGGTAAACGATCATATCGCCCTGTTCCAGACCGTGGTTTTCATTCAGGTGCAATGTGTCGGCAGCGATATCGATATCCACACCAGCAAGGTCGAATTCCAGACGCCGGCCGACCTTACGCAGTTCGTGTAATCCTACATTGCCGGTCAGGTTGATCGCTGCCCCGCCTTCTGTCTCTGACAGCTGGATCGTATTATCGTCATTTACGATCACGTTATATTGCGTCCCGTCGACCAGGCCGATATCGCCTTCGACCTGGTGGTAAACGACGACTTCACCGTGTTTCAACCGATGAGGATTCGTAAAGCTGATCGTGTTTTCCGCTGCATTCACTGCCACGGCCGCATCAATGCCACGCACACCGGCTGCCAGATTGCTGCCCTCGGCCGTGCTCTCGGTCGTGTTCATGACCGTGTCCACAGCCACGGCCGCACCGATGGCGCCCTTGCCGGCAATCTGTACGGTACCGGCAGCGTTGCCGATCACGGCGCAATCCTGTGCATCCAGGTTTATGCCGCCCCAGGCCGTTACGGTGCTACCGCCCGCTACCAGGGCTTGAGTCTCTCGCACGATCGTATTGACCGCCACTGAGCCGCCCACAGCATAGTCTTTGGCGCCCTGGCCACCCACGGCCACGTTGCCCGTGACAGCCAGATTGCACGCCTTGAGTCGCACGTCGCCGCCCGCTACCAGCGTGGAGCCGTTGATGGTGACCGCGGTTGTGTCTACGATTGTGTTGACAGCTACTGCAGCCCCAAAGGCGCTGTTCTTGGCGCCCTGGACCGTGCCGGCCAGCACGCCCACCACAGCGGTCTCTTCGGCCTTCACTATTATGTCGTCGGCCGTAAGCGTGGCGCCCGTTACCCTGGCGTGCGCGGCCGTGACAAGGGTATTGACCGCCACGGAACCGCCCGCTGCGTACTTGCCGGCGCCCTGCCCACCCACGGCCAGGTTTCCGAACACGCCTATGTTGAGCGCCTGTATGTCAATTTTCCCTCCCGCTACCAGCGTGGAGCCTTCCACCTCGCTGACGATCTCCCGGCAGACAGTGTTTACCGCCACCGCCGCGCCAAAGGCGTTGCCTTTGGAGATCTGCAGTGCCCCGGCCAAGGTACCGGCCACCGATACGTCCCTTGCGACGATCACGATGTCACCTGCGGCCTGCAGGCTGGAGCCTCCTGTTATCTCGGCGCGCGTATTGCCTACTATTGTGTTGACCGCCACTGAGCCGCCTACGGAATACTTTCCGGCTATCTGGCCGGCTACTGCCAGGGCGCCCGTTACCGAGGTATCGATCGCCTCCAGGCTAAACTTCCCGCCCGTGACCAGGGTGGTATTATCTACCTGAACCGTGACGTTGTCGTAATAGGTATCGATCGCCACTGCCAGTCCGACGGCACCTCCTTTGGAGCCCTGGCCGGCGCCGGCCGCGGCCGCAACCACGGCCGTATTCAAGGCCTTAATTCCGACATCTCCGGCGATATTCGCAGTGGAATCATTCAGGCACGCCACTGTCGGGCTGACAACCGTGTTTACCGCCACAGAGCCGCCCGCGGCAAAATCTTCGGCATATCCTCCGGCCACGGCCAGTGCTACTGCCACGGCCGTGTCGTGGGCTGCTATGCCAAGCGTCCCGGCCGCCGTTCCGCTACTGTTGATGGTGCTGCCCTCGACAACGGCCTCGACCGGGTTGACTATGGTATTTACCGCCACGGCAGCGCCTGCGACAATCTTCTTTGCATACTGTACCGATCCTGCCAGGGCAACGCTTACAGAGGTATCACACGCATCCACCTTTACATCGCCCGCGACCTGCACCTGGCTGTCGGTCATATCGGCCTCGGTGGTGCCCACCACGGTATTGACCGCTGCCGATCCCCCCAGAGCGTAATCGCCGGAGGCCGCTATCTGTCCACCCACGGCCAGGGCCCCGGCCACGCGCACGCTGTCTGCATCGATATTGAGCGCCTCCAGCCGGCTCTCGGTACTGCCCAGGACCGATCTGTCGACCGCTGCCCGCACGCTGTTCACGATGGCGTTCGAGACTATAGCCGATCCGAACGAGCCGTACTGCTTGTTATCCTTTTTATTGTCAGAATTGTTTCTGTTCTGAAACTGCAGTGTCCCGGCCACGCCGCCGGTAACAGAGACATCCCGTGCAATGACATCTACCCTGCCTTTCATATAAATGTTTGAATCTTCGATGGTGGTCCCGGTATGACCCACCACGGTGTTTACAGCCACGGAACCGCCTGCGGCCAGGGCCGTGCCGCCCTGTCCGCTGATCACGGCCGCCCCGCTGACAATGCCTTTGATCGCTTCCAGATCCAGGTTGCCGCCGGCCGCTTCTGCGCTGTTGAGGGTGCTGTTGGAGACAAAGCTGCGCACGTCGGCCACCACGGTATTGACGCCAATGGCCACGCCTACGGCCATGTCGGCTGCCTGCACCGCCCCGGCCGCTATGCCGGCCACCGATACATCTTTGGCCTGAATCGTGATATGACCGGGCGTTACTCCACCAGCGGTGCGCACCACGCTGTCGGAGATGCCGGCTGCCGTGTCAGAGACGATCGTATTGAAACCCAGCGATCCGCCCAGGGCAAAGGTGTCGGCACCCTGACCCGCCGCGGCCAGGTTTGCCGTGACCGCAACCCGCCTTGCGGCCAGGTTCAGGTCGCCATCGGTTTCAACCACCAGGTTCTGGGGTGATGAATCTACGCCGTCGATCGTGGCCTTGGTGACACCAACGATCGTGTTCACGACCAAGGCCGCGCCCGCGGCATAACTCTTTTCTTCTTTGTCTTTTTTGTCTTGATTTTTCTCGGCGGTTACAGCGCCTATCGAACCTGCCACGCCTCCTGTAACCGAGATATCGGTGGCGGCCAGGTTCAAATCGCCGCCTGCGCTGACGGTGTGCGTCATGTCGTCCGTAGTGGCGCCTATGGTTGCCAGGGTGTCGCCCGCGATGACGTTGAACGCCACCGATATAGGCGCAGCCAGGTAGCCTCTCGAAAAGGTGCCGGCCACGGCCACGGCCGCGGAAACGCCCTCATCTCGCGCGGCCAAGTTGATGTCGCTGTCGGTGGTGATACTTGAATCACTGATCAGGGCCTCGTTGTTACCGGCGATGACATTGACCGCAACCGAGGCCCCCAGGCCTGCGGCGCTGCCGGCAGCGCCTGCACCGGCTATAGTGCCGATGACTGCCGTGTCGAGGGTGTTCTGAGAAAGGCTGTCGGCCTCTACGGTGCTGTCTTCTATCACGGTGCGGGTATTACCCGCAATAACGCCTACAGCCAGTGAGCCTGCAGCGCCCAATCCCTTCTTGGTTGTCTTGCGGGCCTGAGTCTTATCCTGCTCGTCCTCTGCCTTTTTTTCTCCCTGGCCCTGCTGGGTCTGCGATAGACTGCCTGCAGCGGCCACCGTGGCTATGACGCGGGTGTCGCGCGCGTCCATATCCAACTTGCCGTTCACATCCAGACCGGAGTTCCCGATTTTTGCCAGGGTGTCACCGGTGATGACGTTGATACCGGTCGCTGCCGCAACGGCCACGCTGATGTCTGCGCCTTTGTTTTTATCCTTGCCCGAGGAGGTGTTGCCGGTCGAGAGGCTCAGGGCGCCAGAGCCTGCCAGTGCTCCGATCCAGGTAGTGTTTTCTGCCTTCAGGGTGGCGTCACCGACCGTGGTGAGCGCGGTATCGTACATCTCGGCATGGGTATGTCCGCCGATGATATTGAACGAAAAGCTGCCGGTCAGGGACATGTCGGGTACAATCTTCTCGATTGCAAGGTCATTTTCGGTCTTGTCTTTCTTGGTCTTGTCCTTTTTGGCATTGTTATTATCGGTCTTGTTCTTATCGATCTTGTCCTTGCCTTGGCCCTGCTGGTATGGGTTATAAGTCAGAAGCTTATGAAGGGAGGTGAAACGTTCCGGCCAGGTCTGGGCGTTACGCAGTTCCTGGTAGACAGGGCCATAATCCTTTATGTGCTCCTTGAAGCCGTTTGTAATAGTCTTGGCGTCATTGCAGATCATTTCGCCGTTATCCTTGAATGGTTTGATCAAATTATTGAACGAATTGGCTGTATCGGAGCTCTTTATTTTATCCCACAGGGACTTCATGTTCTTCAGCAGTTTGCTTTCGCTTCCGGGCTTTCTTTCGGCCTCCTGCCAGTCTGAGCTCTGCTGGGCGACCCCCACCAGGCCGGCCGCCACGATCCCGCCGCTGTCGTGGGCGGCGATAGCGAGACTGCCGAGAGTATTTATCTCGGTATCCGGCCCATCCAGGCTGCCCAGGGAGGCCCGGGTCCGGCGTTCGACCACGTTGACCGCCACCGAGACCCCCAGGCCGGCGCCGCTGACCTTTGCAAAATTGCCGGCAGCGTTTATTACCAGGCTGTTGTCGTGAGCGTCGATGTTCACGTCACCGTCTGCATCCACCAGCCAGCCGCCGCCGATATGTGCAGTGGTTTCGTCTTTGGCAACGATTACCGCGCTGGTGCCGGTGTAGCTGTACTTGCCGGGCTTTTCAATCTTTATGGTCTGATTGGCCAGGAAGTAGCGTTCAAACTTGCCGCGCAATGTCTGTGGGGTCTTTTTTTGTTCCTTCATGCTCAGGGTGGGCAGATCGCCTGCCATGGAGGCGCCCACGATGACCTGGTTCGTGTCCGCGACCACGTCGAGCTTGCCTCCGGTCATGACCGCGCCGACGTGTTCCACAGTGACATTGTCGAAGCTGCCGCCTGCTGTTATACCACCGCTGAGCGCCTCGAGGGTCAGCGTATTGTTTTCCACGGCCGTGATGCGGTAGATGCCGTCATTGTCCTGCGTGCCGGCTATGCGCAGGCAGCGGCCTTCGCTGAAGCCGTCGTCGATCCAGTTTCCGCTGCCGCGCGTTATGGTTTTATTATCGAAATCGAAGTCCAAATCGAGTTCCAGCGCGGGCAGCGCGCCCTCATCGACGTCCCCGGCACCCGAAGTGCCGATCATTGCCTTTACGTCGTTGTTGACGATGTCGACCAGCACGGCCTGTCCGATACCGGCGTTCCCGCAGCTTGTTAGCGTCCCGTCGAAGGAGACGACCACCACGTCGGTGTCGGCGGTCACGCCCACGTCGCCGTCGGCCTCGATGACGGCCGTATCGTCGACCAGGGCGATGGCCTCGTTGTCTATATAGCTGAACGCGCCGGAGCCGGTGATCGATATCAGGCCCTCGGCCTTGCCCCCCGAGGCCACGAGATCGATCAGCAGGTTGTGGGTATCTGCACTCAGGTCAAGGTCTCCTCCGGTTTTCACCAATGCGCCTGAACCGATCGTGGCGCGGGCGCTGTTGTCGTAGTGGACGTACATCAGGTTGATGCCCACGCCGCTGCCTGCGCTCTTGTTGGAAAACAGCAGAGAGTTATTGATGCGTTCTATCAGGTTCTTCTTGGCGGCGGTGCCCGGGAACCAGGTCAACTTCTGCGTATATTTCTCTTTAAGCTCCCAGGCATTGCCATTTCTGTTGGCAAGGAAGACCGGGTTGTTGCGGCCGGTGGTCTTGGTCAATCCACCCCGTGTGTAGGGCGTGGGGGTATAATTTTCATCCTTCTGGTAGGACGTACCCTGGATTGGAGGAATCAGGGTGCGTCGGCCCAGGATGAGATTGCAGATATTGGGGTCCGGGATACCGGCCATGTTGATGGTCTCTACCGTTGCGTCTGCTGCCACATTCACGCCACTTCCGCCTTCGTTATCCTGGTTGATCAGGGCGCCGTCCCCGATCCGGGCCGTTGCTGCGTTGTCGACGCGGAACCATTCGAAAGAGCCGCTCAGTGCCATTGACCAAGCAGGATCCTTCTTAGAGTTGTCCTCTTCCTTTGGTTTTTTCTTGTCCTTTTCGATCTTGGTCTTGGAGGCGGTGCTGACAAAGGTCGTGGCCAGCTTGGTTGCGAGCAGGTCCGGGGTATTGATGTAGGCCGGTAACGAACCAGGCGTAAGGGCTAACAGGGCCTGGGCCGCGGTCAGTTTCTCTGTCAGGGTGGTTGTTATGCCGTTTTGGAGACGCTCTACATTTCCGGTAAAGGCTGGCGCGATGTACCTGCCGGGGTCGTAGGCAGTCGCTTCTTCATTCGATTCCTCGGGACTCAGGCCAAGACCTGCATAGGGATCGACACCGCCATCGTACCAGTGGTCCCCCCAATTAATAAATTGGTTGATCTTTCCCATAAACAGCTCGAAGTCCTCGTCGCAGAGGATCTGATTGGGCACGATTGCGTCGGAGAGCACGCTCAGTTCGCCCCCGGCATCGACCTTGGCTCCGCCCTCGATAAGGGCGGTGGCCGTGTTGGCATGGTTGGCGATCAAAAAGGCCCCGGCCGCGCTGACATACTCGGCCGGCTTGTTGACACAGGCACTCGAGGAGTCTTTGATGTTGTCCTCGGCATAGGCCTTGACCGTCAGGTTGTCCGTAACGCTGATTACGGCGTTTTCACCGACAACCGCCTCGGCGCTGTTGCTGGTAAACGACAGGGCAGTCGAGAAGGTCAGGTTTAAAAACCTCGACGGGCTCTCCTTCTTCTCCCATGGGTTGACCTGCTCCTTTGCCGCAGGGCCTATCCCGGTCACGTTCGACCACAGCCGCTGCCAATTCTTTTCTCCCTGCTCGACTGTGTCACCGTCTTTACCGTAGTAGGTGCCCTGGTAGGCTATCTTCTGCTTGGCCACGACAGAGGTGGCGCTTACACTGTCGCTGAGGTTGACGGAGTCGGCCCTGAGCTTCAGGTTGCCTGCACGGCGTAATTGGTGGGTACTACCCGTGGCCGTGGAAGCATCAAGCGCCATGACCTCGCCGTCTGAGTTCAACAGGCGGATACCGTGCGAAGACACGGCCACCAGATTCTGCTCTCCCTCCAGGAAGTTACCCAGGGGGTCCCACCCGTCCCAGGAAGATATGTCGAGATCAAGGGCAGTGCCGGCCATGGCATTGTCGTGAGTGGCCGCAAGGAGCACCTTGTCGGGATCGGCACCATCGACGATGACATAGTAGATTGAACCATGCACCAGTCGGCCGACACCCTCATCGCCGTCTTCCAGTCCGATGCTCCCGCCGCTGGTGTAATAGAAGACCGCGTCGCCGGTTGCAAAGCCGTGGTCCTCCCCCAATTCGATCGTGTTTTCAGAGTCATTGACCGCTTCTTTAACATTAAAGGTCACGCTGTTGTAGCCCGCCTCGACCTCATACTCTCCGCCGTCGGTCAGCCCGCCTATGGCCTCGCCCCCTCCGCTGTCGTAGATCACGTGATCTCCGTCGGAGAATCCGTGATCTAAATCCATCTCGATCATATCGGTCGCGCCGCCTGGCTCCGAGGCATGGATATCGGCCAAGTCGATCGCCACCCAGTCGCCCTGTATCACGTCGACCCGGCCGTCGATACGGGCCGTGCTGGTCGAATCGAGCAGGCTGAGCGCCACTGAAACTGCGGTACCGGTCTTCTGTTGCGTGCCCTTAGGCTCCTTGACCACGCTCGGCTGAGTCGCGGCCGCCACCGGAGCGGCCGATACATTAACGGCATGACTGTTCTGGTTCTCGGCCGTGACGCTGACGTCTGCGGCCGTTATCACGGCACCCTCGGCGATTACGGCGCTGGAGTGCGAGATGGTGTTGCCGACGCCGATGGCCAGCATGAAGCTGTTTTCCTTCATGAAGGCCTTGATGGGTTTACCCTTGCCCTTTAGGAACTGCTGCAGCAGCGGCGGCTTGGGCTTGTTGATGCCTGATGGCGTGGGTGTCTGCTTGGGGAAGATACCCCATAGTTTCTTGGAGCTGACCGAGTACATGCCGTTTAGGGTATTGTCGACATTGGCGCTCAGGCTGAAATCACCGTCTGCGGTGATGACCGTTCCGGCACCGATATTGGCCGTGGCCTCTGCCTGGGTGTGCATATAGGCCGCCCCAAAGGAGCAGGCCATACCCAGCAGCGACGGTGAGGCGCCAACGCCCGGCGCGATCTGCAGATCGACACTCGAGGTCGCGCTGGTATCGATCGTGACGTCGCCCGTGGCTGTGATCGTGGCATCACCGATCGCGATCGTGCTGGCCGACTGTGACCAGTGCCAGTCAAAGGGAAAGCTGGTCAGGTCGAAGCCAAGGCCTGGAAACCCCTTGCCTCCCTGGGTGGCGTTGCCGGTGGTCGAAAGTGCACGAACCGTCTCGATCAGCGTGCCAGCGCCCGAGATCAGGTTGGTATTGATCTCTCGCATGCTGATCGATCGCAAAGCCTGTCCCTGCTTGTCGACCAGCAGCATGGGGACCTCCCCAGGCATCACCTGCAGGGCCTCCTGGACCACGACGCCCACGGTAGAGCTTTCATCCTCCACTCCGCTCATGGGGTCGGTGGTACTGACGATCAGGCGGTAGGGTTCAACACGGTTGATCATATAGGTCTGGTCGTTGAGGCGAGAGCCCTCGACCGTTACTGTCTGCCCGATCCTGAAACCGGCCTTGATGAAGTCGTTGCCGTCGGCGAATACGCCCTCTATGATCGAGACGCCCTCTACATTGTCCGGGTTTAAAGGCGAGATAAAGGTCATGGTGCCCTCGATGCCGCCCACGGTAGAGCCTTCAAGCAGGCCGAGCAGGCCGTCGCTGTGGAGGTCGTAGCCCACGAAACGCTCGGTGTTGGCCGCAGTGGTGATGATGACGTCCTGCCCATCGAGCACAGCGCCCGTTTTTATATTGATCTCGGCGTTCGATGTCTGGTGCTCGACCATGGGGAAGATCAGGTCGATAATACTGCTCCAGTTGGGTTCGAGGTAGGCATAGGCCTTGAGTACGATGTCGCCGTCTGTCGAAACCAGGCTCACACCTTCGCTGACCGTTATCGAAGGCGACGATATACTGATGTCGCCACTGGCGTAGATGTTGCTATCGATGATAACCGGGTCGAGGTCACGTATGGAGTAATATTCGGCCGGACTGCCGGGGTTGTCGGAGACCGGATAGGTATCGTTCCCGGCACCGCCGTCATAGACATCTTGCCCGGGGCTTGTATGGAAGGTGTCGTCGCCCGCGCCGCCGGATAGAAGATTGTCTTTGTGATTGCCGGTCAGGACGTCGGAGCCTTCAGTACCGATCAGGTTCTCGATGCCCGTGTAGTTGTCGCCGGCCGCCTCGCCCGTGTTGTTCGAACTGTTGCCGAGATCTATCGTCAGCCCTGCACCGCCGAGGCCGACAACCGCATTGGCATAGGAGGCCGTGTCGATCCCGCCGCGGCCGTTAAGAACGTCTCCCCCTTCGCCGCCCATGAGCACATTGTCGTGGGCGTCGCCGCGCAGAATATCGTTACCGGCCGATCCGATCAGATTCTCGACCCCGACCAGTATATCGCCGGCTGCCTCGCCCGTGTTAAGCCCCGGCTCCAAGAGGTCGACCGTCAGCCCCTCGGCCGCGTGGGCATAGGAGGCCGTGTCGACACCGCTGTCGGCAGTGCCCTCCATGTCAAAACCATGGATATGGTCGGCGCCTGTGCCGCCCTCTAGAGCATCGTCTCCGCCAAGACCGACCAGTGTATCATCGCCTGCACCCCCGATAAGAACGTTGTCGTTGTCGTTCCCGATAAGCGTATCGTCAAAGCCTGAACCGATAAGGCTGTCTATACCGGTTACCAAATCAAGGCCGGCACCTCCGGTCTCCTGTGCGGTATCACACTGCAGGTCGACGATCACGCCGGCGGCTGCCCCTGCATATGAGAGGGTATCACGGCCGAAACCTCCGTCCAGGTAGTCGCTGCCTGCGCTGTCGTTAAGGAGATCGTCGCCGTCTTCACCCTGCAGGATGTCGTCACCCGCACCACCGGTCAGTTCGTCGTCTCCTCTACCTCCGCGCAGGATGTTGTGGCCGGCGTCACCTGTCAGGGTGTCGCCATAGTCGGATCCTGTCAAATCCTCTATACCCGAGAGGGTATCGGAATCACCCCAGCCGTCTACTGCCTGCCCGGCACCCAGGTCGGCGCTGACCTCTGCACCGTCACGGGCGTACGATACCATGTCGTGCGAACCGTCTCCGCCGATAAATTCGTCGTCACCGGCCAGGCCTATAAAGGTGTTATCGCCGGCGTCGCCTACCAGTATATCGTTTCCTGCAGAACCTATCAGGTTCTCGATAAAGGCGAAGGTATCGCCTTGCGCCTCGCCCGTGTTGTTCCCACACTCACCCAGGTCGACCGTCAGCCCCTCGCCTCCGGCACCGACAACCGCATCTTCATAGGAGGCCGTATCGAATCCTATGTCGTTAGCGTCCTCTCCACCGATGATATAGCCTACAAGGGTATCGGCCCCTAAGCCGCCTTTGAGCACGTCCGAATCCTCGCCCCCTATCAAGATATCGTCGCCGGCACCACCGATGAGCACGTCGCGGCCGTCTCCGCCGAAGATCGTGTCGTTGCCGGCGCCGCCGGTCAGCTCGTTGGCCCACAAATCACCGGTAAGGGTATCTTCGTGGGCCGATCCTGTTACGTTCTCGATCCCGCGCAGGGTATCACTACTCAACGGGTCGGACTCGTCTGCCACCAACGCGTTGGGACCGTCAATGACATTCAGGTCGACCGTCACGCCTGCATCCGCCCATTCATAGGTCACGGTATCGGTTCCCACGCCTCCCTCGAAGACATCATCGCCGCCGCGGCCCTCTAGATGGTCGTGGCCGTCTCCGCCGTCAAGGATGTTGGCCGCGCCGTCACCCACGAGTATATCGTTGCCGGCAGAACCCGAGAGGTTCTCTATCCCTTCCAGGGAATCTGTCAACACGCCCTCGCGTTCTGCCGTGCCTGCTGAAAGATCAGCATTTACGCCGATACCGTCGAAGCCCACCGCCAAGTCGTGGTAGGCGGCCGTGTCGATGCCATCGCCGCCTTGAAGCGTGTTTTCTCCCGCGCCGCCGAAGAGCATGTCGTCGCCGTCACCACCTTGAAGCGTATCGTTGCCGGTTCCGCCCTTCAACTCGTCGTCACCGGCTCCGCCCACCAGTGCATCTTCACCCGCTCCGCCGATGAGCACGTTGGCACCCTCGTCTCCGGTCAGGGTATCGTCGCCGCTGCCGCCCGTGATGTTCTCGATACCGTCGATCCCGGCCGTTCCGGGCGCGGCAACGCCGGAGAGGTCTATCACCAGGTCGTTGCTCCAGGCGCTGTAGTTTAGGGTATCGGCCCCTTCCCCGCCGGATACGGTGCCACTGAGCTCTGCTGAGTCCTCGAATGTGAATCTGTCGTCTCCCGCACCGCCGATGATATTGGCGATGCCATGGATTTGTTCGAGCGCCCCATCGGTGCCGCTGACAGATACCGTGCCGTCACTGTGGATGATGAAGTCAAGCGCCAGGTCTGCCCCGCTGAAGTCGAGGATGTCATTCCCTGAACCGGGATCAGCCAGGGTGTCCGTACCCCAGCGGTCGCTGAAGGCATAGGTGTCGCTGCCTACGCCGCCGTCGAGGATATCGTCGCCGGCTCCGCCAATGATAATATCGTCACCCGCTCCGCCCGTGATGGTATCGATGCCGTCGCCTCCGTCTATCCGGTTTGCCATGGCATCGCCTACGAGGGTGTCGTCATGGGCCGAGCCGTCCAGGTTCTCGATGCCGGTCAGCGTATCGCTCGCCCCACTGCCGTCAATGGCCTCGCCCCCCAGGGTGACGCTGACAGCGCCACTGTCGTCGACGTATGATGCCGTATCGTTGCCGTCGCCTCCGTCAATGGTGTCGGACCCGGCTCCGCCGTTTAGTGTATCGTCGCCGGCTCCGCCCGCGAGCACATCGTCACCGCCATAGCCCACCAGGAGGTTGGCATTGCCGTCTCCGGTAAGCACGTCGTCAAATTCCGTACCCAGAACATTCTCAACCCCGGTCATCACATCGCCCTCGGCCTGGCCGCCGCTGCCCGTTCCCGCATCCAGATCTACTGTGACCGCTTCGATCGAATCGACATATGAGGCCGCATCCAGACCCTGGCCGCCGTCGAGGATATCGGCACCGCCGCCGCCCTCGAGTATGTCATCTCCATCGCCGCCTATGAGCGTATCGATACCGGCACCACCGAAGAGCAGGTCTGCTCCGGCTCCGCCTTCAATGGTATCATAGCCGGCTCCGCCCGTGATAACGTTGGAACCCTCATCACCACTGAGCAGATCGTCGTAGTTCGAACCCAGCAGGTTCTCGATGTCGGTAAAGGTATCGCTGCCCACGCCGGTGTCCTGGGCCTCGACCAGCGCCAGGTTTACGCTCACACCTCCGGTGGCGTAACTAAAGGCTGCCGTGTCATTGCCGTCGCCCCCTTCCAAGATATCGTCGCCGGTGTCGCCCTCCAGCATGTCATCGCCGGCTCCACCGATCAGGACGTTTGCGCCGGCATCTCCTACCAGTTCGTCGTCATGTGCAGAACCGGTCAGATTTTCGATTCCCGAGAATATGTCGCCCAAGGCATCGCCCTCAATGCCCAGGCCGGCGCCCAGGTCGGCCGCAACACCGGAGAATGCTTCGCTGTAATCGGCTGTGTCGCTGCCTGCGCCGCCTATGAGGGTATCGGCGCCCTCGCCGCCTGTCAGGGTATCATCACCGGCACCGCCCGTGATAACGTCTGCCCCGGTACCGCCAAGGAGGGTGTCCGCCCCTGCACCGCCTTCAAGCACATCTTCGCCGGCCAAGCCGCTAATCACATTGGCCGTGGCGTCTCCCAGCAGGTGGTCGTCAAATTCCGTACCGGTCAGGTTGACGATCCCGCTGAAGCTGTCGCCGGCGGCATCGCCTGTGTTGGCGGATGCATCGGCCAGGTTGACGGTAACGCCGGAGGCGGCATCGGAATAAGAGACCGTATCGGCGCCTATTCCGCCTTCCAGAACGTCCGCGCCGGCTCCGCCGTAAAGCGTGTCATCGCCTTGCCCGCCGGCCAGCGAGTCCGTTCCAGCACCACCAAAGAGGGTGTCGTCGCCTGAACCGCCTATGAGCGTATCGTCACCGGCTCCGCCGGAAAGGACGTTTATTCCGGCATCTCCGGTCAATACGTCGTCAAAGTCCGAACCGAGGAGATTTTCGATGCCTGAAAAACTGTCGTCGGCCGCATCACCGCTGTTAAGCCCGGGTTCTGCCAGGCTTACTGTCAGACCGGATGTCGAATCTGCATAGGAGACCGTATCAGCCCCGCTACCGCCTATAAGCAGATCAGCCCCTGCACCGCCGATGAGGATATCGTCACCGGCATCGCCATCGATCTCGTCATCTCCGCCGCCGCCCATGAGCGTGTTGTCGTTCTCATCGCCCATGAGCAGATCGTCGTAGTTTGAACCTAAAAGATTCTCTATCTCCAACAGGCTATCGGTGCCTGTCGATTCCGATGTCTCCTGATCCCAACTGACCCCCAGTATCACCTTGACGCCGGTTTCGGCCTCGGCGTAGGATGCCGTATCTATGCCCTCGCCGCCTGCTACAAGGTCATTGCCCCCACCGCCTTCAAGCAGGTCGTCACCCGCTCCGCCCATAAGCATGTTGTCGTTCTCGTTTCCCGTGAGGCTATCGTCGAACTCCGAGCCAAGCACCCCGTCGATATGCGCCAGGGTATCGCTACCCACACCGGTATCCTGCGCACCGGCGAACGTTAGGTTGACCTGCACCCCTACCTCTGCATCGGCAAAGGTGACCGTGTCGAAATCTCCATCCGGCACATCACCTGTGGGAGCAAAACCATCGATAACATCGTCGCCCGTGCCGCCGCCGATGACGTCGCTGCCTGCGCTGCCGTAGAGCGTATCGTTTCCGTCCTGACCCTGCAGGGTGTCATCGCCTGCCAGGCCGACGATCTGGTCATCGCCTGCTCCGCCTAAGATAATGTTGTCCTCTTCATCTCCTGAGAGGGTGTCTGCAAACTCGCTGCCGATCACGTTCTCGATGCCGGTCAGCGTCTCGCTGGCCAACAGATCATCCATCGGGCCTACATGAGCCTGGCCCGCGGCCAGGTCTAACGTCACCCCGGTGACGGCATCGATGTAGCTTACCGTGTCGTTTCCTTCACCTCCGGCGAGCGTATTGGTCCCGGTACCGCCGGAAAGCTGGTCGTCACCCGCACCACCTGTCAGAGTATCATCTCCGGCATCACCCAGCAGGGCATCATGGCCCTCTCCTCCGATAAGGACGTCGTCTCCGCCGCAACCCAGGAGAATATTGCCGCCGGCATCGCCGATGAGGACATCGTCGAACTCGGAACCGATCACGTTCTCGATGCCGTTTATAACGTCATATCGTACAGGATTGCCCGGGTCGCCCACGCTGGCGTTGGCGCCTTCTTCCAGGCCCAGGTCGAGCGTTACCCCTGCGGAGGCATACTCGTATGATACCGTGTCGCTACCCTCACCGCCTTTTAGCGTGTTGCCGCCCGTGCCGCCGAAGATGGTGTCGTGCCCTGCTCCGCCGTCTATGGTGTCGTCCCCTGCTCCGCCTTGCAGGACATTGTCCTCGATCCCGCCCGTAATGGCGTCGTTACCTGCTCCTCCGATCACGTTCTCGATCCCGGCTACGCCGCCGGTACCGTCGGCACTTGCCAGGGTGGCGCCGTCAGGCACCAGCAGGTTTACAGTCACACCCTGCGTGTAAGCTTCGTAGTCGAGTGTGTCGCTACCCAAACCGCCTTCAATCGTACCGTCAAAGACTGCCCCGTCTTCGAAGACAAAATCGTCGCTGCCGCTGCCGCCTACCAGTCCCTCTATATGAGAAATGCCCTCAATTATACCCCCTTCAATGTCGGAAAGATCTACCGCGCCCTCACCCTTGATAATAAAGGTAAAATCTTCCTCGCGTCCGCTCAGGTCAAGGATATCGTTTTCTTCGGACTCACCTGCCCCTTGTCCCGGTGCAGCGTCCTGGCTATCGTCGTACGAGGCCGACTCGACGATCAGGGTGCCTCCCCAGTTATCGCCCAGGGTGTAGGTGTCACCGCCTGCCCCGCCCGTGATCACATCGGCACCGCCACCGCCGGCCAGCAGGTTTGCGCCGCTGTCGCCGGTGAGTTGGTCATCAAAGATAGATCCGGTCAGATTCTCGATTCCGGTGAGCGTATCCACTCCGGCGCCTAGCGTATCCTGTTCGCCGGTCAGTTCCAGGCTCACCTGCACACCTTCTGAAGCCGAGGCATAAGACCCAGTATCGATACCCTCACCGCCGTCGATCGTGTCGTTACCGGCACCGCCTTCCAGCTGATCGTCGTCCGCACCTCCGAGCAGGGTGTCGGACCCGCCCGCACCGGCCAGAACATCATCCCCGTAACCGCCGGCCAGGACATTTGAACCGGCGTTTCCGGTGAGGATATCGTCGTAGTCCGAACCGGTCAGATTCACGATACCGGTAAGCGTATCCACACCGGCGCTAATCGTATCCTGTGCACCGGTCAGCGCCAGACTCACCTGCACACCGTCAAAGGCCCCGGCATAAGAGGCTGTATCGAGACCGCCCGCGCCTATGATCACATCGTCTCCAAGACCGCCTTCCAGCACGTTTGAACCGGCGTTTCCGATGAGTATGTCGTCATAGTCCGAACCGAGGATATTCTCTATGCCGAAGAGCGTATCCACACCGGCCCCGAGCGTATCCTGTTCGCCTATGATACCGAGATCTACCTTAACCCCGGCTGCCGCGCCTGAATAATCAGCCGTGTCGGACCCGCCGCGGCCATATATTCTGTCGTCGCCTGCCCCGCCCATAAGGATATTTGCCTGCGTATCGCCTCTGAGCTCGTCGTCACCTGCCCCGCCGAAGACCATATTGATGTGACTGAAACCGCCCACCAGGCTCGCACCCGGCTCTTCACCCGCAGCCACAGCCAGGGCAGCCTTGCCGGTGGCCAGGTCGACCGTAATCCCTGCGCTCCAGGCAGAAAAGTCCAGCGCATTCCAAGAGCCTTGCTGCCCCTGTATAATGCCCTCGAATACCGCTTCGTCCTCGAAGACGAACCAATTCTCGCCCTGACCGCCTACCAGGCGCTCTATACCCTCCACGTTACGCACCCAGTTGATGCCGTCGGTAACCGAGACACTGCCGCCTGTGTGGATCGTAAAGCTCAATCCCGCGCTCACACCCGAAAAATCAAGTGTGTCGATCCCGCCGTCTTCGCCCGTCTCTATAACCGTGTCACCGCCCCAGTTTTCACCGAAGACATAGGTGTCCCCACCCGGGCCGCCTTCCAAACGGTCATATCCCTGTCCGCCTTCCAGGACATTGGCCTTATCATTACCGGCAAGGTCGTCATTACCCTCGGAACCCACCAGGTCGTCGACCCCGATCAATGTATCGCTTCCGCCCGGGGCGGCCTGGGCCGCCTGTGAATCCAGATCGATCTTTACCCCGCGCTCGGAATGCTCGTATGAGACCTTCACGCCGTCCGCGCCTGTGATCTCGTTGTTACCCTGGCCTCGCACCACACCCTCGATCCCCGCAACGCCCATGGTACCGCCGGCACTGCCTTCGGAAAGGTCCACAATCACGTCTTCGCTCCAGGCACTGTAGTCGAGCGTGTCGCTTCCGGCCCCGCCTTCGAATTCTCCGCCAAAAGATGCCCCGACCTCGAAAACAAAGCTGTCGGCCCCTGCACCGCCCACCAGTCGTGTGGCATTGTCAGTGCTGATCGAGCTCAGATCGTCCGGGAGTTCCGGCACAAGCACGTTGTCATCCAGGTGCTGACGGCCGTTCTTGATCTCCAAGGAACCGTCGGCCCTGACGCTAACCACAAGGCCAGCTGTTACGGCCGAAAAATCCATCACACCGGTATCATCATCGTTGACGGGCGTATCCAAGGTGTCGTCGCCCCAGTCATCGTTAAAGACAAAGGTGTCAGCCCCGCCCCCGCCGCCGAGTTCGTCGTCACCACGCCCGCCGGTGATCAGATTGGCTCCTGCATCGCCACCGAGGGTGTCTGCATGGTTCGAGCCTACCAGGTTCTCGATGCCTATCAGCGTATCGTCGTGACCGGTGCCGTCAACGGCCGTTCCGGCAGACAGATCGGCGCTGACCCCGGCTGTCTCGCTTTCATAGCTTACCGTGTCACTGCCTTCACCGCCGACAAGCACGTCATCTCCGGCCAGGCCGATCAGCGTGTCATCGCCTGTCCCGCCCTCGATACGATTCGCCTCCACACTTCCGACAAGGCGGTCGCCATAGACCGAACCTACAAGATTCTCTGTCTCAAAGATCTCGTCGGTATATCCACTACCGTCAACCGCTGTATGCCGACCCAGATCGACATCCACACCGGCGGTATCCTGTGCATATGAGACCGTATCAAGACCTGCACCGCCCCTTATCTCGTCCGCACCGCCCAGGCCCGACAACACGTCGTCACCGCCGCCGCCCACCAGGAGGTTATCCGCTGCATCGCCGGTGATGGTATCGTCACCGGCCCCGCCAACGACATTCTGCATACGCAATACCATGTCCGTACCGCTGGCCGTGCCCGCGGTAAGGTCCACCTCCACCGCTGTAGTGTAATTGCTGTATTCGAGGGTATTGACCCCACCTCCACCATCAAGGACGGCAGAGATCGCCGCCGTATCGGCGAAGAAAAAGGTGTCGTCAGCGGCCGATCCGGTTACCCGCTCTATATCCATCGCCAGATCCAGACGGCCATAGCCGTCGTCGGTATCTGTCTGCGTCACAGACACCCCGCCCCCGTCATGCAAGGCTATCCCCAGCGAACCATCCACTCCCGCGAAATCAAGGTGGTCGCTGCCGGCCGTCTCCACGACGGTGATATTGCTCCAACCGCCTGTGAAGCAATAGTGGTCGTCACCGGCCGATCCGACAATCGTACTTACACCGAAAAACTGCGAAGTATGCCCGCCACCATCACTGAAAACAGCGCCCGCATCGCCGATGGCCAGCTCCAGGTTGGTATTGAGGGCCGAGAGGTCGATCGTGCCGCCCTCGTCCTCGATCGTGTCGAGCCACAAACCATCCCCGTATCGGTAGGTATCACGCCCCTTGCCGCCTATGACATCCTGTATATTGCTGATCCCGCCGGTACCGCTGGCCGTGCCCGCGGCCAGGTCTACCAGCATATCCTGGGTATATGCCGAATAGTCGAGCTTACCCGCTGATCCGCCGTCTATGGTGCCGCCGAGCTTTGCCCCATCCTCGAATACAAAGGTATTTGTACCGCTTCCGCCTATCAGGTTCTCTATATTGAAGACATTCTCCAGGGTATTTACACCGTCGCTGACCGAGACCGCGCCGTTATCATGAATCGTGAAGACCAGGTCGGCACTGACCCCTGAAAAATCAAGCGTGTCCACCCCGGCATCACTTGCCTCTTCCACGCTGTCATGGCCCCATCCGTTGGTAAAAACATAGGTGTCGTTACCTGAACCACCGCTGAGTGTGTCATCCTCGGAGGCATTACCCTCAAGGCAATCGTCCCCGTCTGTTCCGCTTATCACCTCAAGGAGGTACGCATAGTCGTCCCCTTCAGTCATAAACGCAGTAGTCTGTATCGCGCCTGTGGAATATTCCAGTATCCAATCCGCCGGATTTTCAGCAGCACAGAGCTGAGAAACCGGATTGGCTGAGGCATTGCCGGTCAGACCGGTGGAGGCGGCCACATCCGCGCCGGTCATCTGCGCCAGGGTATCCACAAAACCCGTCTGCTCAGCCGCCACATCACAGCCGTACAGCAGCAGGTCGGCACCTGTCGCCAGATGATTCCGCCAGCCTTTGATATCGTCCGCGCGCTGCATGAGCACGTCCTGGTCTATCCCGCTTCCAGCCAGAAAGATCTTGCCTGCATCCCCGTGCGAAATGATATGCACTGCATCGATCTCGTCATAACGATCAAGGATATTCGAGATCTGATCGATCGCATCGTCTTCGATGTCCGGCACGAAGACATCCATATTATCGAAAGTCCTTGCCGCGTCTAAGTGCCCTATATCTTCGTCTGATTCGTCCTCATGGCCCTGTCCGTCCTGGATCTGCGCCGCAATCACCTTGTAATCAGGCACTGACGGATCTATTATCACGACCTCTTTGCGTACCCTCTCCGGGTTCATCGCATCTGCACCGATCAATGGGGCCACTTTCGACCTCGCGATATCTGCCTTGAGCAGGGTATTATCCCCTGAACCTTCAGGAATTCCGTTCTCATCCCGCTCGTGTACGGGCACGGTATCTACGTTTACCACCACGGGTGCGACATCCATGATCTCACTGGAAGGTACGGTCTGATCCACTCCGAGCGGTAGATCAGCCGAAAGCAGTACGCGTTTTTCCAGTTCCTCGAAAAGGATCCGACGGCGTTTATTTACTGCCCTGTCTGCATGTTTCTTATTCTTTGACTTCTGCCTATGTTGTTTCCTTCGTGAGCCAGCCATACATCGCCCCTTTGATCTTAAGTATACCCGTCCATCTCTTTTTCCGGCACGAACCGTATTTCATATTATAAATAAATGACGCACATCCATTCGTCATACCGGACATGCGTTCCCTTCAACATAAAGCTCTAATCCCTTAAACCGGCCGCTCAATCCTTGTCCGCAGTATCAGCCGGAATCAACCACTGGTTGATCATGATCAGATCGTTCTCATTCAAGGTACCTATGGTACGCCGCAACCGCATGCTGTTAATAATATAATCATAACGTGCCTCGGCATACTCCTTCCTAGTTCGATACAGATCACGCTGTGCGTCCAGAACCGCCAGTGATGTATGCAGCCCCGAACTGAAACCCTCCTGTTTTGCCTCCACCACCAATTTCTGGGCTTTCAACGACTGTTCTAGCGCTGCAGCCCGGCTTATGGCTGCCTCTACACCCAGGTATGCTGCACGTGTTTCACGCTCCACGGCGCGCAGCACCTTTTCCTGATTCATCAAGGCCGCACGGTAGAGATTACTAGCCTGGCGCGAAAGGGACAATATCTTTCCGCCTTCAAACAGCGGCAAGCTCATTCGGAGCCCGATATCCCGTGTCTTAACGTCCGATCCACCGCCAAAAAGCGTGCCGTCGGTGTCCTGACGATTGTAAGTTCCTACCGCCTCAAGCGTTGGCAGATGACCGGCACGCTGGCGATTGACCTCCTGGCGCGCCACCTCCACTACGTGCCTTTGCAATTGAATCTCTAGATTCTGATCCTGCGCTGCGGTAATCCAGAGTTCGAGTTTCGCTGGCTGCGGACCGATCATCGGTATTGTCCGCTGCAGCCCTGCCTGATCGTTGGATATATAACCGCAGACCTCTTCCATGGCCTGACGTGCATCTAGAAACTGGTTATAGGCATCGATCTCAGCCGCACGCACCGCAGCTAATCGCGCCCTGGCATCCAGCAAATCCGTGACTGGTGCCAGGCCCATGCTGTGTCGTCCTTCGGCCAAGGCAAAATCCGACTCGACAGCGCTGATCTCTGCGCGGACAAAGGCGAGCCGGTCGTCTGCTAAAAGTAACGTCATATAGCGCTCACATACCCTGATTATAAGGTCCTGCCGAGCCTGTTCGAAGGCCACAACAGCACGTCGTAGGTCGACCCGGGCCTGCGCCACTCCCACAAAGGCCTGCCAGTCAAAAACCGTCTGTTTAATGGTCAGGATTTCTGTCTGCGTGCTGAATGCGGTGGAACCGCTGGCAAAGACTTCGTTGTCACTGCTTACGATCGACTGGTGCGAGCGGATGCGCTCAACGCTGCCCAAAACCTCTGGAAGCAGTCCAGCAACGGCCTGCGGCATGACTTCACACGCCGCTTCATACTCGAAGCGGGCTGCACACAGCTGTGGATCGCTCTGAAGCGCCCTTTTGTAAAGCACGAAAAGATCCTCCACCAAGACATTCTTGTCCCGATCACCGGAGGTAACTTCATCGGCCGTGGAATGGACTGGATGATCAAGAGCCAATGAACTGCTACATAAAAACATTATACCAACGATCATCAACGATAACGGCCTCAAATGGCAGCGGCCCGAACTCAAAACTAACGACAGTATTTTCATGTTGCGTTCTCCTTCTTGCGTACCGCAACCATCACTTTTGTCATCTCAAACACACGGCTGCAGCATCGTACGATCTTCTTTAATAATAATATGTACAAAATGTTTCTGCTTTAACAGCCATCTCCAGATTGAAAGGCCTGCGTATACCCCATCAAATAAGAGGAAACCGACGATTTGTTCTATTTCAAAACGTTAATGGACTTCATGTATGCAGACTCACCCCAGCCCTGCAATTTGTCCTCTACAAAGACCAGCGGCGTACAACGCTCACGGATGGATACCGCTGCAGGGTAGTCCCGTTCGGTCAGGTAGTAGAGCACCTGCACCTCACGGCCTTCGATATTATGATACAGTTCACTTAGCTGCGGGGTGCCCATCGATGCTAGAACTTGATCCTTGGACATGCCCACATCAACCTGCATCAGATTTTCGTTGTTTTTCTTGACTGCAATCCGGGCACAGGAACACAAGCAGATGATCATAACCAGTGCGACAAAAAGACTTTTTTTTGCTTTCATTGTTCACCTCATTTAATTCCAACCAATCGCTGATGATCGTCACAAAAATCAGATCGTTATTTTATATGATTGGTTTATTATGCTGTATCATGTCATAAAACCTCTATTGAGATAATTTTATCTTACTATTATCATATATTTATATTAAACCAATTTAGTAACTTTTTCAATAATCAAATTCACGGTCAATTTGTTCTCCCCTCACAAGACGCAAACGTACAAATTTTCAGTCATCCTCAAGTAGTCAAAGACTAAGCGTATCTTGCGCGTAAACTGGGGCATTTTTTGTGCGATGCTACGAACGCCTTTGGATTTGATGACGCTAATGGCGAATATCCTCAGTCTAGAGATATTTTCCGAGCCGCAATTTGTGCGTATGCGGCTGCTATCATCTTAATAGTTCCAATCTATTATGTAATGGCAACTGCTTTTGATACTCCAGTGACCTCGGTTGGTGGCAAGTACGCATTGCGGGTTGGCTTGTTCAGGGATTCGACTGGGGTTGACATAAGCGATATCACATAAATATTTACCGGTTTTTTTTATAAGCGGGTTCCCGTTCTAAGAGAAAAGATTGTCCTATTGAGGAAAGGTCAAATAACCGTTGAGTTCAGTTATTGTCCAGATTTTGCTGCTACCTTATTCAGTATACTTAACCCGGAGGTGGTGACGGAATATAGGGCACAAATACTGGAAGACAGACATGGAAGGCGTTATGTTGCCCCTTTTCCTGATGGAGTAACCAGGCCTGCACAGTATGGGATAGGGATCAAAGTCAATTCGTTCTACATGTCCCAGTTTCAATTGATCCCCTATAATCGTGTTGAAGATCATTTTATGGATCAGGTACAGGTCCCTATAAGCAGCGGTTCCTTCTTCAATTTTAACAAGGAAGCATATGATCACCTGGACCACTTCGAGCAATGGGTAAAAAGATACCTGGCGGCATCCGGTCTTGTTCATGTTGATGAGACCGAAATCAACATGGGTACCAAGAGAATCTGGCTGCAAAACACATCCAATTAGAAATACACCTATTTCTACCCCCAATGCAAACGAGGGGGTGAAGCCCTTGACGAGATAGGAATACTGTCGCTATTTCAAGGTATCCTTTGCCATGACCATTACAGATACAGTGGAACCCACGCGCTTTGCAATGCTCACCATCTGAGAGAGCTGGAGAGGGCCTTTGAACATGACAAACAGCAATGGGCACAGAATATGTCGATCCTGCTTACAGAGATAAACAAGGCCACCAATGATGCAGGAGGGTGTCTGGATTTAATAACAGCAGAGAATTACAGAAAACGATACCGGGAGCCTCTCAAAGAATCTGATTCGCAATGCCCTGCTCCGGATGAAACAAAGAGAAGAGGTAAAAGGGGCAGGAGCCCACGATCAAAAGCCAGAAATATCCTAAAACGCCTTGTCAATTTTGAAGATGATGTTCTTAGGTTTATGGTTGAAAAAGAAGTACCCTTCTCCAATAATCGGACTGAAAACGATCTACGCATGGCCAAGGTACAACAAAAAATATCAGGTTGTTTCCGTTCTCCAGATGTAGCAAAAATGTTCTGCCGCATACGAAGCTATATTTCCAACTGCCGAAAACATGGCCTCTCAGCATCTGAATCCTTTGCAATTGCTCTTCGAGGGTTAAAGCTTGACCTTTATGCTGGAAGCTTAACATCTCTTGCGATACTCTTTCTAAAGCAGTATTGTGCTGAATAGTTAACCTAATTATTACATCTTCTACTTGAATGATCGTATATAGGATACCACCCTACTCCCCTGAAAATGAAAAACCCCGAAAGCTAAGGCCAACGGGGTTATATTATCGAATAATCTTGCTTGTGATTATTTCTTTCTGCGTTTTAAACCTGCGAGGCCGGCTAAGCCAGTACCGAGCAGTAACATTGTGGCAGGCTCTGGGACTGGGGCTGATGGATCTAAATCAACCATTAGCACCATGTCGTTAAAGTCTTGATCTCCACCACCATTTAGATCCTCCCAAGCCAGAATAAACTGAGAGTCGGTCCAAGTACTGGGACAATTCATGCCTGGCAGAGAAATCGTGTCAAAATTATCTCCTTGAAAAGCTGCCAAGTGGTCATATCCATCTGTGTTGAGACTTGTATCCGAGTAGAAAGTCTGACCTGGTTTATTCGTAAAATAAAAACCGAAAGACGTATAATCAATAGCAACGGTTACACTATCCCCGGCACCATCAGCGCCAGAAAATATTTGAGTCTTGTTGGCATCATTGCCTTTTTCGTAAATACCAAATATATTTCCCGAGGCATACCCTGCAATCTCGATAATAAGAGATGATGCTGCATCATCTCCGCTCTTATCAAAATAATAATCGTCTACATATTGGTCATTATTAACATCCACATCAGCGCCTATTCCATTCATGATTTCTTGTAGATTCTGCTCACCACCTGATAAATTTATCGCAACCGCAGATGCTGTCCCCGAAATAACAAATATACTTAATGCGATTAGTAAAACTCCTGTATATTTCTTCATCTTTTTCCTTTCCTTTAATATATTTTTTGTGTATTGCTGTATTAGCAAATTTCGTGCCTGCTTTATTTTTTTTATATTTACTGATAGTTACAGACTCTTGCAAAAAATTACATAGACATGTCTGTAAAGTTATCCGACAACAGCAAAGCATATCTGATAAACATCATAATTCTATCGACTGAGTTTAGAAAGTTAGTAAAAAACTATAAGATAAATTTCAGCAATAGAAATAAAGATAATAATATCAGAACTATGAACATTGTTTGTTTCGCCTTCAAAATCAAATAGCAGACTATTGAAAGCACCTTGTTGTATTGATTTTCCTCTTTTAATCTCATCTGATAATATCTTTTAACAGTAAAATAATTCGACAGTTTCCCTATCCAAGCTGTAGCACTTATTATTTCATTACAATGCTACATCATTATGATCATCCCTTTATTCCCTTGGAAACCCTGCGGACTTGATAAAAACACCGTCAAAGTCTATACTCAATATCCTGGAGGTTTTTATGAAGTCATTTCTCAGGCCTTTTCTTTTTTTAGCTCTAATCTCATTATTTATTGCCCCTTACATATATGCAGTCGGATGCCCTGACTGCGTCAGGCGAGCGGCTTTGGGAAGATGCGTAAACCTTTCGCGGCCTGCAGACTACGATGTTAAAGAAAAGAAATGGTTTGAATGCCTTAGCTTGGAAATGGGCTATAAGATCGGAGACAACTGGTTTGTAAGTGATGATGAGGAGGATAAATATGAAGCCGCAAAACAGGCCTGCAAAGACCTGAAACCCGATTATGGCAGAGAATTTTCATATGAGGACAACGAGACCATGCAGCAGGTCATCCAGGCAGCCCTTTCAACAAACTTCACATCCGGCCGTCTCCGCTTTTTGCCCTCTTCCATGGCCGCAGGCACAGGGCAGGCGGTCCCTGATTATATCTTCGAAGCTGAGTATGATTGTGTCGAGGTCCCCAATGTCGATATTGCAACAAAAGAGGAAAGCTATCCTGCAAGCCTCAATATGAGGCTCTATTACAACGGCGAGCGTAAAGAACTTGTAAAAAAATGGACAACAGAGCGCGAATCACATGAGATGGAATATCTCATAACCTGGCTGATAAAACATGAAAATGCAGCCATGAAGCAGGATGCACCTCTGATAAACCTTGTCGACAAATTCGAGAAGATGCCCGTTTCCTGCTCGATCGAGTCTGAAAAAGATACCTGTTCCTACAATACAAAGATGGATATCAACATTACTGATTTCAAAGACGCTTACGGAAAAAGATCACGTGAATTCTGCCGCATTGCAGTGTATGTAAAGGAAGGACGCATCCTCAACGGAACCACTCCAAAAGGCCTCCAAAAAGGCAAAACAGCTGTCTTCAGGGTTGGCGACGGCAATATTCGAGTGGAATACGAAGCCCCCGACACCTCGATCGACTGCATGGAAACAATCAAAGTCTTCCACTGCCATGATATTGCCAAGCCCTCGGTTGCGCCTTTGGCAAATACAAAGATCTCAAAAAAGGTGATCGCAAAAGACACTATACCCTTCTCGCTTCCCGGAGTCACTGCCATACTCGAAGTCGATTATATGCGTTCAAGAAATGAAGACCGCACTTACGGACAAAGGAACGTGGTGAAAAAGACCTGGACAGAAAACAAGGGCGCTTCGGTCATGTTTGTCTTTAAGGACCAGCCCAGGGTATCCCGGGATTATGATACAAATACCGGCAAGATGCATGTGACCAGATACAGATATTATATCGAGGACGCAAAAACACTCTCGGCCGGCGGCAGCGGCAACGGAAGCGAGGACTCCTTTATATCAGGGACACATATCGTGGCGGAGACGCATACCAATATCCAATACACAGACCTTGAGATCGAAAGCAGCGCCGACAGGATGGTCCTGGACGTGGATCCGGAGACCGGCCTCATAATCTCGGTTCAGCTGCCCAAGGTCATACTCCATGGGCAGGTCTCGGGCACAAGGTCAGGCACTAAATATATCGGCGACACATCATACGATATCAATTCAGATATGGGAAAGGAAACAAAACTGACTGTCAACCAGGAATTCGGCGATAATAATTCCAAGGAATATACCAGGGTTCTTGATGGCGACGGCAAGACCATACTCAGGGGCGGATTGGAATCCGAGAAAAAGAAAAAGTACAGCGAGACGAAACAGTCATCAAAATGGACAGTGACCATCACGCCGAAACAGTGAACTGTTTGACGGCCTATTGTGAGGATTGAGTTACAGAAAGGAATAAGGTGCCAAGAGATCTGGAAAAACTAACGAGTGAGGAATTGGGACACTTATTCCCAATCATCATATCTGAACCAAAAACAGAATGGAAAGAATTATTCATTCAAGAGAAAAAAGAGATCATCGCACTGTTGGGAGAAAACATGGCAATAAGAGTTGAGCATATCGGCAGTACCGCTGTTCCCAACCTTGCCGCCAAGCCAACAATTGATATTCTTGTGGAAATCCCTGAAGGCGAAGAAGTGAAAGAGAAGATTATCAGCATCATGTTATCCAATGGATACAAACACGTACCTGAACCCACACATCTGATGATCGTTAAAGGGTACACTCCGGATGGATTCAAAGGGCAAAGCTATCATATCCACATGGGCACAAAAAAGAGCGTTGATCTTTGGGACAGACTATATTTCAGAGATTATCTTATTGAAAACCCATTCACAGCCAATGAATACGCTGGATTAAAAAAAGATCTTGAATCAAGATATAGATATGACAGGGATGGATATACAGAGGCAAAAACTGTATTTATAAAAAGGGTTACTGATATTGCAAAAAAGCGTTTTTCAAATAGACAATAGGCAGAACAACGGATAAACATATGACATTATGAGTGGAAGGTCCCTGACCTACCCGATTGAAAGGATAAAATGGATTATATAAATCGGCAAGTCGCGATAATAAAGCCTAAAGAACCGTATATCAACTGGACAAACACACTTCCTGGGGCTGTTAAACCTGTTTCGATCGACAATCTTCAAATCGATTGTACGGCAATTCTTCTTCCGAATTTTGACGCAGAAGAAGAATCGCTGAAGTATCTAAAGAAGATTTTCCATCATATCTTTGAATATGAACTTTTTGGATGGCATACTGATGAAAAGGCATGGCCTCAGAATAGAACGTTCAGTCTTTTTCAAGAATGGTTTAATATTGAATCTCATACCGAAGTCATTGATCTTGGCAATGAACTTATTGCTACTGAAGATGATTAGGGCGATGATCATGAGTTCAGGAAGTCGTATTATGAAACTCAATTTTATTTATTTCGTCAATCTTATAATTATGATCGGACTGATCAATCCTGGCATTTCTCCTTATGCAAAAGATTTACCGAAATCTATCACTTGTACAAGCACGGCTTACCCCCCATTTGTAATTGAAGAAGATGGAAAATTAATGGGCATTGATTTAGATATTGTCCTTGAAGCAGGAAAAAGACTCGGCGTTGATGTCGATTTTGAATTAATGCCTTGGAAAAGGATAGAGTCCAACCTTAAAGCAAAAAACAAAAAAATTCAGGCCGTCGCTTCATTTTTCAAAACTGAAGAAAGAGACGGGTATATGTTTTTCACAAACGTCCCGACCCATATAACGAGATATACCCTGTTTGTAAGAAAGAATGAGGATATCGAATTCAACCATGTCAACGATTTAAAAGGGATGATAATTGGTGTAAACAGAGGTTTCAAGACAACAGATGAATTTGAGAAAGCCGAGGAAAACGGAATCTTCAAGACGGAAGAGGTAAAGACAGACGATCAGAATTTTCTAAAACTTGCTTCCGGTCGAATAGATGCAGTCTTGACGAATTATCATGTCGGTTCTTATTCTTTAATAAAATTAAGATTGGATGACAAGATAAAGGCCTTGCAAAAACCACTATCTTATACACCGGCTTTTTTGGCATTTGCAAAAGACCCGGATCTTAAACAACTGGTTCCTGAATTCGATAAGGCCTTAAAACAAATGCAAGAAGATGGTACGTATTATGAAATATACCAAAAATATGGAGTACGTTTAAAAACGAATGATGAACTGATATACAATACTGAATAAAAAATCAAATTATATATTCATGGTTATCAAATCCAATATTGACGCATGATAGCCTCAATATTGTATTACCAATGGTCAAAATCAAACCTATTATCGTTGACCACGATATGTTCAGGGGCTTTGATTCTTTGTATAGTTGGTTTGATTGGGAGTTGTAACGGATATGTCCAGAGGCCGGATTATCAAAGTCGAATGCCAGTGCGGGCGGCTTCTTTTCAGGTACTTCAAAGGAGGGCACGGTCGGCTGATCAAGTGCTACCTGGACCAGATTAGCGATGACGGTGTGGGGCTGGTCAACGTACCGTTGTGCTCCTGTCCGGTCTGCCCTGCCTGCGGCAAGACAATCGGCATTGTGCGAATGGTGCATGGACGCCCTGCGCTCAAGCTAAACCAGGGGGCTATTCAAAAGATCAGGATATGATGTTGTGTGAAGAAATTGAGTTTTACAGTTAAAAACGTGTAAAGCGGGGATCTATTCTTGTATTATAACATCCTGATTAAGACCGAAATCAGTCGCATGATTCCATCATCAAGCCCTAAATGCGATGATGATTTGCCTGACAATAGTTACCCTGCACTGCCATGATCGACAGGACAACAATAACCTTCTTGGCACATCGCACGTAGGGGCACGATGCATCGTGCACCTACAAGACCGTATATACACCCCGGATACAGCCAAACGCGTTCTAGCGTACAATTCTTCGGCCTTTTCATGTTTTTTATAGTGCCTTTCCCGCAAAGCTTATTTTGATTTCTAAAAAGACATCCTAACAATGAAAACGCTTTTTGGGGGACACAAAACTTGCTATATATTAATAAGTCAACCCGGTATGACCCCAAACCAGCAATCACCATCGGATATATTGCCGAAAAACTCGCTTTAAAAAAATATATATGGGACTGTATGCAGAGAGATGTCTTGGGATAAGGCGTGAGCAATAACAGATACTGCAGCTATGAAATAAATAGGAAGGTGCGTGATGAAACAACAGAGTGAACGTCTGGGAACTGAAAAAATCGGTTCTCTGCTCATAAACTTATCTACACCTGCTATGATAGGGATGTTCGTGACCGCCCTGTATAATATTGCCGACGCCGTGTTTATCGGTAGGGGGGTCGGGACGCTCGGCCTTGCAGGGGTCTCCATTGCCATGCCATTTCAGATGCTGATGATGGCACTTTCCGGAATGGTGGGTATGGGGGGCGGATCGATCATCTCCAGAAGACTCGGGGAACGCCGACTTAAAGAGGCGAACAGGGTGCTGGGAAATGTGGTCGATCTCGTCTTGATGATCGGCATAATTGCTGCTTGCTGCGTCCTGATATTTGTGGAGCCTCTTTTAAAGCTGGTAGGTTCTACACCGGACATGCTTCCCTATGCAAAAGACTACCTGAGCATTGTTCTTGCCGGATCAGTGCTTTTCGGATTTGCCATGTCCACGAACAATATCGTGCGTGCCGAAGGCAATGCACGGCTCGCCATGGTGACCATGATCTTTTCCGCGTTCATAAATCTGATCCTCGACCCGATATTTATCTTCGGATTCCACTGGGGAGTGCGCGGCGCAGCGTTGGCGACCATCATCTCTCAGGCGTGCGGGGCCGGCTTCATGGTCTGGTATTTCACCAGCGGCAGGAGCTCCCTTAGCATTGCACTGCGTTATCTTAGGCTCGATCTGACCATAGTGAGGCAGATCATGATCATCGGGTCTCCGATCTTTGTCCGTCACAGTGCAGGATATGTCATGTTCGTCATTGTCAATTCCCTGCTTGTAACCCATGGCAGCGAAGCCTCTGTCGCGGTATTCGGCGTTGTTAACCGAGTGCTTATGGTTTTCCTTATGCCTACAATGGGCATTATACAGGGTATGCAGCCCATCGTAGGATACAACTATGGCGCCCGGGACATGGAGAGGGTCAAAGAGACCGTAATACTGGCCGTAAAGTATTCCACGGGCATCTCGGTTTCGGCATTTGTCATCATGATGATCTTCCCTTCATACCTGATAAGGATCTTCTCTACCGACCCGGCCATGATATCCGGCGGCACATCGGCACTGCGGTTTATCTTTGCAGCTGCAGCGGTGATCGGGGCACAGATGGTCGCAGGCGGATTCTACCAGGCACTGGGTAAGGCTAACCAGGCCCTTATTCTCAGCATGGCCCGCCAGGTGATCTTTTTTATACCCCTTGTCCTTACCATGCCGGGTATCTGGGGACTAAACGGCGTATGGGCGGCATTCCCGCTGGCCGATATCTGTGCCTTTGCCGTAACAGCGGCCATATTCTATAAGGATGTACGCAGAGGCCTTTTTCAACCGTTTTCCGCATGAAAGGCACTAATGGAAGATTTAACAAACATATCCACCTTAAAAGATTGTTTGGACAACTCAATTATAAGAAGTTAAAATCTATTATTAAAAAATAGGATCGATTATGGATAATGAATTATATGACACGGAAGACGTTCTGAACTTAATGAAGGATGCTTATGAAAACCAGATGCCCTTTGACCGTTTACTGGGGGTCAAGATATTGACCTTGGAATTAGATGATGTCTGTGTGCGGGTTGATATGAGGGAGGAGTTTATAGGCAACTTTACCAAAAAGATTCTTCACGGGGGTGTCATCTCTTCCGTACTGGATTTAACCGGAGGATTGGTGGCATCCATGGGAGTGCTTAAACAAATGAAAGGGGCTACCCCTCAAGAGCTCTTGAACCGTTTTTTAAAGATGGGGACCATTGATCTGCGAGTGGATTACCTAAGAGCTGGTAGGGGGGATTATTTCCTGACAACCGGCTTTATTCTCCGGACTGGAAAAAAATTGGCGGTGGTTCGCACAGAGTTCCGTAATGATAAAGATATTCTGATCGCCGCAGGAACAGGGTCGTATATTGTCGGCTAGGTAAGAGCAGGGGAGCCATTCGAGCGGTCAGAGAGGTTCTTCACTACAGGGGGTGCAAGATAGTGGGAACGATAATGAAACCAGTGACCAGAAGGAACAAAACATGCTACACTTCCTTCCTGAAATGTCTGTGATGCCGGTTTTCAAAATAGGTTTATGGAACGCATGGATATTCATGAGCTTTTTTCTACTACAGATGCTCGTAATAATTATTGCGGGCAAGCGGGTCTGGGACAGAAGCCATCTCCCGAAAGAGACGAGGAGAAGCAATCTTGAAAGATATTCAGGCATCATCGCTAACCTTGTCTGGCTATCAGCTTTGGCCTATTCTCTCTTTTTACCTCTTCAGCTTGGCACTGTATGGTTTTTTATCGGTCTTTCCATTTTCATTATTGGTCTTGCCTTATTGACGACAGCAACCTTCAACTTCATTACAACACCCGCGGATCAGTTGATTACAAAGGGGGCATACAAATTTTCACGACACCCAATGTATTTGGCTACTTTTTTCATCTGCCTTGGTGCTGGCATCGCCACAGCATCATGGATATTCATATTTATCAGTACCATTATGGCTTTGTGTTTTCATCGAGAGGCCCTTGTCGAAGAAAGATACTGCCTTAATAGATACGGCAACGTCTATCGGGAGTATTTGGACAGGACTCCTGGGTGGATTGGCGCTCCAAAAGAATATTACAAATAAAAAACAACCACCTCTGTCTGTTGAGGAAGAGCCGGGGGACACCTTGATATTACAAACCATGAGCAAGTTATAATTATATGGGTATCCCCCATCCCAATCATCACCTTACAGGGTTCACCGGCTCACAAGAGCAAGATTTACAATGGACTTTTGCCCATTGCCTTTTGCCTTGAGCATGATCTGACTTTTTCCCTTTGCAAGCTGCAGAACCCCCATCGCGCCATTGTTCATGGCCATCCCGGCCTGCCAGCCCTTGGCAGTCATGGTCTTCTTGTAAAAGTTGACAACCTCTTCAGGGGTTGCCTGGATCTCCAGGTCAACCCGACCTGAGGCCCCCATTATCGTTTTTTTGAGCACCTTGGCACCCGGCATAAGCGGTACTGCTCCGTTAAAGATCGTGCTGTCCGCGGTTGTCTGGTTGCCTGTACCGGAAGGGGCGGCTTTGCCTTTTCCCGAGGGTGATGGTTTGATCGGTTTCTTCTTGGGGGTTTTTAAAGCGGCCTTTGCACCCGGGGACTGATCCAGCTTGACCTTGAACGACCCCTTGTGTACCCAAACAGTTGTCCAACCCACCTGTTTGCTGCCTGGAATAAAATGCGTCTCGGTCTGTTTCTTTTTTAATTTAAATATGAATGTATCGATCTTTTTTGATTTTTTACGGTCTGTGTACAGGTCGATTGTGCCTGATGCATTAGCAGAGATACCGGTGACAATAATGGCCAGGTTCTTTCCGGGTGTGAGAGGCCTGCTTGTCCCGCTTGGGTGGGCAACGGTAAATTTATCCACAACCTTTGGTTTGTATTTTTGCTTTGATGCTTTCTTGATTGTTTGCTTCTTTGCACTAGCGTCCTTTTTCACCTGAACCGGCTGTTCAAGGATAACCTGAGCCCCACCACCTTTGGCAACTTCGATGCTAACGGACTTGATACCGTTTTCAACCGGGTAGTCCCAGATCTTGTTCTGGCCGTTTTTCAGGACAACATCGGTCTCGTCGACCTTGTCTTTATGGTCCTCGTCCTTGTAGAAGGCAACCTTTATTCCAGACTCGGTGCCGTCCTGGCTGTCGCTGGTGATGCTAAGCCGCAACTTCCGCTTCGGGTTTATGCGTACGGCTTTCTTTAAACCCTTGATACCGGTTAGAATGAAGAATGATTCGGTCTTATCTTCGTGGGAAAAGGATGATTCCCTGGCAAAGACATGGGCCAGGATCTTGCCCTTTTCAACTATGATGGAGATCTCGTCGGCCTGGTTATGATTGCCCACCAGGCATTCATCCCTGCGCCACTTGCCCTTAAGGCTGAAGCTCGTCTGTCGGCAGACCAGGGTGATGGGCTGACCGGCGCGGAAACCCTTAATCGTGAAGACGGATTCGTCATTGGTGATATTCTCGAATTCTATCCTGACCGATTTTTCCTTATCGACCGCTACCCGCATTTCCCCGGAGGGGCCTATGCGGCGGGTCCAGGGGGCCTTGCCCGTAGCCGTACTCGTCAGCAAGGACAGTGCCGCCTCTTCGCGATCGCGCTTCCTGGCCGGGTCTTCCTGCTCGGTGTATCCTGCCGGCACCTGAAATTTTGCTTTATCTATTCGCACTTCCTTGATGTTTTTCAGCTCAGCCCGGTCACTGTTCTCCGGATTCACGATCCTGATGGGTAAACCATACGATTTGGCCACCCAGGCAGTCATGATGTCTTTTCCGCCATCAGAAAAAATCATCTTTTCACACTTTATCCCTGCGATCGTCTCCATACCTGACGTACGGGACTCATAATCCTTGCGTATCAGATTATATGCCTCAATGGGATTGTTCATGGCACTGCGGAAACTGCTGTTCTTGATCTCCAGATACTCCTTTTCATCTGGGATCAAGATCTTGGTCTTACCGCTTTTGCGATTCACCAAAATCGTAAGATTCCGGCCCTCATCTACGACATCTAACCGGTATTGATCATCCAGCAGAAAAAATCGGCTGGTTTGTGTCCGGCCTTTCTTGGTTTCAACCAAATCAGCGCAAAAGGACGCCGCATAAACGTTTCCGCCGATGACCAGAAAGATAACAACAGCAAAAAATTTAAACCATTGCAGTTTATCGAAACAAGAGACACCCTTTGTTATAGTATTGCATGACTTCATTCATCTCTCCTCTCTCATTCCCCCTTTACTGTCCAGGGAACCTTCAATTATGAAACAAACACAACCTGATAGCAAATGCATGACTGCTGTGGGAAAATCTCGATAGTACATATTATCTACCTCAAATAAGTATAGCAGTGCAGTTTATGAAATAAAAGGGGAAAAACATCTTATTACATCAATTCATGGCCTTGCCTTGGCCTGATCTTCTCCACTACAACAAGGCAAAACCTTGTATATGAACATAAAAACGTTTACTTTCAGACTATCTGGCGACAACAATCAGAACTGAAGACTGTATCCGCTCGGCAAGATTCTCAAGTTTCTGTCGTTTTTTAGGCAATGGTTTTATTATATTGTCTTTTTTAGGCAAAAACCTGAGCAGGTCGTTGACCGTGTCTATCTTGGTAACACAGCTGGCATTGGCAAGCATGGAGATATTCCCGGTGGCAGTATCCCTTATTCCAAGCATCGAGGCAGCTATCCCAACAACCTCACCCCTCATGTTCAGAACCGGACCTCCGCTGTTGCCAGGCTGAATAGGCACAGTTGACTGGTAGCTTGACGGGTCGTCATAGAGGCCGTTTACCGAGCTGATTACGCCCACAGAGAGTTTTGGGGTTTTCCCCATTACATCCAACCTTGGGAAACCTATTGTAAAGACCTCTGCCCCAAGCCTGGCGTGAGATTTAGCGAGCGGCAATGCCTCCGGAAGCTTTTCTGTCTCATCGACCTGAAGGATCGCAATATCATTTGTTTCGTCCCTGAGTATAATCGATGCATATATTTCGCTGCCTGAAGTGGTTAAAAGGGTCACCCTGTCGACATCAGAGACCACATGATTGCAGGTGACCACATGACCCGAGACTATTGGCCAGGCAGTACCGGTCGAGGCACCCTGAAATATGTCTGGTGACAGTTTTACGTTTGCATCAAATTCCGAGGGTTGGACCTTTTCCTTTAGCCTGGCAGCCAGATCATGATCTGGCACAAGCTTGCTGATCTCTCCTATAGAGTTTATGACCCCTTTAATGTTGTTTTCTTCCAGATAGCTCAGCCCGGCTTTATAAAACCAATGGATTGCATTCTGTGTGTCCTGAGGCACACCTGCACCTGAGGCATACAGCAGCCCGAGATCATACTGGGCTGTGCAGAAACCCTGCTGCGCGGCTTTTTTATACCACTTCACAGAGGCGTGCAAATCGAGGGGAACCCCTCTTCCGGTTGCATACATCACAGCCAAATTATACTGAGCCCCATAGTTGCCCTTCTGAGCCGCCTTGAGGTACCATTTGGCAGCAAGCACCGGATCTTCGGCAACACCTCTACCGTTGTCATACATTGTCCCAAGATTGATCTGCGACGCCACATCACCCTTCCCGGCAAGCGCCTGCCAGATACCAAATGCCTCATCAAAACGACCGGCATCATATGCCTGCCATCCAAGATCAAATTGACCGGCACTACCGGCTGTTCCGGCAAAAACGACCAGAGGGCTGCCTGATGAAATCAAGATAATGGCTGTAAAAACGAAGATAAATAATGTTCCGAGATGCCTATTCATGTTGTATGCTTCTTTCATATTATTATGTCTCTTTGACTACCGATATATTAACCGTAGTGAAAATATGGAGGAAATGCCTTCTTAAACATCACATTCCGCTGTTTCGGCAATACCTTTATCAAACTTTAGCAATAATAAACAGCAAAAATATGATCATATTATCCTGTTTACACTACACAAGATCTTAAATTCGATCAATTTCACCTCAAACCCTCCGATTATTATAATTTATTCGTTATAAGGATCAGCCATACTGACATGGGCGATGATCCAAACAAGGTTTTTTTATTGGTATCAGATCAGGATACAGATACCCTGCCCCGCGTTTAACCCGCATTTAGCGGTTGAGTTTTCGGCAAGGGAGATAATCCCCGAGAGCATTGTATTGCACGAGCGGCTTATATGCGACACATACTGTGCTCTGATCGCACTAAAGCCGCTCTTGTTTATCCAAACATCTCAAACCTGAATTTGGCCTAAAATATTATATATAGACCAATCTCTTCCCAGATGCTCTAACAGATAAATAATTATTCCAGATCCAAGTTCAGACTTTCTATGGTGCTGTACGTTAATGCGCCCATAGCCAGCCCTTTTTCCTTTTGATACGCATTCACAGCTTCCATGGTCAATCTCCCCATAATCCCATCGATTGGTCCCGGATCATGCCCGACTTCTTTCAATGCTGCCTGAACCTTCATGATATTTTCCAAAGTCATGTTGGTTTCACACAGGACTTTACGCCATTCCATTCTGCCTTCGGATATCTGTTCCGTCCTTGCTATTGCCTTGTATTTTGCAGGGATCTTAACCACCTGCTCCTTGGCAGGAGAAACAAGCCTTCTGACTTTTACAGTCTCATATTCTGCAGGAATATTTATCATGCGTGTCGCTGGAGGTTGAACCATAACCCTTTGCTTAACCACCTTGTATTCGGCAGGCACCTCCACCAGACACATGATCTCCCCGGTGGTGTTATCCACCTTTTCTATAAGACCTTTTCCCTTTTTCCAAGCTGAGTGAGCCTGCCTGACCATCACCTTTTCCTCAGCAAAGTCATACTTTGCAGGGATCATTTCAATCTTCGACGAGGACTCTTTGACCATGATTTTTTCATCCACCATCTCGTATTTGGCGGGGATGATCTCAATCCTCTCAGATGCCTCTTCTATCAACACCTCTTCGGTTGCTGCTCTATATTCCGGCGGAACAAAAACCCTGGCGAAACATTGCCCCGGCATGGCATTAGAAGGAAGCAAAGGCATTTCGAGCGAGGATTGATGACCTTCTCCCCGGATCTCCATTGCCCTCTGCTCAGCTGTTTGCGCAGCTATGATCTGCTCATCAAGACTTTTCCGTGTTTGAATAAGCTGTTCATCCAAACGTTTATTCTCGGACATCAACTCCTTAATCTCCTGCTCTTTCAAATCCAATTCACTCCTAAGCTCCCCTTCGGAATGAGCACAGCCAAAAACTGTCAGACTGAATATCAAAACCGTCAACCATAACCATTTTTCTGTTTTGATAATCATAGTGTTGCCTCCTTATATTTTCTTACACCTCTGCCGCTTTGCTTTATTCTCCGGTTGCGTGAAAAACTCTTGGTAGTCGTGATGGATTATCCCAGCAGAATATCCCTGAAGCATAGATAATCTAATATGATAAACATGAAAATATCATTGTCAATAAGGCTTGAACATTAATTGTTCAAAGAATTAAAGAAACAACAGGGTCATGCACCGCAGGCTCAACAGGATCCGTCACAGCAGGGTTGAACAAAATATCGATTCCGGATTATAAGGCTTGCAAAAAGTATCGGATTTTTATTATTACGAACCAGACAAGTTGAAAATGTTACGGCAAAACAATTTCCACATATAAAAAGGAACCCATATGACTAAGACCATTGCAATTCTGGAAGGGGACGGCATCGGGCCGGAGATCGTACGTGAAGCGATCAAGGTGCTGCATGCAGTAGAATCAAAATATGACCATCAATTCAATCTAACATATGCACCGTTCGGTGCCCAGGCATATTTCACCGAAGGGTCTCCCTTCCCTGAAAAGACACAGGAGATATGCGACAAGGCCGACGCAATCATCAAAGGACCAGTAGGGCTTGCCCTAGAAAAGATGAATGAGATCCCCCAGCAGTTCAGGCCTGAGATAGGTGCCATCCTCCCCCTCAGGAAACGTTACGACACCTTTGCCAATTTCCGTCCTGTGAGGCTACCGAAGGCCCTGGCATCATTCTCTCCCCTGAGAGATGAAGTCATCGGAGAGGGGATCGACATCCTCATGATAAGGGAACTCGTGGGGGGCATATATTTCGGAAACAAGACAGAAGGCCCGGAAACCGGAATGAAATATGCCGTGGACGAATGCACCTATACAGAAGAACAGATCAGGCGTGTGGCTGTAGTTGCATTTGAAGAGGCAAAAAACAAGGATGTCCTGCTAACCAATATTCACAAGGCAAATATCCTTGCGACATCACGCTTCTGGCAGGAAGTGGTCGAAGACGTTTCCAAGGCATACCCTGATGTGGATTATTGCTCCATGCTGGTGGACAATGCAGCCTTTCAGCTCGTAAAAAATCCTTCCCAATTCAACGGGGTGGTCCTGCTCGAAAACATGCAGGGTGACATCCTCACCGACCAGGCAGGGGGGATACTTGGATCCCTTGGCCTTATGCCGTCTGCATGCATGGGGCCTGTCAAGAGCTATGTCGAGGCTGCCCACGGATCAGCCCCGGATATAGCGGGTAAGAATATCGCAAACCCATACTCCATGATAGGCAGCATTGCCTTTTTATTTGAAAAATGCCTGGACCTGAAACAGGAATCCGAAGAGATCTGGAATGCCCTGTTCGGTGTATTTGAAAGGGGCTACACAACAACAGAACTGGCAAATGCATCTTCTGACAAAGACAAGGTCCTCTCAACATCGGACTTCGGCGACCTTGTTGTGGATATAATCAAAAACAGCATGATTTAGAGAAAAGGATTATACTGCTGGCTACATCATAAAAAGATAAAGATCGGTCAATAGAACTTGCGGGCATATCATCATCAGCATTGACCGGGATACAACCTATTCATTAACCGCGAGATTATGAACATCTCCAAGCCTTGTTCTCAAGGCTTTTTCTGCTGTTTTCAGGTCATAATCCGCCTGTAGATTCAGCCAATACTGCGGAGGCTGGCCGAAAGCCTTCCCAAAGAGCAGCGCCATTTCCGCAGTTACAGGGCGTTTGCCGTTTACAATATGAGATATACGCATAGTCGGAACCCCCAGATTACGGGCAAAGGCAGCCTGTGATATCTTGAGCTCTTCCAGTATCTCCCTGAGGAAATCCCCGGGGTGTATCGGTTTTAGTCCATTCATAATGCTCATATATTATTCTCCTTAGTGATAATCTACAATTTTCACTTTGTTTGCATCACCATCCTTCCGTGCAAAGCATATCCGCTATTATTCGAATACTCCACTCCCCTTTCCTTTCACCGATCAACAATTCAAAGGAAAACAACGGGTCTTTCCTGATTTATACATTTCCTTCGTATCAACCTTTAAAAACCATTGACTTCTATCTATATAATAAAGAATCGTTTATTATTGTCAACAAATTCGGTTATACATTTCAGCTGCCGGCAGTAGAACATCTTGGTATCACCAACCGTGATTGTTGAGTTTGCCGAGGGAAAGGCTATCGAGGCAACCGGGTCATCCGAATCGCTGAAACCTGAGCAGCCCTGCAAAAATATAATTACACAACCTATGAACAATACGACCAATGCCCTTAACAAACTATAGATCCACCCCTGTTCCATTATTGACGCCCTCCTCATTATATAAAACCTTACAATTCAGTGAGGATGAATCCGGACCAGCCACGCACCTTTACCTTTCAGCACATACGGCAAAAACCGCATACAAGAGTTCAAAGATGCTACTGGTTCAAGATATCCCTCCCAATATTATCCCTGAACGTATATCAATCTTCATGCCATGGATTTTTAAAAAGATGGCCGTCCTGTAAAATTTTGTTTAACCTTTTATTTCGTCCTGTTAGATTCACTGTCCTTAAACGCCAAAGATGTATGATTCTGACTGTTTGTCTGTTTTTCACAGACTGTGTCCGGTTTTTCCGGACTGAAAAGGCAGAGACGCGAAGACTGTTTTTCACAGCGCCGAGGTACATAAGGAGAAAGAGCTTATATGTTATTTCACCGATCGTGAGATAGCGATTGGCGAAATTAATGTTCTCATTGATCATGGCATTATTATATAAGGGATAATTATGACATATGGGTTATGTCAGGATATATAGCAATGGGCGTATGTCAAAACCATAATAAGAATACGTCTTGCGGGCACGATGCATCGTGCCCCTACCGCAAATGTCTGACGACGTGTAGATATCTACTGATATATTCCCGTAAGTCTATAATCTTTTCTATGCAATCCTGAAGCATCGTCAGTGAATCATTCTCAAGGATGCAACCGGTTCATTTAAGATCTCTCCACTGGCTATATGCTTTATAATAGATTCTCTTCAGATAAATTTATCTCATATTTCTTCATGAGTTCATAAAATCGCGCCCTGGACAGCCCTGCTATGCCCCTGGCCTTTTGCACATCTCCTTTTGTAAGGAAAAGTATATTATGAAGATATTCCCTTTCGGCCTTTGCCGTCACCTGATAGCGGATCTCGCGCATGGTCGGGACAGCATCATAAGCCGAGGCCTGGCCGGTTTCAATGTTTGACCGGCTCGATTTTATCATGTTAGAAAGGGCTTTCTTCACCCTTATGTCATCAGGAAGATGCCTCGAAAATATGGTGGGGTTGTTTCCGGATACGGCCAGAGAATGATCCACGGTATTTATCAGCTCGCGCACGTTTCCCGGCCAGTCATAATCCATAATGGTGCTCATAAATTCCGGGGTACATGTCTTCAACGGGATCTTGGAACGTATACATTTGTTTTTGATACAATTCATGGCTATATCGCTTATGTCCTCCTTCCTGTCTCTCAGGGGAGGTATATCTATCGTGATGGCCTTGAGCCTGAAAAGCAGGTCCTTCCTGAATGAACCGTCCTTTGTCATAGAGTCTATATTCCGGTTGGTCGCCCCTATGATTCTGAAATCGCTATCTATCTCTTCCGAATTGCCGAGCGGCCTGAATCTTTTCTCCTGCGCTACGCGCAAAAAGACCTTTTGTATGGACATCGGCAGTTCGCCTACCTCATCAAGAAACAGGGTTCCCTTGTCGGACAGCTTGACAAGACCATGCCTGGACCTTACCGCACCTGTATAGGCGCCTTTATCATGCCCGAACAAGATACTCTGCGCCATATTCTGAGACAGTGATGCGCAGTCTACCACTATAAACTTATTCCCTGCCCTTTTGCTGTTTTTGTGGATAGCCCTTGCCAAAAGCTCCTTGCCCGTACCTGTCTCTCCTGTAATCAGGACACTGGCATCTGTTGAAGAGGCCATTGAAGCCTGGTCAAGGCATCGCCTTATCCCCGGGCTGCTGCCTATAATGCCGTCGGCCTCCAACACCCTGCATGTATTTAAAAGCCTTGTTTCACGAAAACTGATCGCTCGAATCAGTCGTAATGTTATCTCGTCCAAGGAAGATGTCTTCTCTATATAATCCCAGACACCGCTTCTTATCGCCAGTTCAGCGCCTTTCGGATCACCTCTCTCTGTCATTATGATGATCTCCGGGCTTGATGATACATCCCTGAACATCGGGATAGACTCTATACCGTCACCGTCGGGGAGGTGTACATCCAAAAAGACTATATCAAATGCATCTGAAAGGGCTTCCTGAAGGCCCTGTTCCAATGTATAGGCACATCTCATCTCATGCCCCATGGCATTGATCTTGCCGGAGAGCATCCTGCAAAAAAGCCTGTCATCTTCAATGATCAGTATCTTTGACATCATGACCCAATATCAATACAAAAATGTAGAACTAACCTAATAATACGTTGTATTTCTATCAATGTAAATCTATCAGCAGACAAATGCAAGAAAAAACAGGAGATCAACAGAGCTTTTGCCTGTCTACAGTTTAGCACCTAAAATGACGATCAGGCCTTTAATATGGGATTTACGGCTATAATTATATCATATTTCAGGCATAACTCGTGCTCTCATAGACATGAATTATGCCCGGACACATACGTACCGGATTCATGAATACACTGAGGAGATATCCGGGCCCATGGCCGTGGTATGCATACATCCTTATCGGGATCGCATTTTCAGGCCTTTTCCCTTGGCTCATGCTTTCCAGGGCACTATATGAGAGGCACAGGATCCGCGAATCTATCCTGGCCCTTGCTATCAATGTACCGCTCTTTACCGTATTGACATGGTTTTCCCTTAGGTCAGTCAGCCCTTGGTGGGTGCTGCTCTCAGGCATGTACGGCTTTAATATCGTATGGTCTGTTATTGCGTGGTCTGTCCAGCTCAAAGCAATCGGACCCTGCAGAAAAAGATACCGTCTCAGAGAGTGGAGATCATGGATAACCCCTGTTGTAATCGGCGGCGTGCTTGGAGTCTGCATAGCGCTGTTCATCTATCTGCCTTCTGTCTTTGAGACAAGGACAGCCTTGCATCAGCAATGGGACCCCATAGCAAGAAAAACCATTATATGGGACCTGTTTAGCAGATCCCTTATCGGCCTTTGGTTCGGCATGATTGTAGGCCTGTGGTGGGCAGGTCAGCGCAGAAGGTTCAGTTCAGGCAGTATAATATCCTTTTTGAGCGCCTTTATCATTACAAGCCTGAGCTGGCTGGGCCTTACCATACTCACACTTACACTGGTCTACAAAGGGGGAGGCCTTGGAAATTATTCACATGGATGGAGCCTTGTTCCGCCCTGGGTTAACGGATTCAAACAACACCTGATCTTACTAGGCACCTTTGACATTTCATCGATAATGATATTACCCCTATTTTTCAACGATCTGACCCGCATACGCGATTTTGGAAAGCGCCTGTCTCTTGTCCCCCTGGCATTCATATGTTCGATGCCCCTGATCTTCGCAAGCAATCAATGGTGGGAGAGCACCCAGGGTCAAATCTTCTATGAGATGAACTCCCCGGACGTATCTCAAAAGGCTAGTGCATATAAATGGTGCGATATCATGCTTAAAAGATACCCTCAGCACCAACAATGGCCGCGTCTGGCCGAAATGCTTGCGCAACACCTCTATGACACAGGTGATTACGAAGGTGCAAAAGGCCTATATAAAAAGATCCTCAATACCTGCGAAGGATCAATCAAATGGCACTGGGTATTCGACAGGGCGCGCTGCGCCATAGAGTCCCCCGGATTCGCAATGCCTGATCAGGAAGTACATACAAAAATCCCCATGATCGATTACGAGGAGTATCTCTGCCCCAACTGGATGGCCCTTCTGAGCATTATACGTTACTGGGAAGGTGAGGATAAACCCGAATCCGCCATCAAGATCAGGCTCAAGGACCTTTCGGTCAGCAGGGACTCTATAGATCTGATCCCGCTGGACAGTCTTGCAGGCCTCGACGATGCGGCACGCAGCCTCGGATATGAGGTAATACTCGTTCCTGCCCACCTCGATACGGCCAAGACACTGCTCAAAAAAGGGATACCCGTGATCCACGTCTCTTACGGTTCCTTTAAACTACTCTATGCCTTTGACGACAGCCGTTCGACAGTCAAGAGCTATTCATTCCGCAACCTCTCAACAAGGCTTAAAAGAAGCGAAAGAAAAGAGGCGCGAGAGATCCTGTCCATAGAGGATGAGGGAAAGGGCCAAAGCAGACAAAGGCTGATCCGTATTGCTAACGAGGCGTATAACGAGTCATCCTACACATTCTGGAAAGCAGATTCTATACGATTCCACGGCCCGCTGATCGCCGTAGTCTGCAGACCTGAAAAGGCAGGAAAGGTAGCCTCTGCATTGGGCAAGCCCCTTAACCGTCTTCGAAGACAGAGCAAAGGCTATCTGGCATCCCTGATCGGGTTCTCATACCTTCAATATGCGGATTACATCAGTTCGATCGAGTGGTCAAAAAGGGCCTCGGAAAAGATCTTTGATCCTTTGCCCCTGTTTATCGCTCACCTGTCCGATCTTTCCTGGAAATCACGCAGCAGGCTGCCGAAGAGTGCCATACCCCTGGAGAGGCATCTTCCCGATTTAAAAGAGGTCGGCACCTATTTCAGCAGACACGAAAACAAGGTATTTTTAAAAGAGGCGCAAAAGAGCTTTGACAAGCACTGCTCAGCCGGCGATATACCCTGGTTCCTCATAGATATCTATATATCACTTCTTGAAAGCAGCGACCCGGCCGGGCTCGGTATGAAGATAAAGACCCTTGAGGCATGCCTGAAGAAAAACCCGCTGCTGTCTGATTACCGGAGGGCTCTTGTAAACGCACTTGAGTTAACAGGCGACAACAGGCGCATGATAGAGGCCCTTAATGGGATTGTCGGCCTCAACCCTTATGACTTCAGGTCAAAACTGCACCTCGCATACGCACATATCACTCTGGATCAATATGCACAGGCCGAAACCGTTTTGGAAAAGACAGATGAACAAGACCTTACATATGACGCTAACTATCGATTCTGTCTCGGCGCATTGGCTGAATATAAAGGCAAGCCTCAGTACGCCTTGATAAAATATAAAGAGGCGATAGAGATGCGTCGATACAGTCCCCTGTATCATCTTAGATACGGCAGACTGCTTCTGGATCTGGGCCGCAATGAGGAGGCGAAAAAGGCCCTTTCCTGGGCTTCGAGGATAGATGCTGCAGGTCAGGTGAAGAAAGACGCCGACAACCTCCTCACCTCCATGGAGCAAAGACCGTGAGCGCATTATATTCAGACAATCATATACCAAAAAAAACCATATGGCGGCCTGTACACCCTTCCTGGGTGTTTATCATTAGCGTATTGGCAGGGACCACTGCATCCGGGCCGATTATAGGTGCCACGCTTTATAAAAACGGCAACAAACGCACAGGATTGTTTTCGGGGATAGCCCTCTTTCTGATCGGTCTATTCATCTTTATGTTTACAACCCTTTGGAACATAGAATGGTACTGGGCCGCAACGACCCTGTCTGCCTTCAATCTTATTTCGGGCATAATCCTGAGTCTTGTCCAGCAGAGGATCTACAGGAGGTTCTTCCGGTCGCATGCCCCGGCATCAGTCAATATCGGCTCTTACCGCCATATATGCGCGGGGATCGTGGGCGGCGCCTTTTTGGGGCTTCTCCTCGGCATGCTGTTCACGGCGTTGTATCTGCTCCTGATCGACTATCTGTTCTCGACCTTGATGCCTGTTATCTTTGAAGACGACTACACTATAATCCGTTCAGGGGTTACCGTATTCTACCTGACATTATCAGGCGCGGTCTGCGGCGGCCTTATCGGACGTTTCAAACCGAACACTACACCTTCTGATATGATCATGTATGCCCTCAGCTTTCTATGGGTATATTTCACCTGGCTGCTGGCACTTGAATGCAGCATCGCGATCCCGGGCTTTCAGGCAGGGACTTCTGTTATCGAAAGGTGGGAAGCCCTCATATCGCCGATTCTTTCCATTACGTTTTTCATAGGTCTGTGGTGGTCAGTCTTCATGGTATTCTTCATCATCTCAGGAGAGTGCCTGAAGACACGAATCAGCCGTTTTTTCCAGGCAGCCCTGATCAATATGGCTTCGGCTCTAACGATAGCCATCCTTTTCGGTTACACCGCAGACATGTTCCTTGCAGCGGGAGGCTATATGGAGCGAAAGGCGTATGTCCCTCAAGCCATGTGGTGTTATGAACACGGACTCAAGAAAGAGCCCAAGGATACACTGGCCTCCTATCTGCAGTACAGGGTTGCTCTGCTCAATCACAAACTCGGACAAAAGGATAAGGCCCGTCAGGGGTTCAACAGGCTTATAGCCAAATATGACACAAACAAACTCCTGGTCAAAAAGGCAAACCATTTCATCGAAAACATTGAACGGGCAAAAGGATCAAGGCGTGTAGTGCTTCCGGGTGTTGAGACGAGGACTCAATACAGGGGCGGATACTGTGTCCCCAATTCATTGGCCCTTGTTATGCGCTACTGGGGGGCTGATATCACTGCAAGGGATATCGGCGAAAGGATTACCGGGCTGGGCAGCGGCACCTTTGTCGTTGACCAGAGGTGGTATGCCGAACAGGAGGGTTTTTCTCACGACTTTTTGCCCCTTGCCGGCCTGAAGGACATCAAGGACTGTATCGATGCGGGATTCCCCGTGCTGGTATATGTCCCCTTCCATATATTTGCCGTAGTCGGTTATGATGAGATGCTCGAAACCTTTGTCACCTATGATGTCGCAACAAACGATGTCTGGGTCGAATATATCCAGAAGGACTTCATCAAATCGTGGAAAAAGCAGGCCACAACCCTTGTGCTGGCATATCCTCCTGAAAAAAGGGAGCTCCTGCCCTCGGGCATCAGATCGCGGCTGGTCAGGCTGAGCGATAACTACCTGCATTTTCAGCTCCACTACTTTGACGCGCCGGAAGATTCCATATCCCTGCCCCACCTGTTGAAATCAGCAGGGGATAACGGTGATTTCTTCTTTCCTGTCACCATACTTTATTCGGAATTCCCCGGCATGAGGGCAGGATTGGCCCGAAAGCACGATCCTGATTCGATTATTCCATCCATCAAGTCGTATTTCTGGGACAATTTTGACGAAGGCACTCACCTATGGGGACAATACCATAACGACCGCTGGGCACAGAGCGACTGGGCCCTTTCATCCAGCATGAAATATCTTATCGGGCAGAAACGCTTTGATCTCATAGAACAGATACTTGCACGCATCGATGAACAGGGCATGATCAGCGATGAAATGATAGAGCTCAGCGGCATGATCGACCTGGCACACGGAAGGTTTCAGCGCGGACTCAACAGGCTTATAAAGGCTCAAGATTCATCCCAGTCTTTTTACAAGGCCCTTGCAAATCTCAAGATCGACTATAACCAGGGTATGATCCAGGAGATGACAAAGACTGTCATGGCAAATCTTTGAATGATAGAATCCGGGCCAGGGTGGCCTGAAAATCATTCCTGCTGCGGGAGCTCTTATTATCGGCATCAGGACAATACAGGCTATATCGGCACTAAACTTTCCCTGGATTCCTACGGCTTTCCCCAGATGGCCATCGCCAACAGGGTGCTCCTGAAACAGCACGACTATGGAGGCAGCCGGGAAGATCTTGAAGATGGCTGGGAGAGATGGATAAGCCATGCACCGTTTGATATACCGGTAGCAAAGGCACTTTCAGACATATATAGTCACAGGATCGAAAGACTGGACAACAAAAAGGATTCTTCCGTCTATTATCGTCTTGAACATAAACTTCAGCTCCTCAACGATCGCATAGAACGATACAGCACAGATTGTCTATGAACAATCTGCAGCCTGGGGGCTTGACACCACAGACGAAAGCGGTGATGTATATAACATTGAATATAGATACAGATACCGAAAGGAGTTGTTATGGCAATACAGGATAGCACACAGAGTATGGCAGTCTTCTGCGATTTCGAAAATATTGCGATTGGTGTACGTGATGCGAAATATACCCAGTTCGACATGAAGAGGGTGCTTGAGCGCCTGCTTCTCAAGGGAAACATCATCGTAAAAAAGGCCTACAGTGACTGGGAGAGATACAAGGACTACAAGCCCACGATGCATGAGGCATCCTTTGAGCTTATAGAGATCCCCCATATCAGGGTCTCCGGAAAGAATTCCGCTGACATACGTATGGTGGTTGACGCGCTTGACCTCTGCTACACCAAATCCCATGTGGACACCTTTGTTATAATAAGCGGAGACTCTGATTTTTCTCCACTTGTAAGCAAGCTAAGGGAAAACAACAAGGTCGTGATCGGCGTAGGGGTCAAAAATTCTTCGTCAGACCTGCTTGTCGCCAACTGTGATGAGTTTATCTTTTATGACGACCTTGTCCGGGAAAACAATGTAAAAAAACCAAGGACAAGAAAAAACTCTACCAAGACCTCCACAACAGGCCCTACAAAGGAAGATCACAAGAAAAACTCTGAAGAAGACAAGAAGCACAATGCCCTTGAACTAGTTTTAGAGACTGTTGAAGCCATATTCGCAGAAAGGGGCGAAGATGACAAGCTCTGGGGCTCTATGGTGAAACAGGCCCTGAAAAGGCGCAAACCAGGATTCAATGAGTCCTATTACGGTTTCCGATCCTTCAGCAAACTGCTGGAAGAGGCCAGACAGAGACACCTGCTGGAACTCGAGCTCGACGACAAATCCGGAAGCTATATTATCAAAAGCGTGATCCATGACGATCATTAGGTATAGAACAAATGATTATTACCATATATTCTGATTAAGGATATGCGTTATGCAAAGCAACAAACCCCTGAAAATACACAGCCGTGCATCTGTAAAAGACGCACGGCATTCAAGGAGCAGGGGACCTGTTGTATGGATAACGCTTGCAGCCCTTACCGTGGTCATTGGTGTATCATCTTATAAGAGCGCCATTGACAAGGGTGTTATCGTCGATGTTACGAGTGTCAAACAGAGATATACGCATCAGATCCATACCATCCTCAGCTCAAACGGACTTATAATCGCCGAGCGCAAATCAGACATTGCCCCAAAGATCTCCGGCCGGATCGTTTCAATCCTAGTGAAACCCGGGAGCGAGGTGAAAAAGGGCCAAGTGATTGCCCGGCTTGACGATAAAGATGAAATCCTTCGCAGGGATCAAGGTGCTGCCAACCTGTACCTTGCAGAGACAAACCTTAAAAATGCGAAAACCGACCTGGAAAAAGCCGGAATAGGTTATGAACGCTACAGTCAACTCTTTGCAAGGGGGTCTGTATCTCGGGCCGAATATGATGCGGCTCTAGACAGGTTCAAAAGGGCCAGAACCGCCGCAGACACAGCCAAGGCATCTATAGCGGCACTCAACGCAGCCCTGGAAAGGTCCAAGGTTGCCCTGGATCATACACGGGTCAGGGCCCCGTTTAACGGTGTTGTCCTTAAGATAAATGCATCTGCAGGGGATATCGTAACACCGTCCGCTCCTGATGATGGTTCAAACAGCTCCATAGCCATCATCAGCGATTTCGACACACTCCACGTACAAACACATATCCCTGATTACAACATCAACCGTATAAAAGAGGGCCAACCCTGCATGGTCATCATCGATACGGTCGAGGGTACCAGGTTCACAGGTGAGGTTGAGGCCATCACCCCGTTAACCGAGGGCCAGCGGTCTATTATCAAGGTCAAGATCCTGATGCCTAAATCTGATCCACGCGTCATCCCCGGGACAAAAGCCAAGGTGGCATTCCTTTCAGCCGCTATAGATCCTGACCAAGACAAGCTTGTTACTGTTGTCAAAAAGACCGCCCTTATCAACTCTCAGGACAACTATTTTGTATTTGTCATCGACAATAAAAGGGCATTCAAGAAAAAGGTTGCAATCGGGACAAGGTTTGAAGACCTTGTGGAGATCATCGATGGTCTATCAAGGGGAGACAAGGTAGTTGACTACCCTGCAGCAGACCTAAAGGACGGCGGCAGGGTAAAGGCCGACTAAGACCATCAGATCCGGTATATGGATCAATAATCGACCCTATACGAGTAGGGTATCCTACCCACCTTTTAGTTCAGCGACTGATTATATAGCTCACGGCATCGTGCGGTGAGGCAAACCTCTTCCCTTGAGTTTCTTTTTTCCCGTCATAGAATATGGTGGCATAATATTTTTCACTAAGCATGTCCCTTTTTACCTGGATATTGCCGATATGGATTTCGTTTTTGAATACCTGGTATGAAGATCTGTTGTTTGTGGAGTATTTCAATTTTATCATTATCCGGCCTTTCTGTGTATAGCAGTCTGATCTATAAAACCCGCGGCAATTAAAGACACATGAAGGATACCCTTACTGCACCCCCTGATGCTTTACAACTTTTGTGCCATTATCCCTCTACAGTCAAATCAATTGGTTATCTTTGAGCATCGTTAATATTCGGAAGAAATCGTAACATGATGTTCAAAATTGTAAACATCCCTCCATTTATAAATCTTATACAGGCTTGTTCCTGTTCCTATATTAAAAAAGATCCCGTGACAAATACGGATCTAGATAATTCCTGAGATAATCAGACCGGTCGATATGGAGATGAGGGCAAGAGCAAGGCTTGAACGTCCCAGCCATCTGTGTATTGATCGTATCTTTGCGGCTTTTTTCCTGATGATAAACATCATGAAGCCGAGTGAAAGTGTTGCTGTTGCTGAAAAGACCGCCATCAGCCCCAGATATGTGTGCGGCATCCTGAAATGAGGGCCTCCGGAGACGGATATCATTATTACAGCCCCGGCAAGACCGCATATAAATGCGCATATCCCCGAGACACCCATGATCCTGTGCCATCTGAGCCACCACCGCCTATTTTTCATGAACCATACGATTGTAGCCCCGACTGACATCAGGATCGTACCGACAGACATCATGCCTGCATGGATATAGAACAAGACCATCGGTTGTTTTACTGCTCAGATGCCCCGACAGTCATGCTCGCGGTTTTAGAACCGAAGATATTGCAATCGGCGGTAACCTCAAGGACATCGTCTGCAGAGGCATCGATTTCATAGGTAAAGGCAAACTCGTCCTGGTCAGGCTGCTCATCATAGGTTTCGGTTTTTATTACAGTGCCGTTTTTCTTTATCTCTACGGCTGATATGTGATGCTTTGAAGGAAAGTATGTCGGGTGGCTTATTGTAACGGTGAGGGTTTTAGCCTGTTCATCGTAGCCGAGTTCCATACCCTTGGGCGGATGCGCATAAGCACTCGATATTAATAGATTTATGCATAAAAAAACAAGGACGGCCATGACCACACTATATACCCCTGATATGTTGTTCATTCTGTTTACAGACTTTGATGACATCGTATATCTCCTTTTATCTTTAGATAAATTATTAAATATTTCAAATGAGTATTTTCACCCCTGATGAAAATACCGTTACCGTCATTAGACATCATAAGCCTTTACTGAAAAGAATCAAGTTGAACAATGATTTTATCAGGATTTCATGTATCGCTATACCTGCAGATGTCTTTGTCGTTGAACGTGGCTCGATCATAAATATTCCTTGAGCGTGCATTACGGACTCTGATGAACTGCCTGTTCCTTTTGTCGCGCATCGGCATCCAGGATTTTCTGTACGCCTTTTGCATCCTCGATCAATTCAGGGATGTCTCCAGGTGGTATGCTTGTGGGCAGGGGGATATTCAAAGATCTGTCCTGATCTTCAGAAGTATCCATAAGGGGTTGAGTAGATATATCATCACGAGGCTCTTCAAAGTGAAGTACGTTTCCATACGGTTTGATCACGACCTTATCATATCCACCACCAGTATTGGGATGATCCGAATATGTCCAGTTACCTTTTGAATCTTTCCATTTGTAGATAGTGACAGTCTTATCTTTGTCTATGGGTAAGGTGTCTGCGGCCTTTTTTATCTTCTCGGCCAGGTCTTGCTTTATATCTTCAACACTCTCCGAAGATGGCATGGAGATATTCGCTTTTCTAAAAGAGTCCAGGGATAATATCGGCTTGTTGTCCGAACCTTTGATGAAAAACAGACTGGCAAAAACCAGCAAAATCACGAAAATCATCAGCCTGAAGAACAACTTCATAAACCTTTGCCCCCTTATATGTATTATCCATGATCCGTGCCTGTAACGGCCCGGGCAACATGAAAGAATAGGGATTATATACCACTAAAAGATATTCTTTCAAACTCTGACCGCAATTGTCTTGAAGATATGATATATAAATCAAAAAAAGGAACAAGGGGTCTAATGTTACTCATACATCCTCCGGTTTCAAAGCCTTCCGAGGCGCCTGGCGGCCTGGCTCGACTGTGCGGCGCATTGAAAAGAAACGGTATTACTTTCAGGCTGCTTGATGCAAACATAGAGGGATTGTTCGCCCTTCTCAATACGTCAAGCCGCTGCCAAGACACCTGGACAAGACGCGCCTGCAAACATCTTGATAAGAACGTTTCCATCTTGCGATCCTTTAGCGGTTATGAAAATATTGACCGATATACAAGTGCGGTAAAGGATCTGAGCAGGGTATTGCAGGCCGTATCGACCCCATACGGCGCTACTGCGGGCATTGCCAATTACCAGTGCGGGGATATGTCCCCGGTAAGGAGCCGGGACCTTATCAAGGCAGCTGAAGATCCACGAACAAACCCTTTTCACCCCTATTTCAGTAAGCGGCTGACCAACCTACTTGAACAAGGACAGCCGTCCATGGTGGGTTTTTCGCTGAATTACCTGAGCCAGGCCCTGACAACATTTGCCATGATAGGGTTTCTCAAGGATATATGCCCGGGCTTGAAGATCTTCATCGGAGGGGGGCTCGTAACATCATGGTCAAAGGGGCCGGGCATAGGGGAAAGGTTCAAGGGCCTGGTCGATACGGCGATATCGGGTCCTGGAGAGGATGCGCTGCTCTCCTTGTCGAGTATAGACAATAAAGGATCATTTCATGTGCCTTATTATGATTGTTTTCCCATGGACGATTATCTTTCGCCGGTGAGGATTCTTCCCTTCAGCGCCTCCAGCGGGTGTTACTGGAGCAGATGTTCTTTCTGTCCCGAACGCTCGGAAAGAACACCGTATACACCTATAAGAGTAAATAGTTTTATAAACGATATTAAGGATATGTGCGAAATACAAAGGCCGGGCCTCATTCATTTCCTTGATAATGCCCTTAGCCCATATATCCTTAAGACCCTTGCAAAAAATCCTTTGACAGTGCCCTGGTATGGGTTTGCCAGGGTAACAGACGACCTTGCAGATCCTGAATACTGTATTGCACTCAGGAGGTCAGGCTGCGTGATGCTCAAACTCGGCATCGAATCGGGAGACCAAGAAGTCCTGGACAAGCTGGGTAAGGGGATCAATCTCGAGGTAGCTTCAAAGGCGCTCAAGAACCTTAAAAAGGCGGGCATAGCAACCTATGTCTACCTGCTTTTCGGCACCCCGACCGAAGACGAATCAGGTGCGCGAAAAACCCTGGAATTTACCCGAGACCATGCGGACAAGATCGGTTTTCTCAACCTGGCCGTATTCAATCTCCCTGTTCACAGCCCTGATGCTGCAAATATGGATACAGGGTCCTTTTATGAAGGGGACCTTTGCCTGTACAGGGCCTTTGTCCACCCAAGGGGTTGGAATCGCAACCTGGTACGGCAGTTCCTGGATAAAGAATTCAAACGCAGCAGTTCGGTGCAGGAGATATTGAAAAATGATCCGCCTGTATTCACCTCGAACCATGCATCTTTTTTCAGTTTGCCCGGGCGTAACCCCTGACCTTATGCCTCTCGGGGCTCAAGCAGTCCGGGGGCATAGAGCCTTTCTTTCAGACGGTATATATAGGCGGTATTTTCCGCAACCCATCTTTTCATTAGGACAAATCCGCCCAAGCGGTATTTGACCCTCCATGCGCGGCCGCTTCTGTATGAATTCAAAACCCTTTTGAAACTGTAGAAACGCTGCATCTGGTTCACGATAGCCATCTGCATCTCGTATGCGGAGCAGGTCATAGGCTCTGCAACCACGTGCATGCCGTCGAAATACCTCCAGTTCCGGTGCAAGAGCCTGTCTTTATACGTCTCGAACGCCCTTGTGCCGGGGAAAGGTGTCAACGAACAGATCTGTATGGTATCGATATCCTTTTCGATGGAATAGTCTACTATCTTTTTTACCGTATCAGGGGTATCCAGCGGATCCACAACGAACATGCCATGTATGCCGATGTCGTAGAGGTGAAGATTTTTTATGCAGATGTCCGTAGCCTCTGTCTTGTGGGCCTTTCCGTATCTCTTGAGGGTATCCGGGTCCACCGATTCAACCCCTACATAGACTATGCGGCATCCTGTTTTCTGCATAAGTCCAAGGAGTTCTTTGTCCGATGCTGCCCTGACAGGCATCTCCCCGGACCATCTGAGGGGGACTGAATCTTGTTCTATCATGCCTCTGAGCAGGGTCTTTGTCCTTTCGGGTCTGGCAAAAAAATTGTCGTCGCCGAAACAGACGCTGCGGTGACGTATAGGCCCCAGCTCTGACATGATCTGCTCGTCTGATTTAAAACGGTATGCCCTCTTGAACATGGCCGTTACCGAGCAGAAGCTGCAGTTGTGCGGGCAACCGCGAGAGGTTGAGATGATGGGCGGGGTCTTGCCCGTCCTTATCTGGGGGGAAAGGGTAAAGTCAGGTGACGGCAGGGCTGCATAATCTACAGGGTCTATGGGCCCTGTATAGCACGGCTTTCCGTCTGTATCTGCAAACGCAATACCCGGAATATTTTCAAGGGGTGCACCGTCTTCTAACGCCTTGACTAGTGCCGGAAAGGTATTATCCCCCTCCTCGGCAACCACATAGTCGCAATGACCAAGAGCCTCTTCCCTCATAAAGGTTACATGGGGTCCGCCCATGACCACTGTGGCCCCGGAACCTTTAAGGAAGTCTGCAAGATCATAGGCACTTTCGATAGTGCTTGTTATGGAGCCTATGCCCACGATATCATAGTCCAGAAGCCTATCGGCGGAAAACCCGGGCATTGCCTGAAACCACAGATCGCACTTATACCCCAGACCTTTCATTACCGCTCCTATGGTAGGCAGACCTACCCTCGGCAAAAAGGCCCTGCTGAATATATTCGTTGAGCCGGAGCTGGCTTCGACCAGGGCTATCTTATATTTTCCCATCTACTCATCTCCTAAAACAACCCTTAAAGCACAATGCGTTACATAGTAATCATGGGTGGAGAATATTTGCACTTCGGGTGGTTAGATATTAAAATTAATTCATTGCATAGATATTATAATGCACTTTATGGAATAACATGTGCTTTTACAATGTGAATATCCCACCTGACACCTATTGACAATACTTTTACAAACAAAGATGCATCTAAAGCTCTGTATTCCTCAAAGCCCTGGTAGAAATCTTCGCCATGAATTCCGGGGATGTTTTGTTTTCATCCGCGCAGGTAAAGACATCGAGGTCCCACGGGTATGGCGACGAGTCTACCACATAGAGAGCCTTGATGATATCCGTACCGGGCACAACACGTTCAGAAAACATTTCACCCGATGAATTCTCGAGGGAACCGGGCAGCAGGGAGAGCATGACGTAGATAAAAAACATGCAGGCCATAAACATGCCCAGTATATAATGATGTGTCTGCATAATAATCTTCTCCTTTGTCTTTGATGTCAACGGTGCTACCATGGCATCGTTCCATATTACGGAACGATTAGAAAATCTTTCAAAGAGGTGTGTATGCCTGAAAAGATAAGCCCTTATGCAACATACGGGGAAAAACTCATCAGACTGTTTGCAAAACTTCTGTTTTCCGGACAAAGTTATTCACTTACAGAATTAAGCCGGATGCTGAGATGTTCCAAACAGACCGTGCTCAGGCTCCTCGATGATATCAGGCGTTCCTACGGGGTGGAGATTAAAGAGAGCCTGAAGGGCAGAAGCAAGTTTTACTCTATGAAAAAGACAGGCCGCGTCCCGCCCGCGCTGAACCTTTCACGATCTGAGATGGAGGTGCTTCTCATGTGCCAGGCCTTTGCCAGGCACCTCCTCGGGGATAGCCTTTTCAAAGATGCATCCACTGCAATAGAAAAAAACCAGGCACTGCTGGGGTGTTCCGATACCGGCCCCAGAGGGCATTTCACGTATTATCTGCCGGGCAGTATCGATTACACGGCCCATGAACTCAGCATACGCACATTGTTAAAGGCCATGGAGGATCACACTATCTGCCGGGTTGCCTACAAGTCGATATCATCTCAAAGGGCCAAGAGGTTCTTTATCATGCCTCTGAAGATCTTTTCGCACAACGACACCATGTATCTAAGCGCCAGGTATGCAGGAAAGCCAGGGCATCCGGAGGCAAAGGCCGAGTTCGACCCACTCCTCGCAGTTCATCGGATTCAGGCAGTGGATTTGACAGATAAGACCTTTGAGTTTCCTGCGGATTATGATTTTGAAAAGACATATAACAACAATTTCGGGATAATCAAAAAGGATGCCTTTATGGTAGAAGCCCTGTTCACTGGTCATGCATCAAGGTATGTATCGGAAAGGATATGGAGCCCGGACCAGAAGATCCTGAAACAGGGCAAGGATTCTATCCGAATTATATTGAGCGCCTCATCGGTGCCTGAACTAAAGGCATGGATCCTGTCTTTCGGTGATGAGGCAAGGCTGATAAGGCCTGAATGGCTACTCACCGAGATCAGAGAAACCATACACAGGATGAAGGACGACTATGAGATACCTGTCGAGCCATCCCTTAAAGATGTTGACAATCCGCGGTAGATCGAATAATTTTAGTAGTTCATGTTACCCGGACATATAATTTCTTCATAGCACATGAATCACACAAAAATTGGAGGTTTAATTATGAAATATTTGATTACTTTGGCAATCATGGTTCAGATAATATTGATAGGTTTTCCGGCCAGTGCGGAGATCAGCTCAAATGCACGCATGTTACAAAAACCGGAGTGGGACGGTGCAGTTGTTTCGGGAAAGTGGTTAAGCGGCGAGTTTCGTTATCAAAAATATGAGATTGGTGATGATGAAGATGCAGATGTTATTGCCTTTGGACCAACCTTTGCCGCATCATTACCCAATCTGCCGGAACTTGAATTGGGCACGCGTCTTTGGCTGATGAATGAGGATTATGACCATTTTAAAAGCGAGACAGGTTTAAGCGACATAGACCTCTGGGGCAAATATCAATTCTTTAATAATAACGGCCTTATGCTATCGGGAGGCCTCATGTTTTCACTACCCGTGGGCTGTGAGGGCGTTGTCCATCCACGCGCCACCGGCGAATTCAATCTCGAACTCTTCGGCGCTGCACGATACAATATTGATGAGGTCTTCTCGGTAGTGGGTCATCTGGGTATTCGCAAAAACAGCGACATGGAATCCGAGCTCGAAGGTAAAGGCAGCAACGCCGATGTCGAGGGTGAGATAGATGGTGAAACACAGTTTGAAATAGGCGGCGGAATCATCTACCAGCTTCAATACAATCTTAATATCCTGGGCGAACTGAACATAGCGACAGAGGCCTATGATGACGCCGAGAACGATATCGAATTGACAGGCGGGGTGGAATATATGCTCCAGCCCAATCTGTCACTAAAGGGAGGATTGGGATTGGGCATGGACGATGGTGCGCCTGATTTCGAACTCATTATCGGAGGCACTGTAACCTTTTGACACAATAATCGGTATGAACTGATAGGGGGATCACCTGTGTTAGTATCAGAAGAATATAATATAAAAAAGACAAGGCGGAAATAATACTTTTCCGCCTTGTACTCCTGCATAATCCTTATGAGTTATTGAGGCAGTCTCCCATACATATAGTCGTATAACCTTGCAGAAGGTGCATCTTCTATCTTTGTCCACACTTTCACCCTGCAGCCGAACAGGTTTTAATAAGGTTTATTAACCAGCTCATGCTCTATATGAACACTCTCAGGGAGTCCTTCTATGGAATAATCGATGGTACCGTGCAGATTCCGTGTAAGGCCGCATTCAACAAGATCAGCAAAAATCCCGTCTGTTGGATTAAAGATAAGGCTTATCCTGCGCCCGAAATTATTGGCCAGCATAACACCGTTTTTATCTGCTGTAATCTTGTCCACATTTATGCCGTTGATATAAAACCAGGCCTCGTCATCAAAATCATCAGGATTATAATTCCACTTGTTTATTGCCTTTTGTGTGGGGTTATAAGGCCCTAAAACCCTAGACTTCTGATGTACGAGCACACTGAATCTTTCCTGCATCTCGGGTGATAGACTGTCGTACCATCCGGGATTTACCATCCAGATCGGCGAAACTATAGAGTGGAAGATTGAAGCCGCTGAATCTTCAGGGTTGTTTACGAAATCCAATTCCGCATATTTGCGGTCCTCCGGGTCCTCATATGCCTCCTGGGCCCACGGTTTCCATGGGTCCCCGGTAATCGTCGACATTAACGATACAAATATATTGGCTCTGCCTTCCATCGAGCCCCCCCAGATCGCCTGACCCATGAGGTTGAGTGTATCCCACGGGTTGGCAAACAGTTCATCGAGGATCCTTAAAAGGAAATGTTTATCTTCGAGATTTGCAGGTACGACTCTCCACTGCTGGTATTCTTTACCAATGTATTTGGATGCAAGCCTTATCGATGCCATATTTGAGGACGAACCTCTGGCGACTTCGAGGCACTTGTTGCTTTTTACGTTTATTAGTTTAAAATATTTTCCTTCATTATCAGCCGGTTCGATTCTCCATTTTTGGCTGGCCCTGTTCTTTTTATAATAGTGCTGAACAGTTTTAACACCTGTTGAGGTTGAACCATAGGCAATATCCAAGGCCATCTTGTTCAGATATGATTTATCCGTGTGCTTTGAAATGAGCCTATATGCATCATCATCTAAATATTGTGCATAATAATCGATTGTAAGGGAGATTGCCTGGAACAGTCAATCGGCTGAAACCTGATCTTAAACTTCAAAAATTCCGGGGCGGGTCTGGATAAACCCTTGATCAGTAGAATTATGCTGCACTCAAGATTACTAGCATTATCGGTTGTAATATTCTCAACCACTTCATTAACGCAAAACTTGCTGAAAAAAATGTATTGGATCACAAACCGAGCGGAAAATATTTCCTGGTTTGTCGTAAAAAAATGCACTGTCTATTGAGAACAAACCCGAAGAATCCAGCAATAAAGATGTTTCATAAAACGTGCACATTTCTTGCTTGAAAGGTTGATGAATCTATCAGTGGGAAAATGGACTGTCCATGTGGGGATAATGATTTCTCTACCCTTTCCTGCTGGAAAATAAGGTCTCTTAGGATGAGTATATTATGAAGATAATAAAAAGACTACCGATTATAATACTACCAGCTGCCTTGATCATAGCTATGATTGGATCAGGTTGTTCGCGGGACAGGGATACGGATAATTATTATATAACATCTTCCTGCGCAGAAGGTGAGGCAGTTCTCAAGGCAGAGATCACCGCACCCGCCGAAAATATTACCATCAACCAGGGGGAATCGTTGCAATTTCAGGCAGTGGTCTTCGGGGGTAAAGAACCCTATACCTTCATATGGACCTTCGATGACGGCCCGCCCCCATCAGATGTCCTGAACACGCAGGATGTGCTTTTTTCGGCCGCCGGTACATATCAGGTCGTCTTCCTGGCAAAAGACGCTGCCAATTCAATTGATTCGGACAACATTACCGTCACGGTAAACACTTCAGTCCTTTCAACTTGGTACCGAGATGCAGATGGTGACGGCTACGGTGATGCAAATAACAGCGTTCAGGATATATCTCAACCGGACGGTTATGTGGCTGACAACACTGATCCCGATGACACCGAAGCCTGGACATACCCTGAACCGACAGAAAATTCGGATAACGTCGTTGGTGAAAGTTCGGACGAACATGTTATATCGACCACATGGTACAGAGATGCGGATGGTGATGGTTATGGCGATGCCGTCAATAACACAGAGGGTTCATCTCAGCCTGATGGTTATGTATCAGACAATACCGACTGCAATGACGGCAATGCCGATATACACCCCAATGCCTTTGAAATCTGCGGTGACGGTATTGACCAGGACTGTAACGGCAGCGACCCGGCATGCTTTGATATGGACGGGGACGGATTTGATGTCAGCCAGGGAGACTGCGATGATACAGATGCAGATATATACCCCGGAGCCTTGGAGGTATGCGGCGACAATATCGACAATGACTGTAACGGTTTTATCGATGAAGGATGCACCGGGTATTCTATTCACGGTGCTCTACATCACCAGGGGGTTTCCATGTATCAGCTCACCCCTGAGATACCTGTTTTGTCCTGTCGGGATAAAGGCACGGGCCAGCCCCTCCCCGATGCCGCGGCCAGCTACCATGAAACAGACGGCACATACGACATCTTCAACCTGGCAGGAACTGTAGATGTGCGTGTATCATTCTGGGTAACCGGAGAAAAAGAGACCCTGCCGGGAAATTATCTGGTATCGGGGGATGTAGATGAAAACGACGCAGGCGAGCATGATATAGAGGTTGAAAGAATAATCCATCTCCTCGAACCTTGGGACAATGAAAACATTGAATTTTCAAGCGATGATCCATTAGTTGTTTATGGGTCTCCCATCAGGTTTGAGTGGGCTGCCCTCCCTGGTGCAACCAGATACCAGGTGATTGTTTCCAAGGTAAGAGATCCGGATCATCCGGATGGATATGGCCATATAGAAAATACGATAGACACCTCGGTCCAGGATACTGTTTATCTTGCCGGCCTTGATACGTCAGGCACTGATGATCATTATGAATTCACTGTCTATGCCTATGACGGAGAAAACACCATCGGTTTTTATATGACCACCTATACCGATGACTATGGAAGGGAATATTGTTTCAAGATATCTGCAACAGGCATTGATGCAGACGGGGACGGGTATACGGATGCCCAGGGAGACTGCGACGACGGCAATGAGGATATACACCCAGGCGCCTTTGATGTCTGCGACGACGGCATAGACAATGATTGCGACGGCCTGGTCGACGAAGGATGCGTGACCTTGGGGACCTGGCAGGGAATGTACGGCGGAAATAATGACGACGGTACCAGATCAATTCGGCAGACATCAGACGGCGGTTATGTGATGGCCGGTTTTTCAGAGTCTACGGATATCCCCGGCGTGACCGGGCATGGAGGCAAGGATCTCTATATAGTCAAGCTTGACTTTAGTGGCAGTGTCGAATGGCAACGGATGTACGGAGGAAACGATTTCGATCATGCCTATGCAGTCCGTCAGACCACGGACAATGGATATGTGGTGGCCGGATATTCAAACTCCATGGATATTCCCGGTGCTATGAACCATGGCTCGTACGGGTGTTATCTCATCAAGCTTGACCGCTTCGGAGATATCGAATGGCAAAACATGTATGGCGGAAACGATTTTGATATTACTTATGAGGTAGAACAGACAACCGATGGCGGCTATGTGCTGGCCGGATATTCAAATTCCACGGACATACCTGGTGTTACAAACAACGGTTTATGGGATTATTACCTTGTCAAACTCGACGATGACGGCAATGTAGAGTGGCAGAGAGTGTATGGCGGAAGCACCCGCGATTTTGCCTATACAGTTGAACAAACCGTAGATGGTGGATATATAATGGCCGGAAGGTCCAATTCCACGGACATCCCCGGTGCAATAAACAATGGTCAGTGGGATGCATATCTTGTCAAACTTGACCCTGTCGGCAATGTAGAGTGGCAACGTATGTACGGTGGGAATGCCGATGACGAGGCGACCTCGATACTTCAGACATCAGATGGTGGGTATATCGCTGCCGGGCACTCGGAATCCACGGACATCCCCGGTGTGACCAAAAACCAGGCAGCCGACTATTATATTATCAGGCTCGACCAGACAGGCAATGTCATCTGGCAGAGGATGTATGGCGGGGGTGGCAATGATTATGCCAGATCTATCGAACAGACAAGCGATGGAGGCTATATCATGGCAGGCCAATCATATTCTCCCGACATCCCCGGCGTAACGAACAACGGCGTTTACGATTATCACATAATCAAGCTAGACCAGAATGGGTATATCGACTGGCAGAAAATGTATGGCGGCAGCAACAGCGATTCAGTCTATTCCATAGAGCAGACTGTAGAGGGCGGATTTATCATGGCAGGCCAGTCATACTCTTTTAATATCCCCGGCACGATAAACAATGGAGAAAGCGACTGTTACCTCATCAAGATCGATGCGGATGATATACAGCAAAAGAGATAACAACCACAGCCCAAGGTGCTGTCCGAATTACATCTATCCGTTCTCATACTGGACTTATCCGTGATCGTCATTATCATAGGAGTATAATATTATATATCCTTTGGAGGGCAACAAATACTTTCTTCATTATATTATGGCTCATAATACGATCAGATCCGGTTATTCACAATTGGTGGACAGGTTGAACCGTTTTCCCCAGGGCGCATCCCCATCGAAGCTCCTGTTCAACATTCTCGAGATACTCTTCAGCAAGAAAGAGGCCTCGCTTGTAGCCCTTTTGCCCATAAAGCCCTTTAGGGCTGAAAAGGCAGCCAATGTGTGGAAGATGGATCTATCTTCTGCAAACAAGATACTCTGCAAACTGGCAGACCGGGGAATTCTGGTCGATATCAAACGAAACGATCAGTACTGGTACGTGCTTCCTCCGCCCATGGCCGGATTCTTTGAATTCTCCATGATGCGTATACGCCATGATATCGATCAGAAGGTATTGAGCGAGCTGTTCTACCAGTATCTGAATGTTGAAGAGAATTTCATCCGCGACCTTTTTACCAGGGGCCAAACCCAGCTGGGTCGCGTCTTTGTTAACGAGCAGTCGCTCTCCGATGAAAATGCACTGCATGTCCTTGATTATGAACGTGCAACAGAGGTCATCAAGACAGCCTCCCACATGGCTGTCGGCATCTGCTACTGCCGTCACAAGATGCAGCATCTGGGCCGGGCATGCAATGCCCCCCTGGATATCTGCATGACCTTCAACACGGCGGCATCCTCTCTTATAAGGCACGGCATAGCTCGCAAGGTCGATGCGGAAGAAGGCATTGACCTGCTTAACAAGGCATATGAATACAATCTGGTTCAGTTTGGCGAGAATGTTCGTGAGCGCGTGAACTTTATCTGCAACTGCTGCGGATGCTGCTGCGAGGCCATGATAGCAGCCAGGCGTTTTTCCATCCTGAGACCGGTACATACCACCAATTTTATCCCCGAGGTAGACGCTGAAAAGTGCACCGGGTGCTCTGCATGCGTCGCTGTCTGCCCTGTTGAAGCCATGAAACTGGTACCATATAACGACCCTTTGAGACCGAAAAAAAATGTCGTCAAAATAGATGATGAACGCTGCCTTGGATGCGCTCTGTGCGAAAGGGTATGCACCAGGGGGAGTATTTCTCTCAAACTTCGCCCTGTAAGGGTTATTACCCCTGTTAACGGGACCCACAGGGTAGTGGTCATGGCTATCGAGCGCGGCAACCTTCAGGACCTCATATTCGACAACCAGGTGCTCCTGAGCCGAAGGGCCATGGCAGCCGTGCTCGGGGTGATCTTAAAACTTCCGCCCGTCAAGCAGGCCCTCGCAAACAAGATGCTGAAATCGCGATATCTCGAAGGCCTTATCAAACGCGATCAAGCATCCCTGATTTAGCCTAAGGGCCAACATGGGTATCATGTTATACCCATTACAATCATCACGGGTTAGATATGAATGCAATGAAAGACACATTAATATTGACATACCCGATAATCCCTGCCATCATAATTTTTATGACCCGTCAGGTATATATCGGTCATTATCGGATAATGATGGCATATCCACTTAATATTACAGCCTTAAACGGCGACAAGGTGGTCATCATAACCGGCAGGTCCACTCATTGTCCTCTTCAGAATACAAAGACCGATTCGAGCAATGACCGATTGAGGGTTATATGCAATCATACGCCAAGCCATGATTGAGAACCTTTTATACCGTATAGCGGATTCCAGAGAACTTTTTATACACCGCTGCAGGGAGCGCATGCAAAATAGAGGGTATGGCGATATTATTCCTGCAAAACTTGAGGACCTGCAAAAAGCCTTTAACGGTCTTTTGAACATCCTGCAAAAATTCGCAACAGAAAAACCCGCACAGCAGATCCACTTTTCAGGAGATCTGGATCCCCATGGCAGGTCTATCGTCGAACAGACCCGCCAATACCATGGCATGGGCTTATCCATGGAAATGTCCATGGGATTTTTCAAGATCGTTGTACAAACCCTGGAGGATTGTATCGCGGAGCTAGAGCTCCCGGATGACCAGACAACGATAGCTCTTCTTAACCTGCGGCGTGTTGCGGACATACTCGAGACAGCGATCATCGAACAATGGGAGTGTTCGGGCAAGACCGGATCCATGAAAGAGCTCGAAACAGCCCATCGCAGGTTACTCCTGGAAAAATCCACTTATGAAAATATTTACAGAGGAACGAACAATATAATCCTGGTCACCAACCGCGATGGATACATTATTGATGCGAATCCCCCGGCTGAAGAATTCTTTTCCAGGGGGAATATACTCGGACGTTTCTGCGGGGATCTTCTCGGTGTCTCTTCCGCCTCTGTAAAGGATGTCCTCGAGGTCTTTCCGCTGGGTCAAACCCATGAAATAACCTTAAGCCATGATGGTATGGACGAGGTCTTTGATTTGCGGATACTACCCAGGGAATCGGATATTGCGGAATCCAGCGGCATATTGCTGCTCTTCAACGATATAACTCGCCTTGTCAATGATCGCCTCAAACTTGAACGCCGGGTGTCGGAGCGTACACGTGACCAGGCAAACGCAGAAAAGATGCGAGGCGTCATCTTTCAATCTGTCGGCGAAGGGATACTGCTCGTTGACCAGGAGTTTGAGGTTATCAATGCAAACCGTCGGGCGGCCGAGATCTACGGAATCCCCCTGCAGAATCTCATCGGCTCGGACATGAGGATGTTGACCGACCCTCCCGGATGGAATCATCTCAACGGATTCTTCGATGAATTATTGGAAGGTCAGCGGCTGCATATGGAAATTACCGGGATCTACGTTGACGGCAGAACCTTTCCGACCGATACAACGGTAACGCGCATCGATTATGACAATAAAAAGTTCTGGACCATTATCGTACACGACATTAGCGAACACAAACAGATGGAAAAAAGTATACGTGAAAAAAAGAGACAGACAGAAGAGATGAACCTGACTCTCAAGAATGTCCTCAACACCATTGAGAAAGACCGGAAGGATTTTGAAAATCGTCTTACTGCAAGGATAAAGACATCGATCCTTCCAGGTCTGGAACGGGTTGAAAAAGAAACAGATGCATCGGCAAGAAAAAGCTACCTGAATCTTCTCGGACAACAGCTTGTTGCCCTGACTTCGGGTTTTGATACAAAATTGGATGCCGGCATGCTCAAACTGACGAAGACCGAGCTGGAGGTGTGCCGCCTCATCCAGGCAGGATGTGCCAGCAAGGAGATCTGCGAGGTCATGAACCTCTCGTTCGAGACCATACTGACACACCGCAAAAACATCCGCAGGAAGCTTAATCTGCGCGGCAGTAAGGTGAACCTTCAGGCCTTTCTGTCCAGTCGCATCGTTGAGAACACGGGAAGTACGAATAACCAAGGATAAGGGATAAACATATGTGGGATGCTCAATACGACGTCATTATCATTGGGTCCGGGTTTGCCGGTTTGGCGGCAGCCCTGGAAGCACACAGGTGCGGGGCGTCTACAATAGTGTTGGAAAAGATGCAGGTACCCGGGGGCAATTCTACCATCAGCGGCGGGCTGATAGCTGCTGCCGGATCTTTTCTCCAGAAGGAAAAAGGCATAGAGGACTCTATCGAGCTGATGCTGGCGGACATGGTCAGGGCAGGTATGGAGCTGAACCAGCCTCAGCTCGCCCGTATTGTTGCCGAACACTCTGTCGAGGTCCTGCAATGGACCATTGATGAGCTTGGGGTAAAGTACAAACCAACGCTGAGCCATCTGGGCGGTCATTCGGTCCCCAGGACCCTCAATACCACGAACACCTCGGGTTCCGGAATAGTCAGGCCCATGCTGGCCAAGTGTCGCGAACTGGGTATACCCATCCAGCTGAAAACATACCTTGAACGTCTTATCATAGGAGATCATTCTGAAATTGATGGTGTAGAGGTCAGGGAGGGATATATTTTTCCGAATTTCCAAACCGGTGTTCTTAAAAGGATCAGGGCAAGAAAGGCAGTGGTCCTCGCAACAGGGGGGTTCAGTCAGGATACCAAGTTCAGGGCCATACTGAACCCGACCCTTACAGAAGATATCGAGAGTACAAATCAGCCCGGAGCAACAGCGGAAAGCCTTATCGAGGCTATCAGAATCGGAGCGACTCCGGTCCAGCTTTCCCAGATTCAGCTCGGACCCTGGGCATCTCGGGATGAAGAAGGATTCGGTTTCGGATCCATGTTTTCCATGCTGGCTGGATTCCCCTACGGCATTCTGGTCGACAAAAAGTCCGGCAGACGCTTTGTAAATGAGTTGTCCGACCGAAAACTGCTCGTGGATGCCATGCTTAACAGCGGGAGAGAGGCAGTAGCCATAGTCGACAGCAGGGGTACCCTCTATGCATCGACCCTGGACAAGTGCCTTAAACGCGGTGTTGTCCAGAGGTTCGAAACGATCGAGGAACTGGCTCGATTCAATAAGATTTCCCCTGAACTTCTGGCAGAGACCATCAGAAGGTACAATGCCTCTGTGCAAAAAGGCGTCGATGACGAGTTCGGGAAGCCCATGCCCGAAGACATGTCGCCCTTAGAATACCCCCCATATTACAGCATCCGCCTGATATCAAAGGTTCACCACTGCATGGGCGGGGTACAGATCAATACAAAGTCCCAGGTGATATGCATTCAGACGAACAGGCCCATAGGAAGATTCTACGCAGCAGGAGAGATAACCGGCGGTATTCACGGCGCAAGCCGTCTAGGCAGCAATGCCATAACCGACTGCCTGGTATTCGGACGCATTGCAGGCAATCACGCTGCTCAGGAGTCAACCCGGAGGTAGTCCACGACATACCACGGTAAACATTTATTCACTCACCGGCAACCCTGCCGGCAAATATTATGGGTATACATTAATACCCGATAAAACCCCATTCCATCCCCTGTATGTCATAAGGTATTTCTGGTAGTTTCATACCCAATACAGCAGACAACTCTTTATTTAATGACCGTGGCTGCTGAGAGAAAGGTAGGTATATGAATCTACCCGCTGAAACGCTGAACAATAGAAAATCGAATGCTATTAAAAGGGCTTACCGTCTCACAACATCCACCGCCTTTGTTTGCCTGTCCTGTTCTATCCGGGGGGATGCATCAACCGGCATCGGCAAACTATCCGGCATGCTAAACAATGATATACGTCCAAGATATACCCAATACCGCATCAGGCACGAAACAATCGGGATAAGTCCTGATTTTCGTAATATACCCAAAAAGGGAGGATAGAGATATCATGAAGAAAAAGACCAAGGTGACTGAATCCGTAGAGGAGAATCTACAGACAACCACGACAAGGAGAGATTTTATCAAGAAAGGGGCCACTGCCGGTGCACTGGCGGCAGGAGGTCTGGCAATGACCATGTTGCCGAAAAGGGCAGATGCCCGGACCTATCCGGCACCTCCAAAATGGGACAAGGAATTTGACATCATCGTTATCGGGAGCGGTTTTGCCGGGCTTGCAGCTGCAATCACCGCCAAAGAAGCCGGACAGGACGTGATCATCCTCGACAAGATGCCTATCGGCGGAGGAAATTCGATTATAAATGGAGGTCTTCTCGCATCGGTCAATTCAAAACTGCAGGCCAAAGAAGGTGTCAAGGACTCTGTGGAGACCTATGTCAACGACCTTCTCAAGGCAGGACGGGGATTGAATCATGTCGACCTGATCAAGATCGTTGCGACACAGGGTGCGGATCTTCCGGAGTGGACGGCAAAACGCGGCGTAAAGTGGAATCCGAAGCTCGAACACCTCGGCGGCCACTCTGTCCCGCGCACGTACCTTACCACCAACTCCTCGGGTTCGGGAATCGTAAAGCCCCTTACAACGTATTATAAGACAGAACTGGGCGGTAAACTGCAGACCAAGACAAAGGTCATCGGGTTTGTCAGGGAAGCAACGGATAAGGATCCCGAAGCCCGTGTTCTGGGTGTGGGTGTGCTGGAAAGCTATAAGTTCAACTACAAGGCAACTGATGGGGACAGGAGCAACACATCGGGTGTAAAAAAATTCTATCGCGCCAGAAAAGGTGTCATTGTTGCCAGCGGCGGCTTCAGCCAGGATCCATTCTTCCGCGGTGTACAGGATCCTTCTCTTGCAAAACCCACCAACCAGCTCGACAGCACCAACCACCCAGGTGCAACCGGCGAGATACTTCAAGATCTCTTCAAGATCGGTGCTGCACCGGTGCATCTGAGCTGGATACAGTCAGGCCCCTGGGCGTCTCCCAATGAAAAGGGTTTCGGCGTCGGTTCCTCCTACCAGATAGCAGCTGGATTCCGTTTCGGCATCATGATCGACAAGAAGACCGGAAAGCGTTTCGTCAACGAGCTTGCAGACAGGAGAACCCGTGCTCAGGCAATGTTCAAGGTGATCGGCGATCCTAAAAGGCCGAGCTATCCCTTTACCATAGCAGACAGCCAGGATGGTGTTCTCGCGGCCCAGACCCTTCAGAAGTGTCTGAAAAAAAAGGTTGTCCTGAAATTCGACAGCCTTGATGCCGTTGCCAAACACTTTGGCGTCCCGGTTGCCGCCTTAAAAAAACAGATCAAGGAATATAACGGATACGTCAAGGCCCGCAAGGATACGCAGTACGGCAAACCCATAGACAAAAACATGCTGCCCATTGTCAAGGCCCCGTTCTATGTCATGGAAGGCGTACCCAAGACCCACCATACCATGGGCGGTATCATGATCAATACCAAGGGCCAGGTAATCGAGATGGAAACTCAGAAACCCATTCCGGGACTCTACGCAGCAGGAGAAGCAGTAGGCGGACCTCACGGCGCGAGCAGGCTGGGCAGCTGTGCCATCCCTGACTGTCTGGTTTTCGGCCGTATCTGCGGAAAGAACGTAGCGCAGGAAAAGGTCTAGTATTATAAAAGGGCTCCTACGCCCTCATATTACCCCTGGAAAGAGGCAGGGAAAGGATCCTGCCTCTTTCCAGCCATATATGCAGCGCAGGAGATCCGTATATAAAGAACAGATGATCATAATTCAACGCCAGGGACGTCTATGCATCTCAGGATTTTCAAGGGCGTTATGAACTTACATCTCAGGGGAGCAGCATAATGGCACCTAGATCGTATATCCCGGCACGAACAAGGCCTGTGATGCTTGTTCTTATGTGTATGCTGGCTGTCCTAAGCCAGGGCCTGATTCATGAGGATGTTTATGCCGACGAACCTGCCGACAAACCGCAACGGCTGATGGACGTTCAATCAGGGGATTGCGCTGCCTGCCATGGTGCCCGGCAGATACTGCCCGAAGGCCACCTGGTAACTACAGGGCTTACCCTGGGTGAATGCGAGATGTGTCATCAGGGAGAAAAAACGTCTATCACAAAAAAGATGCCCTTGAGCCATACCCACCAGCTCAGCGGAACAGCCTGCATTGACTGTCATGGTGACAATGACCCTCCCCAACCTGTTGAAAAGGATCAATGCATTACCTGTCATGATGAGCAGGGACTGATACGTCGCACCGAATATCTCCGAGAGATCGAGGCCAATCCGCACGACTCGCCGCACTATGGAACCGACCTGGACTGTAATATGTGTCACTATGAGCATTCGGAATCCGAACTCTTCTGTTCCCAGTGTCATGATTTCGATTTTGTCGTGAATTCCCCTATGCTCGGTTCAGACCTGAAGGCAAAGATATCAACGGAGATGAACAGCAGGTGCGAGATGTGCCACAGCGATTCCGATTACAATGCCCATTTCATCGATTCATCTCATGGCATTCTCGAGTGCAACACCTGTCACACCGGGATAGACGACGTTGTGCAGCACATGAAGATGCAGGACTCTCCTGAATTGAATTCGTGTGCCCTATGCCACGAAAAGATCGATAAACGGTTCAAGCAGGATGCCCATTTTGTACATGAAAACATGACCTGCCAGGACTGCCATACAGATGTTCACACTGCAACAAAGCCGGACATGGATACCTTCAAAAACGATGTCGTCGAAACCTGCACCCAATGTCATGAAAAGAGCACGTATGCCTATCTCGGCCATGGCGGCAATGTCCTTGTAGGGAATAACGATTCAGCCACCTGTACGGATTGTCACACCCTTCATCGAACGCCTCTGTACAGCTCTGATGATGAAAAGGACATTGCAGCAATAAGACAGATGCAGACCCATATGTGCACAACCTGCCATAATGATCCGGAGATTACCGGCAGAAACGGCATCGCCATGGCAGCAGTGGCAAATTTCGACAGGACCTACCACGGCAAGGTGCTGGGGATCGGTTTCCCGGAGATGACCGCAGGATGTGCTGACTGCCACAACGGGCACTCGACCCTGGCGGTCACGGATCCTCGATCCCCTCTTCATCCCGATAACCGTCCGGCCATATGCGGCCAGTGCCATGAGGATTTTCACCCACGGTTTGCCTCGTTTATCGCTCATCCGGACTATACCGACCGTGAACGGTTCCCTCTTCTGTTCTGGACTAACATCTTCATGGAAGGCCTGTTGTTTTCGGTTTTCGGATTTTTCTGGATACATTCAATCCTGTGGTGGAGAAAGGCATACTGGAAGAAATGGAAGGGTACATATGCGCAAAACAATATGGACCTGCACGAGCCTGAACTGTCTTCAGATCCTCCGGCATCCAAGGATCATGGATTGCTCAACAATACTTTGGCCTCGGATGACCAGGCCTTCTCTAAAGGGCCAGTATCCGAAGAAGAACCAATAGCAGATGCTCCTCCTGCCGTGGCATGCGAACCAAAGCAGTATGTCAGGCGCTTTAGCCCGAGGGACAGGATCATGCACATCCTGTTGATCCTCTCGTTCTTCACGCTGGTGATGACCGGATTCCCGCTCAAATATTATGAGACGGCCTGGGCAAAGGTCATGATCAATCTCTGGGGAGGCATCAGAGGTGCCGGTATCTGCCACAGGACAGCGGCCCTGGCACTGATCGCCATGTTCCTCTACACCTGTCTGCTGTCTCTGAAGCACCTCTTCCCAAAGGGACAGGGGACAAAAGGCTGGATCGGAAGGCTGTTCGGGCCGAATTCACTATGCCCGAACCTGAAGGATCTAGGCGATATCAGGGGCATGTTCAGGTGGTTTTTCGACCGTGGAGAAATGCCTAGATTTGACCGCTGGACATACTGGGAAAAATTCGATTTCTTCGCGGTATTCTGGGGCATGTTCGTTATCGGTCTGTCCGGGTTGATGCTGTGGTTCCCGGAACTGTTCTCATACGTCCTGCCTGGCTGGTTCATAAATATCGCCACAGTGGCCCACTCTGAAGAGGCCCTGCTCGCGGCCGTATTCATCTTCACCGTGCATTTCTTCAACAACCACCTGGTCCCCAACAAATTCCCGCTCGAAGACAATATCTTTACCGGTCGCTATACCGTCGAGGCACTGAAAGAAGAACGACCCATGGAATATGAGCGTATCGTGGCTGAAGACCTCATAGAAGAGATCAGGGCCGAAGAGCCCGGGATAGCAACCAGGATCTTTTCCTCATTCTTCGGTATTGCATGCGTTATTCTGGGTATAACGCTGACCGCGCTCATCCTGTGGGCCATGTTGCTCTATTGAATGATATCATTTCATTGCGTGAGGCCTTAGAATGCATCGATCAATCCGGTTTTTTCTTTTGGCGGTTGTATTCCTGTTGGCATCACTGGTGATCTTTTCGATCGTGGGCGCCTTTTATGGTGCTGACTGGTCGAAGAAATTCTTCAATTCATCACCGCTGATGCTCTTCTGGTTTGCACTCACCCTTTCATTCTTGCCGGCATTTTTCAGATCAAGACATCTCAGGAAGAGCCCCGGGCTTTGGATAATGCATCTCGCCTGCGGTCTCGTCCTGATCGGTTCCATGTGGGGGAGTGACGACGGCCATAGGATACGCAACCACCTTTTTGACACGAACAAGGTTCCCGGCGGTTTCATGACCATCTATGAGGGACATGCAGAAAACCGCATCATGTCGCGCCACCATGAAGAAAGGCTTGTCGAGCTACCGTTTTCGATCTTCCTGAAAGATTTCCGGATGGATCACTACTGGGATGAGGGGAGATTGATCATACGATCACCCATAGGCAGGATTTACGTCATGCATGCAAGGCAGGGCAATGTCATCGAACCTGGTGAAGGCGTATCGTCGATAAAGGTCATTCGCGGTTTTAAGAAATTGATAGTCATAACCCGGGAGGATACAAAGAAAGTGGACGATGATTCCGGCCCCGGGAGCAATCCTGCACTTGTTGTCGAACTGACTTACCCGGACAAGACACAAAGGCGACAATATGTCTTTCAAAGATTTCCGGGCAGAAACATCCTTGCAGACGGGTGGGCCATGCAGTACCGGCTCGGGACAAAGGACTATTTCAGCCACATCGATGTGATTAAAAACGGGAAGCCGGAGTACCACAAGGTGATCCAGGTTAATGATCCGTTGCACTATGGAGGATACTTTTTTTATCAGGCATCATACGATGCCGACCAAGGTCGGTACACGGTCTTATCGGTTACATCGGACAGCGGGTACCAATTAGTCTTTGCCGGCTTTCTTCTCCTGAGCATCGGGGTGTTCTGGCATTTCTGGTTGCAGCCGATTCTCAGGCGGTCATATACACGAGGCGGGCATGGAGATTAAATATACCCTCCAGGGGCTGCTTATCTATCTTGCCATGGCCGCCTGCATGTCTGCATTTATCGTCTCGATCTTCCGCCGTCATAAAACCGGGAATTACATGTTCATCACCGGTTTTATCCTTACGGTTGCGGCCTACATATATCGCTGGTGCCAGACCGGCCATATCCCCCTGCAGAACCTGTTCGAGGTCTTTGTCGTTATGGGAGTAATGGTATACCCGCTGTCTGTTTTCTGCAGGCGTACACTCAAGGTGGGGGCGCAGCCTTTCGACATGCTCACCGGGGTCATTGTGCTAATACCGGCCGGATTCTTTTTCTCGGCCGAGCCTAAACAGCTGCCGCCCGCCTTGCAGAGCTGGCTTTTTGCACCGCACGTGGCGGTCTACATGGCCTCGTATGTGCTCATGGGCAAGGCAATGGTCCAGGCCTTGGGGCAGTTGCTCGGCTTCAGGGTCGCGGCAGATGGTTCGTTGGTGGACTATGAGCAGGGAACGTATCGCATGATCGGTTTTGGATTTCCGCTCATGACCCTTGGCTTGGTTCTGGGGAGCTGGTGGGGGCACCTCGCCTGGGGCGATTACTGGGGATGGGACCCCAAAGAGTTATGGGCCTTTGCAACCTGGCTGATCTATCTGATCTACCTTCACTTTCGGTGCCTGTACGGTCGCAGGCATATCTTTTTCAACAGTATTCTCTCCGTTATCGGCATGGCGGCCATCCTGATCACCCTGCTGTGGGCGAACCTCGCCAAACTCTTTGCAGGCCTGCACAGCTATGCATTCTAATGGCTTACCCGCATTTCAGACCGTTAATAGTGGGGCGGCTTTTCATGTAACGGGGCATTGCCCCCCGATGTATCCCCTGAAAACTCTTTCATATTCTTCATCAGTGCATCACAGATCGAACCCAGCCTTTGGATCTCCCTCTGCTGTTCGTAAACCACATCATTCAGTTCCATGATGGTCTTTTCCTGAAATGCAATCTTGGTTTCTATTTTCACCAGACGTTCTTCACTCATTTTATGGTCTTCCTCCAGCCTCGCGGCTCTTGTTGATATATCTTGCGTCAATCCAAAGTCTCGACAGGCTTGGCCTCCTGGATAGTGTCGCAGCTTTGGCACCGGTAAAACCATTGCCCCTTTCGTGTTGATGGGATCACCTGCATCGGCCTGCCGCAGGTCTTGCAATTAATGGGTTTGGGGATGCGAGGATCTGTTTCTTTTTTTGTCTGCCACTTATCGCATTGAGCGCAGACCCGTGAACCGTTGCGGGTAGTTCGCACCGGCCCCTGACAAAATTCACAGATATACAGTGGCTTACCTTCGGCATCCGAATCATAGGACACCTTGCATCCGGGATCTTTGGATGCTGCACACTTGACATAATAACGTCCTTCCCAGTCCCGCAGATGCAGGTTCGATCCACACTTCCGGCATGTCCCCACCACTGGGCCGAATATACGACGGGCGCCTTTGGGGGCATGTTGTTTGATCTGATCTACGAGTTCGGTTACAAAGGATCTGATGCCGCTCATGAACTCATCACGTTCAGCCTCACCCCGACGGATTCGCTCCAGGCGAGCTTCCCATTCGCCGGTCATCCTTGGGCTTTTCAGGTTCTCGGCCCGGATGGACGAAACCAACTCTATCCCCTTATCCGTCGGCTGCAGGATCTTGCGTGTGCGCTTTACAAACCCGCGCTTCAAAAGCGTCTCAATGATATTGGCCCGGGTGGCGGGTGTGCCCAGGCCGCAGTCCTTCATGGCACCCTTGAGTTCTTCATCGTCCAGCTCTTTACCCGCGCTCTGCATAATGCCCAGCAGGTCACCTTCGGTCATGCGCTTGGGGGGCGAAGTCTTGCCCGCCTTTGTATAAAGCCCCTTCGTATCTACGACTTCTTTCTTGACGACCGTCGGCAGCTCACCCGTACCCTCTTCCTCTTGAGTACCCTTTACCCCGGTCTTTGCATTTTTCTCTCGGCCATGGGGCGGATCCACGGCAGACCACCCTAATTCCTTCACAACAGTACCCGTGGTCTTGAATGTCTCCTTCCCAATCTTCGTGATGATGGTGGTCTTGCCCTCGACGCGTTCCGGAAAGTATGCAGCCAGAAAACGACGCGCGATCATTTCATAAATATTAAGCTTGTCACCTTGTAGATTCTTTGCAGGGTTCTCCGTAGGCACCAGTGCCGCGTGATCTTCCACCTCTTTGTCGTTCACAAAGCGCTTGTCGAGCTTCACGGGCCATCGCTTACGAAGCTCCCCGATAAAGGGGTGCAGATCCGCAAGCACTCCCTGAGCTATGGCCTTGATCCAGCCCGCGGATTTATCGGCATCACTTTCAGTCAAATACCTGGAATTCGTGCGGGGATAGCTGATGAGTTTAGATTCATAGAGATCCTGCGCCACCTTCAAACTGTGTTCGGCAGTATACCCGAAACGCCTGTTGGCCTCTTTCTGGAGATTGGTAAGGTCATACAACAGCTCGGGCTTTTTCTTTTCCGTCTTCGAGGTGACGGATGCAACAGTGCCGGGCATATTGGACAGCCTGTTCGCAAGGGCCTTCGCATCATCCTCCCGGTAAAACCGATCCTGATCCTTTCCATCGGCTTTGTGGAACCATTTACCTCTGTACTCACCATCTTTGGCCTGAAACGTAGCCCATAAGGTCCAGAAGTCCTTTGGTACGAAATTCTTGATCTCCAGCTCGCGATTTACAAGTAGTGCCAGAGTCGGCGTCTGTACGCGACCGATGGAGTATACCCCTTCCCCTCCTGCCCGGCGCATGACCAGTGTCTGGGCTCGTGTGCAGTTGATGCCGACCAGCCAATCCGCCTCCTGCCGGCTGCGGGCCGCATCACGCAGACCCCGGTAAGCCTCGCCCGGCTTCATCCGGGCATAGGCCTCCCGGATGGCGTTATCCGTGAGGCTCGAAGTCCAGAACCTCTGCACGGGCTTTGTGCATCCCGACAGGCGATAAACCAGATCAAATATGAGTTCGCCTTCACGGCCGGCATCTGTTGCGTTGACAATATCCACCACATCGTCACGGTTCATGAGTCTTGCCACCACCTCGTATTGATCCCTGGTGGCCTCGATGGGTGAATAACAAAAAGGTTCAGGGAAAAAAGGCACCGTGTCCAGCCGCCAGGATTTGAGCCCTGGGTCGTAGCCTTCCGGACCTATAGCCTGCACCAAATGCCCCACACACCACGTTACAATGACATCAGTGCCCTGGATGAAGCTGCGTCCAGTTCCCTGAATGCCCAAAGCCGATGCAATGGCACGTCCCATGCTGGGTTTTTCACTGATGATGATACGCATCATGGATTTCCTTTTTTGATCTTCTCGCATGAGCAAGCCGGTTTCTTCCGATACAGCGGATTATCACCTGCCGGTTTCGTAATCTGACCGGGCCTCTTTCTTTACCTTGTTTCCCGCCATTTTACACCCCTTATCTTTTATAGCCGCAGTCAATAAAAACGCATAAATCAATGCAGGTCAAGGGCATGTCCATGACATAATAATAATATTTTTTGTTGACAAACCCCTCAAACTTACATATTGTCGTTATTGACCGACGGTCGGTCTATTAATCGGCTGCTTATTGGTACCCGGAAAAAGGAGACGAAATGGCAAAAGCAAGAATCATAAAAAAACCCGATGAACGGCGGAAAGAGATTATCCTCGCTGCAAGAGAACTCTTTCAAACAAAAGAGTATGACAGGACCACCATGCAGGAGTTGATGAACAAACTCGACATCGCCAAAGGCACTATCTACCATTATTTCTCATCCAAAGAGGAGCTGCTTGAAGCAGTGGTTGAAGAACTTGTTGATGAAGAGCTTCAGCGAAAGATGCTGCTGATGGAAAGCAGCCGTTTCCAAAAACTCAATGCGCTTGAAAAGATCCGCGAACTTGCCACGTCGGATACAATGGCCGAAGAAAACGAGCAGATACTGGAGAACCTTCATCAACCCGGAAACACTCTGATGCACACACGACAGCTCGGACGCTATCTGATAAAACTTGCCCCGGTCTTTGCCTCTGTCTTTAAAGAGGGATGCGATCAGGGCATATTCAAGACAGACCACCCTCTTGAGTGTGCAGAATTCATGCTGGCAGGCCTCCAGTTCTTAACCGATATGGGTTTCTACCCCTGGAGTGAGGCTCAGCTTGCCCGTAGAATGGAGGCCTTCCCCTCCCTTGTTGAGGCCCAGTTAGGCGCACCCAAAGGCTCTTTCAGCTTTCTTGCACAATAGATAACATCTCAATAAGGCCACTGACTTTATGATAGGGAGGAACCCATGATTTCCAACTACAGATACAAACCACTATTTTATTTTTCCATGACGTTTCTTGCGACCTTTGTTCTATGGTTTGCAGGGGCATATGCCAGCTTCCATGAAGATAAAAAAGGGCTTTATATGCTCCTGATGCTGCCCGGGCTTATGGCGCCCTTTCTTATCTCCCTTGCCATGATCCTGGCATCAAACAATTCAGACTTGAAACGAGATTTTGTAAACCGTCTTTTCAATCCCAAGCTCATACAGGCCAAGATCCTGCTTATATTTATTTGCATAATGCCTCTGTCCGTTGTCGTCTCTATCCTTATATCCCTTGTTTTTGGAGAACCCATCTCGCAGCTGCAACCGGCCGAAGGCTTCTCCTTTTCATCGGGATTCGTACCGGTGCTGCTCCTGCTTCTGATGGCCGCAACCTTCGAGGAACTGGGCTGGAGGGGGTATGCCTTTGACAGCCTGCAGGCCAGATTCACCTTCTTCAAGGCAACGATCATCTTCAGCTTGCTCTGGTCGCTCTGGCACTTTCCGCTCATCTTTGTCAACAATTCCTATCAGTATAAAATCATGAACGATAATATATGGTTTGCAGTGAACTTCTTTGTCAGCATCATCCCTATGGGAGTCATTATCAGCTGGATCTGCGCAAAAAACAGAAAGAGCGTCATTGCTGCGATCCTTTTTCATTTTATTATCAACATCTCACAGGAGTTCCTTGAAATAACGCAGGTTACCAAATGTATCCAGACCGTGCTTCTCATCGCTATTGCCGCTGCGATTGTTGCACTAGACAAAGAGATGTTCTTTTCCAGGGAACATCTTAGAGCTGAAACTCGCTGATGGTTCAGTCAAAGATGATCCGTAACCACCTGATTGAACCCCGCACTGAAAAAAAGGAGATACGACCCATGGAACACATCGTGCAAAGACTTATCAATACGGTTTTCTTTATCGCAATATCAGCTGTCTTTTCCATTACTACAACGGCGGCGGTTTACGCCCAGGGCACTGACCGATCGGAGTCGGGTTTCTCAGGCAGGCTGCAGTGCGGTGCAATCTATTTACAGACCGACAGCCAGTTATCTACCGATGACTCTAACCGCTGCACCAACTGCATCGACGGACCGGCCGACACACACGAGGCGACATTAGCACTGCCATCCGTTCTCCTGCGCTACCGGTTCGAAGGCGGCACCGCGGTCTATGCAGGCAACCCGATGGAAGTCTTAGAGGGTTTTGCCCTGGAAACAGGGGTGAGCCGCCCCATGGGCATCGGCACGCTGGATGTGTCCTTTAACTGGACCCCCGGCCAAGAGGTTTGGAAAAATCCCTATCGGACAGGGGCCTGGGAAAACCCCTATCAGACTGGCAATGACCGTGACAAGACCGCAGTGAATGCCTATGGGATGCGTGTCGAATTGCAGGATATTGCAGGAACCCCCCTGGAAGTATCCTACAACATCAAGAGTATCGATATCGAAGACGACGAGATCGGCGATCTTGATGATGACCTCAAACGCACCGGCCGGACACACGAACTGGAGGCCGGATACACCCTTTCCATCGAACCCAGCTTCTTTCTCAGCCCAAAAATAACCTGCACCTACGGCGACATAAACGGCCGAAGCAACAGCTATAACGGTATCGAGTTCGGGATACAGATGCGAAGCGTCCGTCCTTCATGGGGGTTCGCCGGTATCTTGTCCGGCTTTGCCCATCAGTATCAGAAGACCCATCCTGTATTTGATACGACCCGCCGCGAGTCCGGGATCACCGCCTTTGCCCAGGTGATGCGCCTAAATCTTTTCGGGGTGGAACGTCTCTTCGCAAGCATCGGGGCCGGCTATGTCCTGTCGGACGCCAATATCGACTTCTTCGACAGCCAGACCATCGTCGGCATTGCCGGTGTGGGGCTGAATCTTTAGATTCATGCGATCAAGAGGCCCGGAAGGATCTGACATGAACCGGCACAACATAGATCTAGAGGCGTTCCTGCCCAGGCACTGCGCCTTAACAACTTACACATTATGTATTTTATAATAGATATTATTTAGTTTTATCAATATATTATTTTTTTTATCTGTTGACATTTATATTTGATACGACTAATAAAGGAATTCAGCCGAAAAGTAACGCCTTAAAAAACAGTCAAGACGCATTTAGCGTCTTGACTGTTTTTTATTTTTCATGAAACGCTAAGATGGTCATATCGAAATATCAGCCGATGAGTCCCAGATAGTTTCCCTGTGTGATCAGTTCGTATCCGGCGCCGGGATGCCCCCTTGCATTGCGACGATCCCTACTGAAACCCTTGAGACTGTACACCACAAATACCTCGTGGCATTCATACCGAGAAGATGCATCCATCAACATGCACAGCATGTTTGTAATACATTATTTTCATCAGTTTATACAATAAATTACCATCATTTTTTGTTGACATTTATATTCGGCTCATCTATTAGAAGCTCCAGCCGTAAGAGTGATGCCCATAAGGGAAATCCGACCGGCTGACGATGCATCCTCTTGGGGAGGCACGGGTCTTACGTATCAAAATGGTATGCGTCGAAATCATGTGGTGTTATGGGAGGGACAACGTAAAATGTCTATCGATAAAATCGCTGACGGCAAACCTTTGCCGGGAGCTGAAATACAATCCCCGGACTTGGTATCTAGCCACGGAAGGTGCCAAAAAACATTATCAGAATAGCGAGGTGTTATGATGAGCGCAGGCATAAAACGTGCAACAATATTCGATTTTCCGCAAAACAAACAAGGAGCAGAGGTTCTGCCCCTTGATGCATACATGGTTAAAAAGGATATCCGGACAGGGGGCATTGACCTGTTCAGTATGGAAGAGAGGGAGGCATACCTCAAGAAATTCGGCAATCACTGCATGAGCTTTTCGGCCTTGCAGCCGGGCATGAGATTTTTTGATATGCCCGGCATAGGTTACATAGCGTTTAAGCAGGAATGGGGTCAGCGGTTCGTGCTTGCCGACCCTGTGTGCGATGTCAATGATCGGGAGACAATAATAAGGGAGTTCCTGAAGGATGGGAAACCAACCGCATTTGCCCAGATCTCACAAGGGATCGCTGAACTTCTTCACAACAGATTCGGATATTACAGTACGCAATTCGGTGTCGAAACCGTGATCGATCTGAAAAACTGGGACGTTAAGGGCAAGAAAAAACAGGTACTCAGGACATCCATGAACCATGCACGCAAAGACGGTGTATATTTCAAAGAGGAATATGCAGGCAACGGATACAAAGAGCTTACAAAGGAATGGATAAAGACCAGGAAGGTAAAGAACAGGGAGATCGGATTTCTGATAAGGCCCATGCAGATGGATTATGAAAACGGTACGAGAAAATTTTATGCCTATATGGGTGAGGAGGTAATCGGTTTGATATACTTTGATCCGGTATATGAAGACGGCAGGGTTATAAGCTATGTCCCCAATATAAGCAGATTTTCTCCTAAATTTAAGCAGGGCATCTTTTATCCCATCATGCTGCATGCAATGGATATCTTTAAAACAGAAGGGGTAAGACATATACATCTCGGGCTCTCCCCTATGGTCGTAGATGGCAACGATAATTATTATGAATCATCCATTGTAAAGAAGATCGTAAGGGTGCTATTCAAATACGGAAACTATCTTTATAATTTCAAGGGAATACACTTTACCAAGTCGAGATTTCAGGGCAAAGACTACAAGACCTTCTGCTCTCATAAGAAAAGGCTGCCTGCAAGGGAATTCATCACCATGTTCAAGCTGGCAAACATTATTTGAGCCAGAATAAAAGCGGCCAGATCTGGACACTCATCATCATGTATCCATGTAAGAGGATTACCTGCATATCCTGAATATATTGTCCTACACAATAATCATCTTATGTCCGATACCATTGAAAGGCATAACTCGATATTATACAAAAAGTGCCAGAAAATAGTTTTCAACATCAAGAGACAGCATCATTTTTTCTGGCACATATTATTAAAAGGATATGGACAGAACATAAAATCAAAGACAGCCAAGGCGCGTGCGGCCTCTTGGCTGTCTTTGATTTTATTATACATTCATGTTTTTCCTGTCCACACCTACCCCATTCACTCAAGGTATTAACCATAAATATCTTTATACCGAGCCGCTAAAAAGATTAATCTTCAAGAAACGCTATCCGCCACGAACGGATTCCCGGAATTTTTTTGCACAAGCAAATTCAATATCCATGTAAGAGGATTACCTGCATATCCTGAGCATATCGTCCTACATAATAATCATAGTATGTCCGATACCATTCAAAGGTTGTCTTAGCTATTATATAAGAGTGCCGGAAAATAGAATTATTACAAACCGGATACTGCATCATTTTTCTGGCACATATATTTTTTATAAGAACTTGCCAGAAACAATACAGCCACTATAATTACCCGTTCAAACAATCAGCTTTTTTTGATTTCCATACCACCGGCACTTTCCATCCACCCTACCCCAGAGAGCACATTTTATTGTGCAAACGCTTCGCTCGTTTATATTGCAGACGGTTAAGCAAACAATCCGTAACGGAATATCTTTATTAACCGGCCGGCCTGATCAGGTGGAGATATCTTTTCCGGGGGCGTCGATCGAAGGTGCAACATCGCTCACCTGTTTTATGATTGAGCTTCTCCCCCTCTTTATCATGTAAAAATATATCCAGATGCCTGCACCGACAAGCGCTATCACCCCGATCAGGCAGTGTTGATATCTCTTTATGTCATCGATGAAAAAATCAATGGCCGAGCCGAACAGGTAGCCCCCTGCGCACAGGAGCAGGGCCCAGGTGACAGCGCTTATGATATTGCATACAATGAATCTCTTTGTCGATACAGAACTCACCCCTATCAAAAACGGAATTATTATCCTGAGGCCGTAGATAAACCGGAAGCCCAGTATCACAGGGGTCTCGTATCTTTCCAGGAGCCTTTCTGACCGTTCAAGCTGCTTCAGCCATGAAGGCCTCTTCTTCAGGAAGGCCTTGCCCCGGCTCCTGCCCAGAAAGAATGAGAGCTGGTCTGCGCAAAGGCTCCCTACAAGTGCGCATCCGAATACCGATGGCAGATTGAGATAACCCAGGTGCGCGGCGACCCCCGCCAGGATCAGCGTGGTCTCCCCTTCGAAAAAGGTCCCGATAACGACCGCAAGGTACCCATATGTCTGGATGAGATCTTCTATCATAAACGATTTATATAAACCATTAATGCCGTACAATCCGGATTGGGCCTATGTACCGGGAGGTTACATATTTCTCCGGTATTTACCGCCGACCTCGTACAGGGCGTGCGTGATCTGTCCCAGGCTCGCCACCTTTACCGTATCGATCAGCTCTTCAAAGATGTTTCCGCCATCAAGCGCGGTCTCCTGCAGCTTCTTCAGGGCGGCTTTCGCCTTGTCCGCATTCTTTTTCTTGAATATCTCCAGATTGTCTAGCTGCGCCTTTTTCTCCTCAGTGGTTGCCCTGGTCAGCGGTATACAGGAGGCAATTTCGGCCTTTGCATGCTGCTCGTCAGGGTTCAGGTAGGTGTTTATCCCGACTATTGGAAGCTTTCCGTTGTGTTTCAGGTGTTCGTAATAGAGTGATTCGTTCTGGATCTTCCCCCTCTGGTAATGGGTCTCCATGGCCCCGAGCACGCCCTTGCGGTCGCTTATCCGCTCAAACTCCTTGAGCACGGCCTCTTCCACGGTATCTGTAAGCCAGTCCATGAAAAATGAGCCCTGCGCCTGGTTCTCGTTCTTGGCCGGTCCGAACTCGCGGTTGATGATCATCTGTATGGCCATTGCCCTCCTTACGGATTCCTCTGTAGGGGTGGTTATGGCCTCGTCATAAGAATTGGTGTGCAGAGAGTTGCAGTTATCATTGAGTGCGGTAAGGGCCTGCAATGTGGTCCTTATATCATTGAACTGTATCTCCATATTGTGCAGGGACCGACCTGATGTCTGCATGTGATATTTGAGTTTCTGCGCCCTTTCGTCAGCGCCGTAAAGGTCTCTCATGGCAACGGCCCAGATCCTGCGTGCCACACGGCCTATAACGCTGTACTCAGGGTCCATGCCGCTCGAGAAAAAGTATGAGAAATTCTTAGCGAACTCGTTCACATCCATGCCCCTGGACAGGTAATATTCCACATAGGTGAAGCCGTTTGCCAGGGTGAATGCAAGCTGGCTTATCGGGTTCGCCCCTGCCTCTGCTATGTGATAGCCGCTTATGCTTACCGAATAAAAGTTGTTTATTTTATTAGAGACAAAAAACTCCTGTATATCGCCCATCATCTTGAGCGCGAAATCCGTCGACAGGATGCAGGTGTTCTGCCCCTGGTCCTCTTTGAGTATGTCGGCCTGAACGGTTCCCCTTATTGTTGAAAGAACCATTATTTTGATACCGTTATATTCGTCGGCATCCGGCTCTCTCTTGTTTTCCGCCCTGAATCTCCTGATCTGCTGATCGATTGCCGTATTGAAAAACATTGCGGTTATTATGGGGGCAGGTCCGTTGATGGTCATGGACACACTCGTGTTAGGCGAGCAGAGATCAAAGCCCTTATAGAGTTTTTTCATGTCGTCAAGTGTGCAGACACTCACCCCGCTTTCGCCTATCTTGCCGAAGATATCCGGTCTGGGATCAGGGTCCTCGCCGTATAGGGTAACGCTGTCAAAGGCAGTGCTCAGTCTTTTTGCCTCGTCATTCCTGCACAGGTAATGGAAACGCCTGTTTGTCCTTTCAGGAGTGCCTTCGCCTGCAAACTGTCTCTTTGGGTCCTCCCAGTCGCGCTTGAACGGAAAGACACCGGCTGTGTAAGGAAACCGGCCCGGCAGGTTATCTTTTCTGATCCAGGTATACAGGTCGCCCTTGTCCTTGTATGTAGGAAGGCAAACCCTGGGTATGTCAAGTCCTGACAGGCTCTGGTTCACAAGGTCGATCTTTATCGTTTTATCCCTGACCGTATATGTATAGGACTTTGAGTGGTACTGCCTGCTCAACCTTTCCCAGTCTTCGATCAGGTCCAGATCCTCTTTGTCTATGACCTCTTTTATCTCGTGGAGATTTTTATTCAGGTCGTGCTTGAGCGATGCGTCTTCTATATGATGGATGATCTCTTTCAATGAATAGTATTTGTGCAGCTTGTCGCTGGTAAGTTCGGTATGCAGATGGTATTTCCTGACACACTGTGCGATCTCCCTCAGGTAGAAGGTCCTTGATGAGGGGACAATGCCCAGCGTGGTGTCGAGTTGAGTCCTGTCGGGCGCAGGTGGTATTTCCCAGCCGACAAGCCCCTTACTGACCAGGGACGATACGGTGAAGGAAAATGCCCTGTCCGTGCCCTGATCATTGTATCTGTTGGCCGCTGTGCCGTAGACAGGCAGTTCATCGTCCGTGCTGTCGAACAGGCTGTGATTGCGCTGATACTGTTTACGGACATCACGAAGCGCATCTACTGCCCGCTCATTTTCATATTTATTTAGGATCACCATATCAGCGAAATCCAGCATATCGACCTTTTCGAGCTGAGAAGGCGCACCGTACTCGCTTGTCATTACATATACGGAAAAATCGCTCAGATCCGCTATTGCGGCGTTACCCTGGCCGATACCGCTTGTCTCTACTATAACCAGGTCATATCCGGCAGCGCTGACGATATCTATAGCGTCATTTATCGAACTCGAGAGCTCGTCTCCGGATGCCCTTGTAGCCATAGACCTCATAAAGACCCTGGGGCTGTCTATCTGATTCATACGTATCCTGTCACCCAGGAGCGCGCCTCCGCTTTTGGACCGCGTAGGGTCAACCGATATCACCGAAATGGTTTTATCGGGGTAATGATACAGAAAACGCCTTACGAACTCATCGATATAAGAACTCTTGCCCGAACCGCCAGTCCCTGTGATACCTAGGACCGGGGCGCGATGTTCATTATTCTTCAATTCATTACGGATGTCCTCGTATCCGTTTGACAGGCCCATGGCGCTTGCCTCTGCACGGCTCATCAGCCTGCCTATCGCAGGATGATCGTTGTGCTTGAGCGATTTTGCCATGGAGTTGTCTATCTTCGGCAAGGAGACCTGTGCCGCCATGGAAAGCATATGGTCGATCATGCCCTTGAGCCCCATGCGCCTGCCGTCTTCAGGGGAATAGATCTTTGCCACCCCGTATGCCTCCAGCTCCTTGATCTCTTCAGGTATGATAACACCGCCTCCGCCTCCGAACACCTTGACATACCCGCACCCGCTTTCTTCAAGGAGATCAATGAGGTACTTAAAGAACTCCATGTGGCCTCCCTGGTAGGAGCTTATTGCCACGGCATGTGCACCTTCCTGGATTGTCGCATTGAGTATCTCGGCCACACAGCGGTTGTGTCCAAGATGGACCACCTCTGCCCCTCCGTCCTGGAGCAGCCTCCTCATTATATTGATTGATGCATCATGCCCGTCAAAGAGGGCGGTTGCAGTAATAAACCTGATTGGTTCTTTGCCCATCGATCTTTTTTTCATCAATAACACCCTATTTTACAATTATCTGTAAGATTTCAATTATTTTTTTCTATCGAATATAAAATTTATTTTATATGCGTTATATAGTCAAGAAACATTTTTTATATATTGACGTTGCGAAAAAAAGATGACGATTAATGTGTTATAAGGAGATGGATGTGAACGAATCATACCGTACCATACCAAAGGTGGACACGGTCCTTAATGAATCCGTTATCAAGGGGCTGCCGTATTCCGCCGGACTCATTAAAAGGGCCGTGGTCGATGCCCTGGAAAAGATAAGGGGCTCGATCGGAAAAGGCCATATTCAAAAAAGCCCTGAAGCACCCCAGATAGCCGCAAGCGTGGCACAGGAGATCACCTTTGTCATGGAATCAGGACTTACCGATGTTATCAATGCCGCAGGGGTGATAGTATATACCAATCTGGGCAGGGCGCCTCTTGCAAAGTCAGCCATCGATGCCATGGTACAGTCAGCCGCAGGGTATTCAGACCTGGAATATGACCTCGAGCACGGGGCCAGGGGTTCGAGGCAGAACCATATACGGCCTGTCACGCGTTATTGTTTCGGCGCAGAGGACGCTCTTGTCGTCAATAACAACGCAGCGGCTGTACTGCTTATCCTGTCAACCCTTGCAAAAGATAAGGAGGTCATTGTCTCCAGGGGGGAACTGGTCGAGATAGGCGGGTCTTTCAGGATGCCTGATGTGATGAGCATGAGCAATGCCGTCATGAGAGAGGTCGGCACAACGAACAAGACCAATATATCCGACTACCGCAATGCCATAAACGATAATACCGCGCTTATCATGAAGGTGCACCGAAGCAATTTCTCCATCGTGGGCTTTACCGATGAGGTCGAGATTCGTGAGCTCAGCGGGCTCGCCCGTGAGATAGGCATACCCCTGTACGTGGATATGGGCTCCGGCATCCCCTTTGACCTGAGCCCGTACGGGATAACCAATGAATGGACCATCCCGTCATGCCTGAATCAGGGCGCAGACATCGTATCTTTCAGCGGGGACAAGGCCCTGGGAGGGCCGCAGGCAGGCATTATCCTCGGCAAAACAGCATTTATCGAACCCATGGCCAAAAACCCCCTGCACAGGGCGCTCAGAGCGGACAAGCTCTGCATTGCCGCCCTGAGTTCAACGCTTTGCCTGTTATCCAGGGGTGACTACAAAGACATACCTGTTCTCAGAATGATCACCGAGCCCATAGACGATGTTAAAAAGAGGGCTCAGATGCTTTCAGGCCTGATCAAGTCAATCGAAACCGAAATCATACCAACCCAGGCCATAATCGGAGGGGGGTCTTCGCCTGCAAAGGGATTCAGCTCTGCAGGCGTTGTCGTAAAGACAAAGAATGCAACAGACATTCATGCCCGCCTAAGAAGGGGCTCCCCTGCTGTTGTGCCGCGCATAGAACAGGACAGGCTGATATTCGACATGAAGACCGTGGATGAGCTTCAGATAGAGACCCTCGCCCGGAGGATCAACGAGGCCACCTCCGATGGCATTTAAGATAGGCCTAGCCCTTGGAGGCGGAGGGGTACGCGGGCTGGCCTCTATCGGGGTATTGCGCGCCTTGGATGAAGCGGGCATAAAACCTGCGGTCATTTCGGGCACCAGCATGGGCGCCATAGTGGGGGCCATATATGCCGACAATACGGATATCGACAAGACCGAAGAGACCATCAAGACATACCTGAACTCTGAAGAATTCCTGAAAAAGGCGCACCGACTGAGCCAGTCATCGGATATGGACAAGGGGTTTCTGGACAGGGTCTTCGGGAAGGCAAAAAAGGGCTATTTCTTTTACCGGTTTCTCTTGAGGAAATCCATTGTCTCGCCCGAGATCTTTTTCCTGGAGCTCGACCAGATAATACCTGACAAGCCCTTTGCAGACCTGTTGATCAGTTTTGCCTGTGTTGCGCTCGATCTTGCATCAGGCATGCCCGAGATCCTGCATTCAGGCTCTATACAGGATGCGGTCAGGGCATCGAGTGCAGTGCCGGGGATACTGCCGCCTGTAAGGATGGGCAACAGGGTTTATGTAGACGGGGGCTGGACAGAGTCTGTGCCTGCAGCTGCGGCCAGGGCACTGGGAGCGGATTTCGTCATAGGCGTAGACGTGTCCCGCGAGATCCTGCCCGTTGACTTTGACGAGGACATGAAAAACAGCATGGATATCATGTTCAGGGCAGACGACATCGCACGCTCCATGATGAACACCATGAGGACCCGCGAGGCGGATTTTGTTGTCCATCCCAGGGTGGGAAGCGCCGAGTGGTCGGATTTCGACAACCTGGAAAACTATATTTCCGCGGGTTACAGGGCGGCTGAAGAGGTGATCCCTTCCCTGAAAAAGGCACTGTTGTTCTCGAAGATCAAGGGACTGTTGTGGATGAGATCGTAGAACTGGCTATCGAGGCGCAGGACGAGGATATGCGCCTCGACGTATTCCTCTCGGGCCGTTTGCAGATTACCCGGTCAAAGTCGTCCAGGCTTATCGAACAGGAAATGGTACGAGTAGACGGCCTTTCAAAAAAGCCTTCCTTCAAACTCAGGCAGGGCATGAAGATCTCGGTAAATATGTTAACTCCTGAAGAACCGTCGACCCTGGAGCCGTTCGAGATGCCGATCAGTGTCATCTATGAAGATGAGTGGATCATAGTCATAGACAAACCGGCAGGCCTTGTTGTCCATCCCGGAGCGGGGAACAGGGACAAGACCCTTGCGAATGCACTGATAGCCAGATACCCGGACATTGTCCGCGTAGGCAGCACGGAAAGACCCGGGATAGTACACCGTCTGGACAAGCTTACATCAGGGGTAATGGTGGTCGCAAGGAATGACAGATCCTATGTGGACCTCAGCGCGTCATTCCAGAAACACTCTCACAAGAGGGTCTACACGGCCCTGTGTTACGGCCACTGGGATCAGACATCGGGCCGGATAGAGACATTCATGAACAGGCACCCGTCTGATCGTAAGAGGATGAGTTCAAAGGTTACCAGGGGAAGAAAGGCGATTACCGACTGGAGGGTCGTGCGGGAATGGGAAGAGATCTCCATGATGGAGCTTAGTCTTCAAACGGGCAGGACCCATCAGATAAGGGTACATCTGTCCGACTCGGACCACCCGGTTCTGGCAGACCCTCAATACGGGGGCAAGAAACGATCGAACAGCATAGCAAACGCCCGCATCAGGTCTTTCGTCAAAGACATACAAAGGCAGATGCTCCATGCATCCATCCTCGGCATCACCCATCCGTTCACAAAAAAATGGATGGAGTTCGCCTCTGCCCTGCCAGCTGATATGGAGGCATTAATACGTATCCTTGACGAGGTCGAGGGCATTTCCATTTGACATATCAGACCCATTGAGTTGATTATAGCCTCATGCACAGGATCGGGGCCATATTGAACAGCCGCTACGGCAACCTGGCAAAGGTGATCAGGATAAGGGACAACTGGAAGGAGATCGCAGGAGAGGTACTTGCAGCTCATACCGAGCCGGTGCAGTTAAAGGGGAAGACCCTCTATATCCTTTGTGATTCACCTGCCTGGGTCCAGCAGATCGGCTTTTTTTCACCCAAGCTTCAGCCGAGGATAAAGGACATGGCAAAGGTGCGTGTGAACAAGATCGATGGCAGGTTCGGCACGATCCACCGTTCAAAACCAAAGACAAAGGCGCAAAGGACATTCAACAGGTTTGATATCGACCCGAAAGATGTCGAGATGATCAAAGACCCGGGGTTGAAAAAGGCCGTAGAAGACCTGATTGCTGTTCAAGGAGAAAAGGATGGCTGAAAAAGAAGGGAGTTATAAAAGACTGATAATCGGGCTTCTGGCCTTTTTCGGGGTTATCCTGACACTGTGGGTTTTATCCATAAAAGGGATTCTTCCCATTATGTACGCAAATGCAAAAAGCCCTGGAGGGTTTGAGGCCTTTCTGGATTCTCCCAGGGATGATATGCGGGGCGTAAAGGTGAACGGCCATATGCTCGACATCGGAAAGAGGCGGTCGTTGCAGGTGCTCAAAGGCTATGACGAACACATGTACATGATGAGGCCTTACAGAAAGATGAACCTTATAACACGCAACATGACGCGCACCGAGATAGTGGATTTCTGCATATACATCACCGGTGAAGACTTTGAGGATCTACGGAAAAAGATAGTTTCGGGCAATGGTCCGGCCCCCATCTGGAAGGGCCGGGTAAAAGGGACCGATATCAGTATAGTAAAGGTGAGCCGTTTCAGCTACCTGGTCTCAGGCGTTGCAGAAAAACCTATCTTTATCTCCCAGGTAGAGCTTGCAAAGAGGTTCGGCATGACCGACAGAGATATCCTTATGCAGATAATCCCTGTACAGGATGCCTGGTATCAGAAATACAGGGAGCTTATTGCCCCTGATTCCGCATTCCCGGTGACTGAAAAGATCCCCGCAGGCGATGAGATGATCAAGTGGCTGGATCGTAACAAGTAATACAGCACCATAATATCGCGTGCGTTCCAGGTTTATCAACCATGCAGCACGGCATTGATCCTGGCGGACAGATCCTCGGCAAGAAACGGCTTGTTCACTATGTCCCTGATGCCCATTTCAGATGCGAGCATCCTGGTTTTGCTGTCGATCATGCCCGAGGCAAGAATCACTCGCACATCAGGATTGACAGCCCTAAGCTCTTCAAAGACCTCCAGACCGTTCTTCCCGGGCATGGCCAGGTCCAGCAGCACCCCGTCGATCAGATGGTGGTTTTGCCTGTACAATTCTATCCCCTCATCTGCCGTATTCGAGGTTAAAACCTCATAACCGCACTGTTCAAGGATACCTTTTGCCACATCCAGGATTATGGTTTCGTCATCGATTGCCAAAACAGTCCCCTGCCCCATGATCATCCGAGAGTCCCTATCCCGGCCTTGATCAACTTTCTTTCCGTCAGCCAGGGAGGGGAAATAAACCGTGAAACAGGCACCTTTGCCCGGCTCTGATTCGACATGGATGACCCCCCCGTGTTTTATTATGATGTTGTACGAGGTTGCAAGGCCCAGCCCAGTACCCTCGTGCTGACTTTTCTTTGAATAAAACGGCTCGAATATACGCTGCCTTGTCTGATCATCCATCCCGACTCCGGTATCGGAGATAATTATCCTAGCCCATGGCCCTTGAGAATACTCCATTTCCGGGCAAAATTCTCTTGAGATTTTATCCGGTGTTATCTCCTGAGCCTTAATCATCAGCCTCCCTCCCTGTTTTTCTCCGGCTGGACGCATTATTGTCATGGCGTGAGAGGCGTTGATGCAGAGATTCAGAAGGACCTGTTCTATCTGTGCCATATCACCCATGATCATCAGTGGTTTTGTATCGATATAAAAATCAAGGGAGATAGATTTGTCAAATGTGCTCCTACACAGTTCATTGATGTTTCTCAAGGAATCGTTGATGTCTATAACGGAAGGTCTTATCTCGTGTTTTCTGGACATGGCAAGCAGCTGTCTGATAAGATTGGCCGCACGTTTAGAAGATTGCATCCCTATATGCAGGCATCTGCTGATGTTCTCTTTGTTGTTCAACCTTTCCTTGCCGAGATTACTCTCAAGCAGATCAAAACTGCCCATGATTCCGCCGAGTATATTGTTGAAGTCATGTGCCAGACCTCCTGCCAGCGTGCCTACCAACTCCATCTTCTGGGCCTGTAAAAGCTGTTTCTGAAACCTTTCCCTATCGCGTTCGTTTCTGATCCTTTCACTGATGTCCCTGGCAATACCGACAAAACCGACAAGTTTACCACCTGCATCCCGTACGCATGCGACCTTCACCTCGATATCGACGATGTCACCGTCCTTATTTATCTGTTCGATCTGAACGAATACAGACCTGTCGGGATAAGGGCCTTCCTGCTTTTCCAAATCCATCAGCTTGTGGTATTCCATCAGTATCTTCCGGCGGGAATCATCTGTGTACAACTGATCGAGCTTAAGTTTCCATGCCTCTTCGATATCATAGCCGAAGATGTTCTCTACCGACGGACTTATATAGGTGTAGTTAAGATTTGCATCTGTGGCCCAGATAAGGTCATTGACGTTGTCTGCCAGGAACCTGTATCGTTTTTCACTGGCCTGCAATTCCTCGTTATTCTTTTGCAGGTCCCGAGTCCTTTCAGCCACCAGTTCCTCAAGCTGTTCATGGTGTTTTCTCAATTCATTCTCGGAGCGTTCTCGGACGGATTCATAGTTATAGGTAAAGCAGAAGACCATGAACATGGTAAACAGATGACGCGAGATAAAATCTGTCTCATATCTGAAGGAACTAAGGTTCGGAAAAGGATCTATAAAGATTACAAACGTCATGGCTGCCATGGCAATGCTCCAGAAGGAGCCCTCTTTTTTGCCGAGGAGGAAAAAGACAAAGGGGGGATAGGCCATAACCCACAGGCTCGCATATCCCTGCGCAACTCCTTTCATTATCCAATAACCGAAGAGAATCATGCATATGATTGCGGCAATGCGATAGAGCACCTTGCCTGTCTCGAAAATACGCATCATCATAATAAAGCCGGACAGGACCAGGGCAACAATGTAATCGATTACCCCATAAAGATATAAACCATTCAGGATATGTATGCTGCCGAATATGATGAGCGGCAATATTGAGGCAATGAGAAAGACAACAAAGAGCCTGCGGCGATTATGTTCAGCCATGCCGACCCCGGAAGGAGAGATAAACGTGTCAAGTAATCGATTCGCCCTACTGAAGACATTTTTCATCAATGATATTATACACCTTAACGGCAAGGAATCAATAATTATATTACCACAGCCTTTTGCTCACCCGAACCATCCGATCAGAAAGACCCCGATGATCATGACAAATGAACCTATGAGGCGTTCGGATATCTTCTCTTCCTTGAATATCCATGCCCCGTATATCACCCCGAAGAAGTATGGGAAGGATATCTATTTGATTATTCCATAGTATGCAAGATAGTATATTTCGGATAAAAGACATATAGCCTATAGATCATAAAGGAGCCGTCATATGGGAAAATGGCATAAGACATGCTGCATGCTCTGCGCGCAGGGCTGCGGTCTTGAGGTCTACGTCGAGGACAACCGTATAGTAAAGGTCAGGGCGGACAAAGACAACCCCAGGAGCAAGGGGTATATGTGCAGTAAGGGCATGAACATCGCATATTACCAGCACCACAGGGATCGGCTCACACACCCGCTTAAGAAAACGGGAAACACCTTTGAACAGATATCCTGGGACCAGGCAGCAACAGAGATTGCAGGCAGGATCAAGGATATCGTCGACAAACACGGTCCGAGGTCGTTCGCATACATGGGCGGAGGCGGACAGTCATGCCATTTTGAGGCGGCCTTCGGGGTGCGCCTGATGCGCTCTCTCGGATCGCGCTACCACTACAGTGCGCTTGCACAGGAACTTACCGGGTGTTTCTGGGCCTGGGGCCGGGCAACCGGCAGGCAGTATCTCTTCGGGATACCGGACGAGAACAGCTCGGACATGCTCGTGGCCATAGGCTGGAACGGCATGCAGTCACACCAGATGCCCAGGGCACCCCTTGTACTCAAAGAGTTCTCCAAAAACCCGGACAAGCTTCTTGTCGTAATCGATCCCAGGAAATCAGAGACAGCCGCCATAGCGGACATACACCTGCCCATACGTCCCGGCACGGACGCCCTCCTCACAAAGGCCATGATAGCCATAATCCTCAAACAGCAATGGCATAACAAGGATTATATAGATGATCACATAAGCGGTCTTGACGAGATCATGCCCTTGTTCGCATCGTTCGATGCAAGGGCGGCCATAGACGTATGCGGCCTGGACTATGAACAGGTGGAAGAGGTGTGCGCTTTGATGGGACGCCGAAAATGGAGCATGCACACAGACCTGGGCGTGTACATGAACCGCCACAGCACAGCCGCATCATACCTGCATATAATACTGCTCGGCATATGCGGCCGAATATGCGTACCCGGCGGCAATGTCATACCCGGCCATCTGATGCCGCTAGGCTCTCATTGTGACGAGCGTGACCAAAAAAACTGGAAGACCGTATCCACCGGCTTCCCCGCAATCATGGGGGTGTTTCCTCCGAATGTCATGCCTGAAGAGATCATGTCCGATCATCCCGAGCGCCTCAGGGCGGTACTCTGCTGCCAGTCAAACCCCTTGCGCTCTTACGCGGACACCGGGGCGTATGAAGAGGCATTCAAGAGGCTCGACCTGCTGGTCACGTGCGAACTTGCCATGACCGAGACGGCCCGTCTTTCCGATTATGTGCTGCCTGCTAGATCAGGGTATGAATCATGGGATGCCGCGTTCTTTGCATTCACCTTTCCGGAGGTATATTTCCAGATGCGTCGGCCAATCCTGGAACCTGAAGGTGATCAACTGGAACTGAGCGAGATCCATGTCCGCATCGCAGACAAACTCGGACTCATCCCGGAGATACCCAAGGCACTATACCAGGCTGCAAAGGCCGACCATATGACATTCGGGATCGAACTCATGAATTTTATACAGGCCGAACCGTCTGCCATGAAAAGCATGCCCTTTGTACTGGCAAAGACGCTCGGCAGAGAAACTGGCTCGGTCAACCTTGCTTCCCTGTGGGGTCTACTGCAGTCAACGCCGAAGTCTTTCAGGAAAAATGCCGAACGTGCAGGATTCAAACCCGGCCTTACTATGGGAGAGGACATCTTCAATGCCATAATCGACCATCCGGAGGGGATCAATATCGGCATATCCGACATTGATGCAAACTTCGACTGGCTAAAGACCCAAGACAAACATGTGCACATATATGCCCCGGAGATGGATGCGTGGATAAGAGATATCAACGCCGAATCCGAAGAACATGCATTGAAACCCGATCCCGACTTTCCGCTCATCCTGAATGCAGGCAGGCATATGAAAATGAACGCAAACTCTATCATGCGCGACCCGTCCTGGAACCGGGGAAAGAGGGCTTGCACCTGTCTGATGAACCCGGAAGATGCCGCTACAATGAGACTGTCCGACGGTCAGACAGTGCGTGTGATAACCGAGGCGGGCCAATGTGAGATAGAACTCGAGACAAGCGATCAGGCGAGAAGAGGTCAGGTAATAGTCCCTCACGGCTTCGGTCTTGAATACAACGGGAGGACCTACGGGGCAAACGTAAACAGGCTTACAAAAAACACCCATCGTGACAGATTCGCTGCAACCCCGCTTCACCGCTATGTTCTGTGCAGGGTGGAACCTGTCGGGTGAAATCGGATTCTTATTCTGTTTTTGATAACGCCCTTTTCACAATTAGCTGTTTTTACTGTATCGGGCACTGATAGTCTCGCGGAGTGATGCCCTTATCCAGCCGACATGGGGGATAAAAAGCCCTGAGGGTCTCGACATTCAAGATGCAGAAAGAGTCAACTAGGGCTTTCGGCCGTTACACTGATTTGTAACGTAAATATTAACAGAAGAGATAATGTGCCAGTATCTGGTATTCTCTATGCAGTGCCCTTTTATTTATATATCTCCAACAGATCTATAGTTTCAAGGTGGTGCTATAAAGAACGGTTGATTACAGATATCTGTACTTTCTTTTGATGCCAAAAGAAAGTACCCATAATATCATGAAGATACATCTTATTATCTTTTCTAAACATATATTATATGAATACAAACAAATCTCACCCGCGCAGCATTTCCAGTTATAAGCGTGGAATCAGTATGATGTCTTTGAGACCGTTCTCATGAGATGATCACAATGCCCAGATACCCGTCCACCGTGATCCGATCTCCGGTATGGATAAGGTCCATTGCCTGCGTTATCCCTGTCACGCATGGGATACCGTATTCGCGCGCTATGATGGCCCCATGTATCAGCATGCCCCCGCTTGTCTCCACGATACCTGCTATAATGGGTAGTATAAAGGTCATATCCGGGTCTACGGTATCACATACAATGATCTCCCCTGCTCTGACATCTGCCGGGGAAACGTCTTGAGTGCAGACGCGTGCAGGACCTGTCACTATGCCGCTGCCTGCGGGCTGGCCTATGAGCTGACGGGCGTTAAAAGAAAACATGGATTTTTCTTCCACATGCTCCCTGTCCGACTGATCCTGGGGCGCGTATGCAGAATCCTTCAAGGCATTTATTATCTCTTGGTCCTCAACACCCGGCATTAAGGATAGCCCCCTGCTGATTAAACGCCTCCTGCCCTCGGCAAGGGCCGATATCACCAAGGCCTTGATCCTGCCCAGATAAATGCTGTCATCATCCCTTAGACGATAACTCGCGCGTGCAAGATCAAGGATATCGGATGCAAACGCCTTTTTTTCATCAGAAAAATATGAGAGGTATTCATCCTTGAGCCTCTCTACCGGGAGATGAGGAGAAACCCCTTTCATCTGCTTCATCGAGGCTATCTCCAGGATAATATTTTCAAGGACATCACGGTTTTCACGGGTATGTGTTCTATAGTATGAGGGATCCCCGTAAAATTCTCTGTACTTATCAATCAGGGCCGAAAATTCGGCAAATTCTGAATATGAACGATTATCCTTCAGTGCATCGGCAAGAAAGGGGTTTGATCTCACCAGAAAAGCCATCTGTTCTATCAGCTTATTCCTCCTGATGCTGATCATATCCGAGGTACTTAAAAGGTCCATGAACTCATATGGATCATGAGGATGGACAGTATCGTTGTAAATCCTGCCGAAAAGGCGCATTCCATGGGCAAACGGGATAAAATACTTCCAATAGACCTTTCCCCACTGGCGACATACACGCGTCCTGCTTATTATCTCATCTGCAAGTTCATCATCACTTAATTTTACGATGTCTGTCTTTGACAAATGCTCTGCCGCATCTATCATGGCAGGCACAAGATCGTTTTCTATCTTTGTACGGAGATCTTTCAGATTTCCATATGTGCGTTTTAGGCTCCTATACCACGAACGATCAGCATCTTTACCCTTATAGTCCTTTTGAATATTCTTACATGATTGAAGTGCAAACAGGGTACCGTCATAAATGGTCCATTCCATAACCTGCGCTTCGCCCAATATATCTTCGGCCTTCCTGCAAACACCGAACACCATACCCACTTCTTCTGCACTAAGAGGCGAGGTCTCCTGCTTATCACTGCTCAGCTTATCGAAAGCTATGCCTTTGTCCTTCAGGACAATAAACCTCTCCCTTTTCGCGGGTGCATGTGAAATGATCTTGCCGGTATACCGATCCACGACCCACCTGTCAGGCACAATAACACCGTCCAATAAACCCTGATTGAGCCCGTAAATCGATTCGATAATGGCCTGTTTAGGGTCATCCGGGCTCCTGCCGAAACACACGCCTGACCTTTCAGCCCTTATCAATTCCTGTACAAGCACGGCCATGGAGCCTTCCGAGATATCAAGCCCCAATTCCTGGCGGTACAGAAGGGCTGCGTCAGACCACAGAGAAGCCCATACAAGGCGTATGTGCTCGAGCATGGAATACACACCTCTTATATTGAGATAAGACTCATATATACCTATATAAAAGAGATGTGTGGCATACCCTGTCGGGGCCGATGAGCGTATGGCAACGCCCGTGTCACCGAAGGTCACTTCCAGGGCGTCGATGATTTTCACCCTCTGTTCTTTCGGCATGGGTGTATTCAAGAACATATTCCTGATCCTGAGCGATGCATCCCATAGCTCTTCCCACCTCATATCCACAAATTCCTTGCGGTTCAATTCCATGGCGATACGTTCTGCGATACCTGTCTTTTTTACATATTCTTCATAGACATCGGTCGTTATGCACAAACCTCGCGGCACACTTATGCCGTTTTGCATGAGAAGACCGAGGGCATGAGCCTTGCGTCCTACAGATGCCTCGTCTTTGCCGGCAACCTGATCGATTGGTATGATGTATTTCATTTCTTTATGTTGAGCACCAATACATTCTGAAAATGTTTTGTTATATAATAGCTGTCCACATCGACCCTGATCAAGGCGCATGTCGGTGACATGACGAAATCTTCCAGATGAGGGTGTTTCTTCAAATACAGCTTCAAGAATACGACCTTATCCTCGCTACGTATCTCATAGGCCTTTCCGGTTGCCGTAACCGCCATGGCCTTGTGAAAATCGTCGACCTCATTTGATCTGTTGTCTATCAAAAAAGAAACCCGTGGTTCTTTGCCGATATTGGTGAATTTACGGGTCGAACGGGTCGTGGCGAAGATAATATTCTTCAAGTCTTCTGTCGATACAAATGCTATAAGGTTTGAAAATGGTTGACCTTCTCCCTGAGTTGACAATACAGCAAGGGGCTGATCGGAAAACAGCTCATATAGTTCCAGCGCGATGTTTTTTTCATCCGATGTCTGAATCTTTCTATAACCGAAGTCCATAAAGCTTCTCCCTGTAAGATCTATTATGACCCTCTCTGGCTACTGAGTATTTCTTTATTCATTGATGAAATCAATAATAAAGCCTAAATACAGTTAGTCAACTCCATGCATCAATTCACTGATAATACTCTTTTTTACGTCTTGACACAATCAATATCCCCGCATCATGCTGTGTCAAGATATTCCAAATATCATAACGCTATCAAGGAAGTACACAGAGGCATTGACAGATTTGCCTCCAAATCGCTTCCTGCCTGTTCATAAAGGTGTATCTCCGGCATATAGCCCAATATAGAGGTAAGCCTTTCCCTCCAGTACGGATCGATCTCCTGATCATAAATCTCCGGCAAAAAAACCTTTGAAGGTGATCTCGAACCGTCGACAGGCATCTGTGCATGGACAGAATTTGTCATCTTATCTGCAAAGACAACAAATACCTGTGTCGATCTCATGGAAAAAGCAGCAGCCATGTACTCCCTGTCGACCAAATGATGACCTTTCTTGAACTGGCTTAAAATAAAAGACAAATCTTCGACAGTCCGAAAATACTGCTCGGGGATGATCCAGCTTATAAGAGTGAAGGGATTTTCCTCAAAGATATGTCTTAACGCCTTTTCTATAGCCGGCTTTTTATCCAGCCAGGCCGGATCTCTTACCTCTATTGATAGGCCCTGCCCTATACAACCCGCAGCCACGGCATCACCGGCTGCTTCCGGGTCCAGCACAATGTGGTGTATTATATCATTATGATACAAATCATGCTGGCTGATCAGGGGCATGGGTATTTCCGAAGGAAAATAATCAATGCCCGTGATCTGGTGCGCATAGACAAAGGCTTCTCTTATCCCGTCACCATCAATTTCAGTCGTCTTGAATACATAATAGGGAGGGGTTTCCTGAAAGATGATCCCGTCCCTTCCTGCCCTTGACCTGAGAACTGTTCCCGGAAGCACACTCAATGGATACAGGTTCATATCATCATTAAGACCCTCTTTGCAGACAAAATCCATGGACCTTTTAATATCTTCAAGCCCGTCACCGGGCAGCCCAATCATGATATCAGTCACCACATGAATACCTGCATCCCTCAAAAGTCCGACCCCCTTCATGAACGCCTCATGGTCACACCTTCGACCCACACTCTTCAGCGCCTTTGCATTGGTCGACTGGAGGCCGATCTCCACGTGCGACACCCCTGCCCTGACTAGTTGATCGACCATTATTGGCGTGAGGTCCTCTGCATTGAGCTCACAGCTTATCCTATAAGGACATACGCTCTGCATCTCCTCAAAAAGGCAAAGCAGTTGATCTATCCCCGGCCTCCTTGCAAGACAGGGGTCAAGGATGATCACCTCTTCAATACCCATATTAACCGCCCATTCAATCTCAGATCGTATACGTTCCAGGGAAAAACAGCGCACTGCAGGGGCTGTCTTGTGATAGTAACAGAACGTACACCTGTACGGACATCCCCTCACCGTCTCCAGGATTATGGTCTTTAGAGGAGACAGCCCGATATATCCTTCAAGATATGGTGACGGTATATTATCCAGTGATGAAAGCAGGGGCCTTTTCTCCAGAGTGTTCCAGGATCCGTCCGTCCGACACATCAGGCCTCTTATGCCGTGCAGATCTTTCGAATCATCCCGGCAGGCCATAAGCAGTTCAAGAAACGTCTCCTCCCCCTCTCCGACAACGGCATAATCAAAGTCGTGAGAGCTCAAGACAAATGTATTATCCTCTGAGATCTCAGGGCCTCCAAGAACGACCTCTACCCTTGGAAGCCTTTTACGGATCTCTCTGCAGATATACAGACTGCGCTCTATATTCCACAGATAGCAACTGAATCCGATCAGATCCGGGCGTCTCTGTTCTATCCAGTTCACAAAAGCGGCATCACCGGCCAGAGATGCCACCTCATATGGACAGATCTCTATATCCACGTCTTTCAAAAACTGCAATGCATATGCCTTGAGATATCCGGCTGCAAGCGGGATGTTTTCATTGGAATACACATAGTCGTGAGACTGTACCGGAAGCTGGATGAGGAGGACCTTCATGAAATGCAAGTATAGGTCATTTTACATAATCCGTCAAATATTCACCTAGACCGCATATGATACGTCTTTTACTGCCCCGTATCTATCTGATCGTAGGCCTTTGATACAGCGATTGAAATCTTCAACTCGGGAAAAACATCTGGAAGCAAAAAATGCCGGATATCGATATTTCAGATATCCGGCACGAATATTATCCCTTTTATTGCGGGTTATGACTTATGTTCTATAAAAACCCGATTATCTCAGCCTTGAGGTGCTACCTCTATATTGATAAGATACTTTGCCGCTACGTTATTAACCGAGATAGGGGCTGATTCCCCCTTGCAGTGCAGCTTCAAGGCCTCTATGTCGGTAGTCCAGACGAGATCCCCCGGGGCTATTACGCCGACGCTGTCGGGTTCGAACGTGGTATGGATCATGCCGTCCTTATAGTAATAATGTTCCTTGCTCACCACTGCATCATACCCCCTCATGAACGGGGGAATATCGGTCGGTCTGAACCAGAGTTTTATCTCCCTCTCGGCATCTTCATTGTTTGCCGAGGCATGGATCATATTATCCACCCTGTTGTCCACCACCTTGCCTGAATCATCCTTCAGCGGGACGACCGTACCCAGGGACCTGATGCTCCCCGGCCTTTCCACGCGCGCATTATGAGGGTTGGTAGGACCTACTATCTCCCTGATCTTACTGATTGCATCTTCGCCCTGATATACTATAGCTATCACCCTGCGCTTCCACGGCTCGTCGGGATAATGGCTCTGCCCCATGATATATTCCAGGAGAGAGGGGTAGAAAAACTTACCCTTATGCTCTGCATAGTGCTCCTCGGCAAGCAGAGTGCTTACGGATACGATCTTTGTCGCTGCAAAATGCAGACCGGTATGAAATTCGGAAAGCTGTGAGAGAACGTAGCCTGTTAAGGAATTCTTGAGCGCATCGGGTTTGATGAGAACAAGTGACATTTCCAGATTGTCTGTGACCATTTTGGTCCTCCTTGACTATTTTGCTTGTGGCGTTGATACAGGCTAATGAATTACCGTGTCAAGAAAAATGTACTACTCACCAAAGGTATAGAAACGCCTATACAGCATGGCTGGCGGTTCCTGTCTGATCATGCGCCTCTCAAGATTAAAGGCGCTGCAGATCTTATCGAGCTCCCTCTCGCACTGGGCCGCCTCGCTCCAGGTATGCGCCTTCTTTTCCAGCTCCACAATGACGGGCCATTTAATATCCCTGCAGGTCATGAGCTTTACGTCGATCTCGTATGGTTTATAATATCCGATTCGGTTTTTGCCTTTGGATGCCATGAACTGCTTATGACCGAGCCCCTGAATCTCCCGTATGACCTCATCACACGAGTCGGCATCGGTCTTTGCCCCGAGTTGAGCGAGTATAGAGCTCGAGGCAATGCCGCGGGTTATATCTTCTTCTATCTCCTTGCGGATATTGGCCAACTTGCCGATATCGGGTCCCTTCCACCCGAGATCGACTCTCTGCCCCTCCTGTCCGGTAAAAGAGGTGCTCACCCTGAGAAGCAAGCCTGATTTAAAGATGTCAAGCCCGTAAAACCTGTCCGACCAGGATCTTTCCTTTGTCAGGCACGTGTGTAAAAAAGGCAGGGTCCTGTATGCCTCCTCCGGATTATTGAAAGGAAACCGGACCTCAACCTCAAAGACCGAACCAATCAAGATAAAGCACCTTATCCCCTTGTCAGGTGTCTGTATTTGATGCGATGGGGCTGTTCAGCCGCCTTTCCGAACCTCTTTTTCCTGTCTGCCTCATAATCGGAATAATTGCCCTCAAACCATACCACCGAGCTGTCTCCTTCAAAGGCCAGGATATGGGTGGCTATGCGGTCGAGAAACCACCTGTCATGGCTTATTACCACCGCACATCCCCCGAAATTCTCTAGCGCCTCTTCAAGCGCGCGCATGGTATTGACGTCCAGGTCGTTTGTGGGCTCGTCCAGGAGCAGGACATTGGCGCCTTCTTTCAATATGCAGGCCAGATGCACACGGTTACGCTCACCGCCCGAGATCATACTCGTCTTTTTCTGCTGATCAGTACCGGAAAAATTAAACCTTGCAACATACGCCCTGGAGTTCACCTCTAAACTGCCAAGCTCGACCATATCCCTTCCGCCAGAAATCACCTCCCAGATGGTCTTGTCGGGATCAAGGGTATCCCTTTCCTGATCCACATATGCCAGTTTTACGGTTTCTCCTTCCCTGAATTCGCCGGAGTCGGGCTTTACCGCTCCTGTTATGATCTTGAAAAGGGTTGTCTTGCCCGCGCCGTTTGCTCCAATGACACCCACTATACCGCCTGCCGGCATGGAAAAGTTCATCCCTTCAAATAATATACGGTCTTCGTATGCCTTTGTCAGATTCTCTGCCTGAAGAACTACCTTGCCTAGCCTGGGTCCCGGCGGGATATATATCTCGAGGTCCTTTGAGGTCTTTTCATAATCCTGACTCAAGAGGTTCTCGTATGCATTGATGCGGGCCTTACCCTTTGCATGGCGTCCCTTCGGGGACATGTGTATCCATTCAAGCTCGCGCTGCAGTGTCTTCTGTCGTTCGGTCTCTGTCTTTTCCTCCTGTTTCAGCCTTGTCTGCTTCTGTTCGAGCCAGGAGGAGTAATTACCCTTCCATGGTATGCCGTGTCCCCGGTCAAGCTCCAGTATCCATCCGGCTACGTTATCGAGGAAATACCGGTCATGCGTTACTGCTATAACCGTGCCTTCATATTTCTGGAGATGATGTTCAAGCCAGGCAACCGTCTCTGCGTCAAGGTGGTTCGTAGGCTCGTCAAGCAGAAGGATATCGGGCTTTTGCAGAAGGAGCCTGCAAAGTGCTATCCGCCTCTTCTCCCCTCCTGAAAGTACCTTAACCTGTGTATCGCCCGACGGGCACCTTAGGGCGTCCATGGCCATCTCCAGACGCGAATCGATGTCCCAGGCATCCGCATGGTCTATCTTTTCCTGCAGTTCGGCCTGGCGTTCCATGAGCTGATTCATCTCATCATCATCCATGGGTTCGGCAAACTTCTCGCTGATTTCGTTATATTCCTTTACCAGATCGACCGTATCCTGCAGCCCTTCCTCTACAACCTCACGTACGGTCTTGTCAGGATCTAAAAGGGGCTCCTGTTCAAGAAACCCAAGCGTGTATCCGGATGAAAGCGATGCATTGCCGTCATATTGCTGATCTATCCCGGCCATTATCCTCAAGAGCGAGCTCTTGCCCGACCCGTTCAGCCCAAGTACCCCGATCTTTGCCCCGTAAAAATATGAAAGGGATATGTCCTTGAGGACAGGTTTGTTCTGATAGAATTTGCTCACCCGCATCATGGAATATATTATCTTTTCCCCGCCATTGCTCATCTTTATGCTCCTCTCAACGATAAAAATTATTGTATGATCTTCCAGTAGGCATCCTGCGCGTTATGGTATATGTCATCATGGCCTGCACGGTCTACTAAAAAACTGCATACAAGATCAACAATATATCTTTATAGAAGATTCATCACTCGATATATTCGGCAAGCCGGCAGCTGGTGTTCCTGAGCCTCTTGCTTATCATCCTGGATATGCTCCACAGGAATTCCAGCGCGAGTTCGGGCGAGGTCTTTGCTATCTCGAAAAAATCGTCCTTGGCAACAACCAAGACGATCACATCACTTGCAGCAATCGCCTTTGCGGATCTGGGTTCCTCATCGAGCATGGACATCTCCCCGAATGTCTGCGGAGGCCTTAATGAGGCGATTACCTTATTGTGATGTACGTGATCTGTCATTATTATCTCGATAACACCTTTGATCAGTATGCCCATGGCCCCGTCAGTCTTTCCTTCGTTGATCAATACCGTCCATTTCGGGGCCTTGTATGCCTGGACATGGCCTGCAAGCAGCTTGATCTGATCCATGTTGAAATCACAGGTCCATGCTGCCCGGCCAAGCATCTCAACTATCTTGTCCATGGAATAATCGACCTTCTCCAATCTCTTCATACCACCCCACCGATAAATATATCAATAAATTTGATCATATACCCAGATGTTTCAGCACCACGCTACGCATGACATCCGCGGGTGCATCCGCACCGGTAAATCTCTCAAACTGAAGAACAGCCTGGTTTATGAACATCTCAACACCCGATATCACCTTACAGCCTTTTAGTCTGGCACCGGCAAGGAGCCTGGTCTCGAGTGGGTTATACACAATATCCAATACAGTCTGACCCGGTCTGAACATATCCTCATCGACAAGGGATACGTTATCATTGGGATGCATGCCCACGGGTGTACAGTGTATTATTATATCCGCCTCATCCATGGCCCTGCCGAGAGATACGTTATCGAGAGTACCTGATTCGATCGCCGCATCAGTGCCTGCTTCAAGATCAGCAACCAGGCCGCCGAGCATTGGCTCGTTAACATCGAGGATGGCAAGTTTATCGAGCTTTGTATCCCGGGCAAGGGTAAAGGAAATCGCCCTTGCAGCGCCACCCGAACCCAATATCAGGACATTCTTCCCGTCTATCTCCACACCCTTATCCGTAATGGCCTTCATGGCCCCGGGCCCGTCAGTGCCCAGACCGATCAGGGTGCCTGCTTCATTGACTATGGTATTAATAGAACCTATAGAACGGTCTACATCGGCGATATCGTCCAAATATTTTATCGCCTCTACCTTATGTGGTATAGTGACGCTCATACCGCGGAAATTATCCAAGGCACGCATTCCTTCGATGGCATGTTTAAGGTCTTCGACCCTGAATGCCACATACACAAAATTCAGCCCAAGGGCCTCATACCCTGCATTATGTATAGCAGGCGACAGGCTGTGAGATATCGGATTTCCTATAACAGCGCACAATCTGGTGCTTGTTCCTATGTTTTCCATTAATCTTCAATGATCATATATAGGCCGGACTAGTCAATTGAATTTTCATATGAATACCGAACTAAATCATATGGCGAAAAAACAGCCATGCCGTCTCTTCGATTCTATATATCTATGTATTTTAAACAGAAAAGACATAGAAGAAAGTTCATACCGAATATTCTTATACGGATCACAAAAAAACACCTTCAGGGATAGAACTTCACATGCCTTGGTATTATTATATAGTAAATATAAGGTATGACTATGATTGATTCAGGAAATACAGAATAACGGATCAATACAGGACCTATAATGTGCTTATACAAAAAAATCGCTCCTTGAACCTAAGTGTCAAGGAACCGGGGTAACCTGAATCCATAGACAAGCCCAGGGGGGTAATCTGCCAAAATCGGAAATCAATTTCAAAAAGCTGTTTACAAATGCAGCAGAAGGGATACTCGTGGCCGACCTTAACCCAAGTTTGTCAAGATCAGACCTGTTTAAGGCAAAATTAGACTGATAATGCGCTCGTAGCTTATATAACTGTTTGATATTATTGAGGGCCATGATCGGAAAAATCATTGTAGTGACCCATAAT